>Ga0209401_1002960_pt1 | contig 10811 bp, 14 predicted proteins | sample M_140807_MF_Meta_FD_187318 | JGI IMG/M metagenome (GOLD analysis project Ga0209401, IMG submission 187318) | Freshwater microbial communities from Lake Montjoie, Canada to study carbon cycling - M_140807_MF_MetaG (SPAdes) (version 2) | ecosystem: Environmental > Aquatic > Freshwater > Lake...
ATTTTATAAAATGCCAAGACTCCTTCCCTATTGCATTTGAAGTAATAGCCCTAGTATTACAAAAGCATATGTTTAATGATTACAATGAGGCAAGAAGCTCGGTTCATCTGGACCCAATTGGATGTATCAATGATATGTGCTTAGAGAAAAAGGATATTAAATTAAAATTACGGACAGCTGATATTTGCCCTGATTGCATGAATAAATTAAAAGGGAAATTAACGTTTGCTGAAATAAACCAGGCATTAAATACCATGGAGTCTTTGCGGGTTAAAATGCTCTTCTCTCAAAATTTTAAGCAAAATGTACCATTAAGCAGGCTTTTTATTGATAATGAGAATAAGATTCTTTTGCCCGATTTTGGAAATATTGAAATTAAACTAAGACCGCTTGAAAAAACATTATACTTCTTTTATTTAAACCATCCAGAAGGAGTTGGATTAAGCTTTTTAAGAGGCAAAAGAGAGGAAATGTATGACATTTATACAAATCTTTCAGGAATAGGAAATTTAGAAGAAATGAAAAGCAGAATTAATGATATGGTAGATGTAACAAAGAGTTCTGCATTTGAAAAAATCTCTAAAATAAAAGCGGCTTTTGTTAAAGCTATCGGAGAAGAGTTAGCGAAAAATTATTATATACAAGGGGGAAATGGGGAAGTTAAAAAAGTGAGTTTAGTTAGATCACTAGTAAATTTTTCATAAAATACGTTTACTTTAAATTGTAATTTATGTCAATTATAGTTTTTGGGAAATAAAGAAAAAAAATCAAATAATATTGATTATGAATGAACCGAAACCACCAAAAAAACCAGAAAATTATTATTTCAAAGAGAAAAGCAAAATTATTATAGATTATAATTTATTGTATAAAATTTTTATACTAATTAGTATTAGTATAATTTCTTATTGTATTATAAGGATTACAATGTTTTCCAAACCGACCACATTTATACGCATCATAATTGGACTTATTGGCGTTCCTACAGTTGGGCTAATAATATATATTCCATTCTTATTTTTTTCACTTTTCTCAATAGAAAGAACTAAAATAAAGACTTTAAAATCAAAAAGAGAAATTGAATTTAATATAAATCATTACCAATTCGAATTGTCTGAATATGCAAGAAAATTAGAAGAATTTAATAAAATAAAAAAACAAAAAATAAAGAAGTCTTTAGATGAAACTGATAAAAGAGATCAAATCAGAAGGCAGCTTGAGACAAAGAAAAGAAATCTAGAAGCGACAGATCGTAAAGATCAAATTAGAAGACAAAAAGAAGATGAATTAAAGAAACAAATATTAAAAAATAATCATAACGTAACAGAAAACTTAGCTAGTACGATACAAGCGAATAAGAAAAGTATTGAAAATGAAGGGTTAATTATAAATGAGGAGCCTCCGCCATGGTCATTAGAAGATTTGGCACAGGAGTCAACTCTTATTGATTTTGAAAACGAAGAAATAATTGACGTTAATCCAGAAATATTTCAATCGAGTAATTATTCAAATAAAATATTTATTGAAAGTTCAACAAGTATTCCATATAAATGGTATGCTTTATGGCACTATTATCCAGTCAATAGATTCCCTAACGAAAGCCTATCATCCTTAGATTTGAATAATCGAAATCAGACATTCGAATTTAAAGATGGTACAAATCCTGAAAAATTTGCAAAGCTTTTATCTGAAGCGATGAAAAAGAAATTCGGAGAATCCGTCCTTAAAAATAAAACATTATTAATTGTTCCTGCATCAAATAAAACAAAAACAGAAAGAAGATTCGAATTGTTCTGCACAAAGTTAAGTGCATATACTGGCATAAAAAACGGTTATGGATTTCTTTCAAATAATAACATTGAAAGAGTACCAGTTCACCAGGGCGGCAATAGAAGCATCGGTATTGCTAATTTCATAAAATTGAATTTCTCTATTTTGAACAAAGAGCTGATAATAATTGATGATGTCAGAACTAGTGGAAAAAGTTCAAATGACGTATACCAACTATTGAAAGCAAATGGGGCAAAATCAATTATTTTCATCTATTTTGGGAAAACATTCAGTTCTAGTACTTTTACAACTCATTCATCTCAGACAAGTAGTGACGACCTCCCTTTTTAATTTATAAAATATGAAATCAAGCCAAATTTTAGCAATAAGTTTAATTAAAGGGGTTGGTCCGCAATCTTTGAGAAAGTTTGTTAAGTATATAACAGATAATTCATTCAATTTTGATATGCACTATTCTACTATTGAAGGATATTTTTCTGAATTATCTGAACTTGACAAACGGGTTAAATTACCAACAGTTCATGATATAAAGTTGGCAATTGAAAAATCTGAAAATATCTCAAATGATTCAATAAATGAAAACATCAAAACTATTTCATATTTAGAAGTAGATTTTCCACCCTTATTGAGATTGTTGGAAGATTATCCGGTACTATTACATTATAAGGGTAATATTCATTCATTAAAAGAAAAATGTGTTGCAATAATTGGTACTAGAGAAGTTTCAGATCATGCAATACAAGCAGGCGAAAGGTTATCAAAAATTATGTCTGAGGATAAAGGGTATACAATTGTTAGTGGTTTAGCAGTTGGATGTGATACAATAGCACATAAGTCTGCTGTAGAAGTTAATAGACCCACAGCAGCTTTTATGGCAGGCGGACTAGATAAAATTTATCCCAAAGAGAATCTCAAATTATCTGAACAAATTATTGATACAGGCGGAGTTTTAATAAGTGAATATGAAATTGGGAAAGAATCACACAAAAACTTTTTTGTTCAAAGAGATAGATTGCAAAGTGGTTCATCTGAAGGAATTATAGTATTGGAAACTGGTATAAAAGGTGGGACTAGACATACTGTCTCATTCGCAGGTAAACAAAACCGAATTATAGGTTGCTTGTATACACATGTCGAAAAAAAGTTAGATAATTTAGAGAAATTTCAAGGGAATAAAGATATAGTTGAAAACGAAGGAGGATTTAAAATATTTAACCCTGAGTCTATTGATAATTTTTGCAAGTTACTAGAAGATAAAAGAAGATTGTTGTTAAATGAATCAAACAATAACGATTCAAAAGAATTTAAAAGTATCAATGGCACTTTAAGACAGACAAAATTATTTTAATGAGAAATTGTATAATTTTTGATCTTGATCAAACCATTGCAGATACATCTTTTTTAGAATCTTTAAGAAAACAAAGGAATTGGGTTGATGTATATAAGCATTTAAATCAAATCAAAGTTTATACTGATATTTATGAAGTTATTGAAATTTTAAGAACTAGGGGTTTCTTCATTGGAGTTGTTACAAATTCACCAAAAACTTATTGTCTCAAAGTCTTAGATTATTTAAATATCAAAGCTGACTGTGTAGTTGGATACCATTGCACTACTTTAAAGAAGCCATATCCTGATCCAGTCCTATATTGTATTGACGAAATGGGTTCTGATTTTAATAAAATTTATGGAATTGGGGACAGTGTAAATGATATAATTTCATACAAAAGGTCAAATATAATTTCTGTTGGTTGTCTTTGGGGGAGAACAAATAATGATGAATTAATTGAATCAAAACCCAATTATATTATAAGTAGACCAGTTGATATAATTGAAATCATAGGTTAATTTATCTTAATTGGAAATTACGCAGTCGTTGACCATCCCATAGGGTTTTTCTTTGACCCCTTTTCATGTTGATTATCAATGCTAAAAATGGTCAAATGTGAGCGATATAGCATGGTCAATATGTGCGTTTTTTCCAGGTAAATATTTTTTTCAAAAATAATAATAATGTCCATTATACTATATAAAAAACTGGACATATTTTCATAGCTTTGTAAAATGGAACCCAAAAAGACCATAGCAAACACGGTAAAAACGCAAATAAATGCCTTTAAAGAAGGGTATGTGTTTTCATATATGGATATAGAAGGTCCTTCGAAAAATAGGGAAGCTATTATAAAAGCATTAAACCGATTAAACGAAAAAGGGTTACTGCATAAATTAGGCAAAGGAAAGTTCTATAAGCCATCCCTTTCTGAAAATGGGAAACATATTCCAGAATTAAATGAAACAGTAAAAGACCTATTAGAAAACAAGGATGAGGTCATAGGCTATTTAACGGGCTTTAGCGTATTTAATAAATACGGATTAACCACTCTAAGCAATACAATACAAATAGGAAGAAACACCTTTAAACCTCCATTAAAAAGGGGTATTTATACTATACAGTTTGTTCTACAAAAGAACGTAATTACAAAAGAAAACGTAAAGGTATTACAAGTATTAGATTGCTTAAAGATGCTAAAGGGTATTCCAGATACTACAAAGAATAATTCATTAAGCTTATTAGGCAGAATCATAAGAAAGTATAATAAGACTGATAGAGAATTGCTAATACAATTGTCTATGAAATACCCTGCATCAACTAGGGCATTATTAGGTTTGATTTTCGAAACAGAAAAGATTATGGGTCCATTAGATAAGATAAGGGAAACACTAAATCCTATCAGTACCTATAATATGGGCATAAGGCAATTCGATAAGTTCTTAAAAGAAAAATGGGGAATTAAATGATATTACCCGAAAATACACGAATTAGAAAACGCTAATTCGATCATAGTAGAAATCAATAGTTTTAACATCCTTTTTCCTATAAGCGAATAGAAATAAGTAGCTTTTTACCGATTCTTAAATAGTAATTCCTTCGAAAATAGAGTACAAGAATTCGGTCTCACACCTTTTTCTATAAATGTATTGGATAAAAGACAAACCTTTGTCGAAAAGCTGGTTTTCTTAATACGGTTTTCGTACGATTTAGAAACATTAGAGAATTTCGGTAATAAGATTCTTGATGAATTAGTACTTGTGTAAGAATACCAAAGATTCTTGCCCTTTCAAATGCTTCTAATTCGACACTTCTAATACTTCCTTAGTTTTCTTCACAATTAATTCTTTTCTTTTGCAAATATTTTCAAGTAATTTATTTAGTAATTCTAAATCATAAACATCTTCTTGCGTCAATTTAGACTTTAATAATATTTCAAGCTTAGCCTGGTACTGTTCTATTAGTAGTCGCTTGTGTACCTCAAATACTCTTTCTGATTTGTTATTCCATGAGAACATCAGAAAATGCCACGGGAATTTTCTTCTTAAGTCTGAATACATTCTATTTGAAATCCCACCTGGTACATCTTTCTGGGTAGACATTTCTTTCAAGATTCGCAAACACTCCTCTTTTTTCATTTCAGTTATCTTAATATGTTTTATTGATTGAGCCTTTTAAATTTCAAGTATTTAATCGAAGTTTCCAAGGAATCATTATTTACAGGTGGTTTAATTATTAATGATGGAAACCTTCTACTAATTTACACCTTTTATAGTCCACTTTATGCTAACGTTAGACACACTCCACAAACACATTGTATATCCCGGTCTCATTCCGTCTAATTTTCCGTGATTTAAACCCAATATTCCTATCATCCACCATTTCTACCAGACAAAACTCCTTCCAGTCTTTAGGAATAGCTGGAAATATCAGTGTAAACCGTTTAACCTGACCTTTTTCCGCAAAATGAAATTTATTAGGTGCAACAGGTATATTAACAGCTTGTATCATTTCTAGGTCGTCTAAAAACTTACCGGATCCTGATAGGTAGGTAGTAGGCCAGATGTTAATCCATCCCCCGTTGTTATACTTTTGTTTGGCTGCATATACGCAGTGGAGGTAGGTATAGCCAGACTCTTGGGCATCCTCGGTAAGGTTTTTAATTAGGATGTTACTAATGGGTTCAATGAGGTTAACGTTACTAGGCTTATGTTTTTCCATGCTATTGGTATTAAAACTCAAAACTAAAAAGGCATACCGCATTCTATTGGAGGACTTAATATATGGGGTATGTTTGTGTTCTAAATAGATTGTATGGAAGCTTTGGAGGGGTTTAAACTAAGCGGTAGTAAGCCAATTGAGCAGTTTGAGTATCGATTACCAGATTTTAAACTCCAATTTGGTAGTGCTGAGCTAGTTGTGCCAGAAGGGGTTAATTGGCAGGTGTTATTGCCAAAAATCGAGATAAGGGTTCATGTAATAGCTGATGAGTTATTGCAGTATTCGGGCCCTATTCACCTATTTAATAACCCTAATAGTAACCAGCCATTTTTTGAGCTTAATAAAGTAATTGACAATAGGGTATTTGATAGCCACACTGATTTGTCAACTATAAATAAGGTAGTTGTTAAGTTAGAGCTTATTCAACTCCAGACCATTAGTGAAGTATTTGAATTTCATTTTTGTATTTAAACAAGCTGTTGTTAAGGCCAAATTGACTTACATCTATTGGGACATTATTTATTAATGCAGCGCTAATGGGTTTAAAGTAGGATAAAGCATCGCTAGAATTTAGTAGTTTATTTTTGAGATCTAACTTATGGATGTAAGACATTAAAACATAGGCAGTAGCAACATTTAAAGAAATGAATTTATTTTCTAATTTAGGTGGTAATTGTGTTATGGCTTTGTCTTGAAACATAGGCGCAGCCCACAATTCATAAGTTTGAGCAAACGCTTGATCTCCAATATTTTTATTTTTTATATACTTACTAGTTGTTTCATTTTCTTGGATATAGCCCAAGTGAACAGGTAATTCCTTTGGATTAAACTGTTTTATGGTAGGGTCTAAAATAGTTTCATTGTTATCCAGTGTTATCCAAAAGTGAGAAACTTCAATATTGTTTTTTAGTGATTTTCCAAATGTGAGTTCATGCTTTATTTCCATTAATGAAAACAATACGGATAGGGAATAGCACATTGAAAAACAATACCCATCCGGGATTTGGTTCTGGTATGTTTGTGAAACAAAGTCTTCAGATATTTCCTTTAATAATTTATACTGGTGCTCCATAGAATTCTATTAATAACCAAAAATAGCATCCTGTACCGCATTCTATAGGAGGACTTAAATTATGGGGAAATACGCAGTCATTGACCACCCCATAGCGTTTTTTCCAATCCACCTGCATATTCCGCTAAAAATTAGTATTTATACTGATTGATGATTGGCGAATTATACTCAATTTCGAACTAAAAGAAAGTGATGAACAATTCATCATTATCAGTTTTAACTGAGATGATTTTACGGGATGCAAGGGCATACGCAGCTAGAGGCGATAATTCAATGGCTATTAAACTATGGAGGTACTCTATGACTTTTGAGAAAAGATATAAACAAATTGAAAGTTCAATGGAAAAACAAATTAGGAAGAAAATTAGAGGAGAATTAAAGATAAAAACTCGTAGAAAAAATGAGTAGTATAGTCCCGTATTTAATTGAGAACTATTGACCTTTGTTTTTTATTCAATTTCGAATTCCATTTCTATTATAACATCTCCGACACCAAGATTATCAGGTAAGATGCATTTTAATGTGTAAAATATTTCATTTGATAAAATAAGATTATTAGTAGCCATTTTCAAAAGGTCAAAGCAATTGAAATTATTAGTTGAAGGCACTAAATGACTATATGATGTAAACCTACTATTTTCATTACTTAAAATTAATTCTACACTAGGTAGAATATTCAAATTTTCAATTTTATTGATAGTAGCAGAAACTAGAATTAGTTTTTTAAATCCAGTATCTTGATTGATTTCTATTTTTTGAATTCCATTTTCAAATTTGATACTTTTAATCATACTAAATATTTAAAGTTGATTGAAGCAAAATTAGGTTTATTAAAATTATCATTATTTTACCCGTCCAATACATGGAGGTAGGCCATTTTTATGATTGTCTAAATGAATCAACTTTACTCCAGCTAATTCCATTTTCTGAGACATAAATCTCGTACAAGTTTAAATTTGATTCGGCTTCGACCTTTACTTTTCTATAAACTTCATTAAACTCATCTTGACTGGGTAAGGCTTTTCTAATATTTGGATCAGAATCCATTTCTCCATTATTGATTATTTTACCAAAATAAGTTATTATGACTTTAATTCTAAAAAATTCTGGCTGAGGTTGTCCAGCTACTTCAGCTAATATTTTTTGTAGTCCACTTTTCATATTTTCAAAAATTAATATTTACACTAAAATATGAATATCATATTGAATGTATTATTTTAAATCAAAACATTTTAAATAAATAATACCCCTCCAATACATGGAGGTTTGGCCGGGTATGTTTGTGTCCTAAATAGAAATTATGATACAAATTTTACCTGTTGCAGACATTTACAAAGAAGAGATAGTTATAGATGACAATTTTGGCCAGAGGCAGGAGGGGTGGGAAACCGTGGAGAGTGATACCGAGTCTGCCTTTTTTAAGATGGGCCGTTATATCATGGAAAACAAAACCGATGATACCTGGAACTATTACCATAAGGAGCTACCTAATAATTTAGGCGACAACTTTATTATTAAGGCTGAGCTTGAGGTGGTAGAAAACCATAAAGGTTTTGGGCAGTATGGGTTGGTGTGGGGTTTTGATGAAGACTCTAGATCTTTAAACAAGTTTGTGGTAAGTTCGGAGGAGCAGTCGTTTGTGGTGTCTAGTTTTGAGCGTAATCATAGTTTTCAAAAGCATAGGTTTAGTGATCTCTTTTTTAATTGCAATACAAGTGGTAAAAAGCAGTTTTTTTCTATTTTAAAATTAGCTGGTTACTATTACTTTTTTGTAAACAAACATGACCGCCCTAATTATGTGGTGCATGCGTCGCACCTGCCTATGTTTGGAAATAGATTTGGCTTTTACATAGAGCCAGGGCTTAAAGTGGTATGTGAGAGTATAACCGTAAAAAAGCTTTTTGTGAATCCAAAATTTGACGGTCATATTTGGATGCCAGTAGGGGAAGATTTAATGCCAATAGGGTCGGTGCTGCTTAGAGGACTGTAAAACAATGTATTTAAAAAACTTGTTAATGATAAAGAAAAAAAAGAAATTAAGGACTATCTTCCATTAAAATTATCATTTATGAGTTTATCAGAGATATTATTAAATAAAGAAAAATTAGCAAAAATATCTAATGCATTTGAGTTAGATTCTGATCCAGAGGTTAAAGTTCTTTATTCTAAAAAAATAGTAAAAATTGAAAATCAAAATATAGAATTAATAAAACTAATTAGAAGCCAAGATTCTTTTTTTTCGGATGAAAAAATATATTTAATTGATTTCATTGGAACTATTAAAGATCTTGAAAAAAAAATCGAAAATGAAACTAGGACAAAACTTAAAGATTTGTTTCTTAAAAGTATAATATCTCTCAAAGAAAACCTAGATTTTATGCTCAAAGTATATTTCACAGAAAATCAATTATCCGTTCTTGCTAGTTTAAATAAGAATGATGTTTCAATTAAAAAATATAGTATAGAAAAAGATTACCTTATTCGAGTTGAAAAAAAAGTGGAAGACGAAAATTATCTTCGTTCAATGACTTCTGGAGTTGATTATGAAGGATATGAAGTGTTTATGTCTCCTTATAAAATTATAATTGAATATTTTATTTTAAAAAGTGATGGTTCGCTCGTTGATTTTTCAAAAAGTGCAGATTCTAAAATATTAAATGATAATTTTTTGAGCCTAACCTACCTATTTGAGAACTAGTTGATCTAAATTTCATAATAAAGAAAATTTGCTGTGCATAATTCAAGTTCTGATTTCAAATCTTTTTGATTATATTTCAATTGTCAATGTGCTAAGATTTCTTGAAGGGTGAGGCAACAATCAAAATATATACCTAGTGGTAGTATGCTTGAGAATCAACTTTTTCCTATTTATACTGCTTGTGCATCAAATTAATCGCATCCTTAATTGTTTTTTTAAGGTTAGCTGGTTTGTTAACAATACAAAAAGATCCCATGCCTAATAGTTTAAACGTAAACTCTTCGTTGAGTAAAACTTTGAGGCTTATTTGTATGGCGTCTGTTTTTTCTACAATCACTTTTTGAGTACTGTGTAATGGTTCAAGTAATACTAGGTTGCTAATGGGGCTTTGTATGGTTAGTAATACTTCTTCTGGTTTGGCTTTATTTTCCATAATACCAGTGCTGTGTTGGAAAAAGGTGGAGGCATTAAAATCAGAACGTCTCTTGTAAATAGTATCTGTTGTTTCTACACCAGACATTCTATCTAGGGCGTAGGTAGTGTATTTTTCTTTTTCGTTACTCCAACCTATTACGTACCATCTGTTGCGGTGCTCTTTAATTAAATAGGGGATCAGGCTGGTAGCACTTGTTTTGTTTTTATAAATATTGCGGTAGTTGAAAGTGATGCCCTGCTTGCTTTTGATGGCTTTATAAATGAACTCTATAAATTCCATACCGTTGGCATGAACAGCTTTTTCAAACTGTACAACTTCGTCAATAAGTTTTTCACTTCCGTCTATACCTAACGAAAACCTGGTGTTGATGCGCTCAATGGCATTTTTAAAATTGCTAAATACGGGCACTTCTTTGTACTGGTATAATAGTTCGGCTGCAAATTGAAGGGCCGTCCATTCTTCTTCGTTAAGGTTAAGTTCGGCAATAGAAAAACCTACTTCACTATATACATAACCGCCATCAAGTTTAGAATACACAATAGGGGCGCTATAGCCCTTGGGTGCTTGCTCGCGCATAGCCCTAATGTCTTTTTCTATGGTAGAAGTAGATACATCGGAACCCAGTATAGCACTGCACTTAGCCGCCAACTGCTCCAAAGTAGGATAGGGCCTACGTTTATTGGTAAGCATCTGGTCTATAATGCGGTGTCTGATAACGGCTGATTTGTTTTTGGGCATGCGGATTGTATTTGCCCTCTCAAAT
>Ga0209401_1002966_pt1 | contig 10798 bp, 1 predicted proteins | sample M_140807_MF_Meta_FD_187318 | JGI IMG/M metagenome (GOLD analysis project Ga0209401, IMG submission 187318) | Freshwater microbial communities from Lake Montjoie, Canada to study carbon cycling - M_140807_MF_MetaG (SPAdes) (version 2) | ecosystem: Environmental > Aquatic > Freshwater > Lake...
AAGTGCGAATGAATAACAATAATATCATTGATTGATATTTATAAGGGATTCTCTATATTTATAACAAAGCTGGGAAAGTAACGCATGGCAATAAGTAATTTATTAACAGGAAGGGTAAGAGTAGTATCCCCAAAAAATGTAACCGCAGACAGATATCAGTTTCTTGACCCATCTCAAGCGGAGCCGAATTTTGGTGTACCATCATTTTCAGCCTCTCTTTATGATAATCCAGCTATTCTTGTATCAGATAGTGAAGGAAATAGAGGATTTATACAATTTGCACCAACTGCTAAACAAATAGCATCTGGTTCGGCAACTGCATCAATTTCCCCAAATTTAGGATTACAAGTAAATACAAATACATCAATTCAAGGAAATTTATATGTAAGAGATTCTATATATGCGGAGCAATTAATATTATCCTATATTTCATCATCTGTAATATATTCATCCGGTTCAAATAAATTTGGTGATGATATATCCGATGTACAGCAAATAACTGGTTCTCTAAATATTAGTGGAAGTGTTATAATAACTGGTTCACTTAAAGCACAACAAATAACAGCTTCTATATCTGGTTCATTTACTGGAGATGGTGGTGGTTTATTTAATATTCCTCGTTCGGCATTTAGTGGAGATGCATTTAGAATAGCTAGTGGTAGTGTAACTGCATCGGTAACTCCGGATTATGGTTTCAAAGTTGAATCGGCATTACGTGGTTCTGAATTTACTGGTAGTGTTAGAATAACTGGTAGTATATCAGCATCTTTATTTACTGGAGATGGTGGTGGATTATTTAATTTACCTGCATTAACAGCAACATTAATAGCTAGTGGTTCTACAACGGCATCTATTGCACCAAATACTGGATTTAAAGTTAATACATTTGCACAATTTGATTTTTCAGTATCCGCATCAATGTTTACTGGTAGTGGTAGAGGTTTATTTGATATTCCTAGGTCAGCATTAACACCTGATGCATTAACAGCAACATTAATAGCTAGTGGTAGTGTAACTGCATCAACATCACCTAATTTTGGATTTAAAGTAGAATCAATTAATATTGGTTCACAATTTAGTGGTAGTTTATTTGTAAGTGGTGGATATATTAGAGTTGAAACTGGTTCATTCTTTAGTGGTAGTGGTAAGGGTTTATCCGATATACCTCGTTCAGCACTATCACCCGATGCTTTATTAAGTACTTTAATTACAAGCGGTTCTGTAACAGCATCTGTATCTCCAAATTTTGGATTTATTGTTGTTTCTGTAGATAGTGGTTCTCAATTTACCGGTTCATTATTTGTTAGTGGGGCTAGAGGTATTGAATTAGCATCTGGCTCATCTTATTCAGGTAGTGGTGCTAGATTATTTGATATACCAATTAAAGCATTAAAAGATTTAGACCTTTCAAAAATTGGTAGTGGAAGTGTAACTGCATCCATTAGTCCTGATTATGGACTTAGAGTAAATACATTTTCTACATTTAGTGGAAGTATGATAATATCATCATCTGCTACATATTACGCAACAGAATCATTAAATACTAACTTTAATGTAACTAATGCTAGTACACTTGCATATACATTTGCTGATGCAGCTTTTGGAAATAATCCAACATTAAATTTAGTAAGGGGGTTATCCTATACATTTAATATAAATGCATCAGGTCATCCATTTTATATTAAAACAATAAGTTCAACAGGCACAGGAAATCTTTATAATACTGGAGTAACAAATAATGGAACTGATAATGGAACAATAACATTTGTAGTACCATATGATGCACCAAATACACTTTATTATAATTGCCAATTCCATTTAGCAATGGCGGGCACTATTAATATAGTTGATAGTATCATACAAAGACCGGCTGAATTTAAAATTATAAGTGATACTGAAATTATTGGAACTACAAATATCACAGGTTCGTTAATTGTAGGTAAAGAAGTTGTATTTAAATCAACTGTTACTGCATCAATGTTTAGTGGTAGTGGTAAGGGATTATTTGATATACCTCGTTCTGCATTTACAGGAGATTCAACTAGAATAGCTAGTGGTAGTATAACTGCTTCTGTTGATCCTGATTATGGATTTAGAGTTGAAACTAATAAAACTAATATAAGTGGGTCTGTTGTATATGGTTCTCAATTTACATCATCTGTTGATATAAGTGGAAGCCTTAGAGCAAATATTATTATTTCCACAAATATTATTGTACCACCGCAAGTAGCAACAAAAATTATATCGGGTTCAGTAACGGCATCTGTAGCACCTAATTTGGGATTTGTAGTTACCTCTACTGATTTTGGTTCTACTATTATTGGCGGATTGGGAATTACTGGAAGCTTATTTGTAAGTGGAAATATTTCATTAGGGTCTGGTTCATTTTTTAGTGGTAGTGGTGAAAAATTATTTAATATTCCTAGAACAGCATTAACTCCGGATGCACTATTATCAACATTTATAGCATCTGGTAGTGTAACTGCATCTGTATCTCCTTTATATGGATTTAAAATAGAATCTACTGAAAAGGGTACACAATTTAGTGGAAGCTTGTTTATAAGTGGAGCTGGTGTATTTTTAAATTCGGGTTCATTTAGTGGTAGTGGTAAAAATTTATTTGATATACCGATTTCAGCACTTTCTAATTTAGATACTTCAAAAATATTTAGTGGTAGTGTTACTGCATCGATTTCTCCAAATAAAGGATTTCAAGTCTTTGCAAATACATCAAATTTCTCTGGTTCAATATCTGCATCTGTATTTAGTGGTAGTGGTGCTGGATTATTTGATATTCCTCGTTCTGCATTATCATCGGAAGTATTTAGGATTGTAAGTGGTAGTGTAACCGCATCTGTTTCTCCAAATGATGGATTTAAAGTTGAATCATTAGAAAGTGGCTCTCAATTTACTGGAAGCTTATTTGTAAATTACGGAAATATAAGAGTTGGGACTGGTTCATTTTTTAGTGGCAGTGGTGCTGGTTTAAAAGATATTCCTCGTTCAGCATTAACATTAGATGCATTAATATCTACTGAAATTAAAAGTGGTAGTGTAACTGCTTCTGTATCACCTAATTTTGGATTTAGAGTAATATCAATAGATAGTGGTTCACAATTTAGCGGAAGCTTATTTGTAAGTGGTGGATATATTAGAGTTGAAACTGGTTCGTTTTTTAGTGGTAGCGGTGCTGGATTATCTGATATTCCTGAATCTGCTCTATCATTTAAAATTAATAGAATTGCAAGTGGTTCGGCAACTGCATCTATTAGTCCTGATTATGGACTTAGAGTAAATACATTTTCTACAATTAGTGGAAGTTTTATTGTATCATCATCAGCAAGAGCAATACCTGATTATGAAATAGATAAGGTATTTATTGTTACAAATGATGGTAGTGGTCTATATAATATAAGTAATGCATTAGTAAGTGGTTCAAACCCAACTTTAACTTTAGTTAGAAATCTAAACTATACATTTAATGTAAAAGCAGTAGGACATCCATTCTTAATTAAAACAGTAAATAGTACTGGCCCTAGTAATACATACGATACTTGGGTAACAAATAATGGAGCTGATAATGGAACTATAAATTTTTTAGTTTCTGGTAGTGCACCTAATACACTTTATTATAATTGTCAATTTCACTCATCAATGGCTGGTACTATTAATGTGGTTGATGCATTATATGTTCCTGCTGAAATAAAATTAATTGGAGAAACAAAAGTAATTGGTAATGTTACCGCATCTATGTTTAGTGGTAGCGGTAAAGGTTTGTTTGATATACCTCAATCAGCAATATCTGGGGATACTGTTAGAATTGCTAGTGGTAGTGTAACGGCTTCTGTATCTCCTAATTTTGGATTTAGAGTAGCATCATTTGTAAGTGGTTCTGATTTTAGTGGAAGTATTAGAATAGATTCATCTTCATTCTTATATGCAGTAGGTACTTATTTAAGACAAATTCCTAGAGCAGCATTGACAGAAGATGCATTAGTATCATCAGAAATTAAATCAGGTTCAGTAACCGCATCCGTATCTCCGGATTTTGGATTTAGAGTAACAACTCCATTTACATCTTCAATTGATGAATCTGGTTCGTTTACTACACAAATTGGTTCTAGATTTACTGGTTCAGTTGATATTAGTGGTAGTTTATTTGTAAATGATGTTAGTGGAGCAATTTATATTGGTTCATCTTCATTCATATATGGTACTGGTACTTATTTAAGAAATATTCCTCGTTCAGCATTAACAGAAGATGCACTTATTAGTACTGAAATTAAATCAGGTTCTGTAACAGCATCCGTATCTCCTGTATTTGGATTTAGAGTAATAGCAGCTAATATTTTTAGTGGTTCTAATTTTGGTTCTCAATTCACTGGTTCGGTTGATGTTAGTGGTTCATTAAGAGCATTTAATTTTATAGGAGATGGTTCTCAATTAACAAATGTTCAAGCGACCGCAGCACCATTGATAGCAAGTGGTTCAGCAACGGCATCCGTACAAAGTGGAAATACATTTATAATAACAACTGGAGCAACAGGTTCTGGTTTAGATTATCAAATTGGTACTCTTATAACTGGTAGTGTTGATGTTAGTGGTAGTTTAAAAGCTCAATTTATATTAGGTGATGGTAGATATATTAGTAATGTACAAGCAGCTGCAGCACCTTTCATTGGTAGTGGTTCTGCAACTGCATCGGTTCAAAGTGGAAATTCTTTTGTAGTAACAACTGGAGCAACTGGTTCAGCTATTGGTTCTAGATTTACTGGTTCTATTGATGTAAGTGGTAGTGTTAAAGCATTTTCATTTAGTGGAGATGGTTCTCAATTAACAAACGTACAAGCATCAGCAGCACCATTAATAGCAAGTGGTTCAGCAACTGCATCCGTACAAAGTGGAATACAATTTGTTGTTACAACTAAAGGTACGTTTTCTAGCGTAGGTTCTAATTCTGGTTCTTACTATGGTTCTATATTTACTGGTTCGGTTAATATTAGTGGTTCAATATCAGCATCTCGTTTTGAAGGTGATGGCGGTGGATTGTTCAATATACCTGCATCAGCATTACAAGACCTTCAATTAGATAGAATTCAATCTGGTTCTGGTAAAGCTATAATAAGTCCAAATCAATTAAATGTAAATACAGCTATAACTGCCGCACTTTATATTGGTGATGGTGGTGGATTATTTAATATTCCTGCAAACGCATTACAAGACCTTAAGTTAGATAGAATTCAATCTGGTTCAGCTCAGGGTATAATTTCTCCAAATAAAGGATTTGAGGTAAATACATCTGTTAGAATATTTTCTGGTTCATTAACTGTAAGTGGTTCGGTATTTGTTAGTGGTGGGAATATGGTACTCCAAAGTGGTTCTGCATATGTTGGAGATGGTAGTGGTTTAACAAATATTAGTTTAGCAAATATATCATTTGAAACATTTATATTAAAAAGTGGTTCATTTACTGCATCAATTTCTCCTGATAAAGGATTTATAGTAAACGCATCAGCTAGTATTTGGGGAGATGTATATGTTGGAAATAATCTAAGAGCTAATAAAATAACTGGAAGTACCTCAATATATTCTCCAATAGTAAGTGGAGGTTTATTAGGAACATACGCATATCAGGGAAATGGACCTACGGCAAGTATTGATTATAATATTTTAAGATTTGACCCAACTAGAGGACATTATATTCCACAACCTGAAACATCATTAACTCAAACTGTAGGGTTTAGTAATGTAAGTGATTTGACTGTTATACATAATTTAAATATTTTGTATCCAATAGTTCAGGTATATGCAACTGGTTCGGAAGACCAGATTATGGCTGGTACAATTAAATCGATAGATGCAAATACTATTCAAGTTAAATTTTCTGGATTAACTTCTGGGCATGTTGTAATTGGTAGTGGTGGTTCTTTAATTAGTGGTACAATACAGGGTGATAGAGTTATTGGTTCTGTACTTTCTGCATCATACGCACTCGTTGCAGAAACAGCAAAAAATGTTACCGGATTTGATTCAGCATCATTATCAGCATTGAGTGATATTCAAAATTTAGTTAGAAATTCTCAAACATCGTCAATGGCGGTGTTTAGTGCAGTAAGTTCTTCTTACGCATTAACCGCATCATATGCATTAAACGCAGGAGCTGGTGGTGGTACTGAATTATTTATATACCAAACCAGTTCATTAGTAAAAGCACAAGTAGGAAAAATTCATTTTACTGGTTCTGGTGTTGATGTGACATCATCTGGTTCAAATGGTGTATTGGTAACTATATTAGGTGGTGGGGGCGCATTAGATACAACAAACTTTATACAAAAAACACAAACGGCTTCAATGTTTGTTGGTACTGCATCATTGGCATATACAGCATCTTACGCAATGTTTGCATTATCTTCTGGTAATACTGATACGGCATCTTTTTTACAAATTAATAAAGACCAAACAATAAATGCATCACTTACAATTAGTGGTAGTTTAGGTGTGAGTGGTAGCTTATCAATAAATGCACTTATATCTGGTTCATCCGAAGATGTAGTAGTTTGGAATAGTATAACAAAAAGATTAGAAAAAAGAAATATAGCAGGTGTACAAGGTTCTTCTGGTACAGGAGGTTCTGCTGGTACGGCTGGCTCAGCTGGTTCGACTGGTTCAGCTGGCACATCTGGCACATCGGGAGAAAGTGGTTCATCGGGAACTTCTGGCACAACCGGTTCGGATGGTACATCGGGAACTTCTGGCACAAGTGGTAGTAATGGTTCATCGGGAACTTCTGGCACATCAGGAACAACTGGTTCGGATGGTACATCGGGAACTTCTGGCACAAGCGGCACATCGGGAACTTCTGGCACATCAGGAACAACTGGTTCGGATGGTACATCGGGAACTTCTGGCACATCAGGAACAACTGGTTCGGATGGTACATCGGGAACTTCTGGCACAAGCGGCACATCGGGAACTTCTGGCAGTAGTGGAACAAGCGGCACATCAGGAACTTCTGGCACAAGCGGTACATCAGCAACATCTGGCACATCAGGAACTTCTGGAACAAGCGGAAGTAGTGGGTCATCTGGTACAAGCGGCACAAGTGGTTCGACTGGTAGTAGCGGTACTGCTGGTAGTAGTGGAACAAGCGGCTCATCGGGAACAAGTGGTAGTAGTGGCACATCAGGAACTTCTGGGTCAACGGGTAGTAGTGGTACATCGGGAACTTCTGGGTCAACTGGTACAGGTGGTTCATCCGGTACAAGCGGCACCGCAGGAACATCCGGCTCAACGGGTACGGGTGGAAGTAGTGGCTCATCAGGAACTTCTGGCACAAGCGGAAGTAGTGGAGCAGCAGGTTCATCGGGAACTTCTGGTAGTGGTGGTACGTCTGGAAGTGGAGGTTCATCTGGCACATCTGGCTCATCAGGAACTTCTGGCACATCAGGAACTTCTGGTAGTGATGGTATAAGCGGAACTTCAGGAACTTCAGGAAGTAGTGGCACAAGTGGAAGTAGTGGGACGTCTGGCACAACTGGTTCGGCGGGTACATCAGGAACTTCTGGTTCAACGGGGTCATCGGGTACAACTGGTTCAGCTGGTACATCTGGCAGTAGCGGAACTTCTGGAACAAGCGGTAGTAGTGGCACATCAGGAACTTCTGGGACTACTGGAAGCGCCGGAACTTCTGGCACATCGGGTTCAGATGGTTCGTCTGGTACATCCGGCTCATCAGGAACTTCTGGCACATCGGGAACGTCTGGTAGTGGTGGTACAACGGGCTCAGCGGGAACTTCTGGCACAAGCGGTACAAGTGGTAGTGATGGCACATCAGGAACTTCTGGAACAAATGGTAGTGGTGGTAGTAGTGGTACGAGTGGTATTGGTACTAATGGAACATCAGGAACAAGCGGCACATCAGGAACGAGTGGTAGTGATGGAACTTCTGGCACATCAGGAACTAATGGTAGTAATGGAACTTCTGGCACAAATGGTTCAGCAGGAACTTCTGGAGCAAGCGGCTCTAATGGAACTTCTGGCACAAGCGGCTCTAATGGAACTTCTGGAGCAAGCGGCTCTAATGGAACTTCTGGTACATCGGGAACTTCTGGAATAAGTGGTAGTGATGGCACAAGCGGCACGAGCGGTTCAAATGGTACAAGTGGCACATCGGGAAGTAATGGAACTTCTGGTACAAGCGGCACAAGCGGTACGAGCGGTACTAATGGTAGTGCTGGTACAAGCGGCACATCTGGAAGTAATGGTTCATCGGGAACTTCTGGAAGTAATGGCACATCGGGAACAAGCGGTACATCAGGAACTTCTGGCACAAGTGGAATAAATGGTAGTAATGGTACATCGGGAACTTCTGGACTTGATGGAACATATTTTGGAAGTAGTGGAACTTCTGGCACAAGTGGAAGTAGTGGTACATCGGGAGTAAGTGGTACATCAGGAACTTCTGGATTAAACGGAACTTTCTTTGGTAGTAGTGGTACAAGCGGCACAAGCGGAACTTCTGGCACAAGTGGAATAAATGGTAGTGATGGAACTTCAGGAACTTCTGGACAAAATGGTACATCGGGTACTTCTGGAACTTCTGGATTAAACGGAACTTTCTTTGGTAGTAGTGGAACATCTGGAAGTGGTGGCTCATCAGGAACTTCTGGAGCTGGAACTTCTGGAACATCAGGAACAAGCGGCACATCTGGAACATCGGGCTTAAATGGAACTTTCTTTGGAAGTAGTGGTACGAGTGGTGGTGATGGTACTTCTGGAACTAGTGGAGCTGGAACTTCTGGAACATCAGGAACAAGCGGCACATCGGGAACATCTGGATTGGATGGAACTTTCTTTGGTTCATCGGGAACTTCTGGAAGTGATGGCACATCAGGAACTTCTGGAGCTGGTACATCAGGAACTTCTGGTATGGATGGTACATCAGGTACTAGTGGATTAGATGGAACTTTCTTTGGTAGTAGTGGTACATCTGGAGAAAGTGGTTCATCGGGAACTTCTGGAGAAAGTGGTACATCAGGAACTTCTGGAGTGAGTGGCTCATCAGGAACTTCTGGGACATCGGGATTAGATGGTACGTTATTTGGAAGTAGTGGTACTTCGGGAACATCTGGCACATCAGGCTCAGCTGGCACATCAGGAAGTTCTGGCACATCAGGAACTTCTGGATTAGATGGTACGCTATTTGGAAGTAGTGGTACATCTGGCACATCGGGAACTTCTGGAGTAAGTGGTTCATCGGGAACTTCTGGCACAAGCGGCACATCAGGAACTTCTGGATTGAATGGTACAATGTTTGGTTCATCGGGAACTTCTGGCACATCAGGAACTTCTGGAGTAAGTGGCACATCGGGAACTTCTGGTACAAGTGGCACATCGGGAACTTCTGGTTTAAATGGAACAATGTTTGGAAGTAGTGGTACATCAGGAATAAATGGTTCAACTGGTAATGCTGGTGTAGATGGTACTTCTGGAACTTCTGGTACAAACGCTCCGGGCTTTTCATCGGGAACTTCTGGTACTTCTGGAGTTAGTGGCACTGCTGGAACTTCTGGTACAAACGCACCTGGATATTCTTCTGGCACATCGGGAACTTCTGGACAAACAGGCACAAGCGGTATAAATGGGACAAGTGGTACAAACGCTCCGGGCTTTTCTTCTGGAACATCAGGAACGTCTGGGGCCACAGGAACTTCTGGTACATCTGCGCCTGGAATAACTTCTGGTACATCGGGCTCATCTGGATTTGGATTAACTGGAACAACTGATAATGGTATAATAACTTATAACGCAACACCGGTGGGTGCAAATGTTGAAAGTAATTTAATATTTGATGGTACAACTTTATCTGTAGTAGGAAATATTTCATCTACAACATTTAGAGAAACTTATAATAATTTGGGAACTGGTGGAAGTGTAACATTAGACCTTTCAACGGCAAATAATTTCAGAAGACAATTTAATGGTACTGCAACAATATCATTAGTAAACGCACCAGCATCAAATGCATTCGGATTTACTTTTGTGTCTGTAAACGCAGGAGCATATTCTATTACGTGGCCTGTTAGTGTTAAATGGACTGGTGGTATCGCACCTATATTAACATCATCTGGTACGGATGTATTGACATTCTTTACATTTGATAATGGAACTACATATTATGGATTTGTAGTTGGAAAAAATCTTAGTTAATAATTAAAATTTATGAGTATAGCAAGAAAATTAATACCATCAGATTCAGCACAAGCGTTTCCATTTGTTTTTAAAATAACAACAACATCAGTAAACACGGTATTTACTTGTCCTTTAATAGATTATGGTGGATTAACGCCATCTTTATATATAAATTGGGGAGATAGTAGTTCATCACCTTTAATAACTGCATCTAATTCAGTAAATAGAATTCATACTTATGCTAGTGTGGGTACATATATTGTGACAATAAGTGGTTTTATGCCAGGATTTGCAGTAAATAATAATTCAGCAATTAGAAATCTTATAACAGAATTAGTACAATGGGGAACTGTTGGATTACGAAGTGTAAATTTTTATGGTTGTATAAATTTAACAGCAATACCTGGAAGTGCATCATTAAGTGCAGTAGGTGGATATACTGGTTTAGATGAGGTAGCTACATTTTCTAATTTTATGAATGGTACTAGAATAACATCAATACCAGCGGACATATTTGATTATTCTCCAAACGCAACAACTTTTACCGATAGTTTTTCATCAATAACAACATTAACAACCGTACCAGCTGGATTATTTGATGCAGTTA
>Ga0209401_1002970_pt1 | contig 10786 bp, 11 predicted proteins | sample M_140807_MF_Meta_FD_187318 | JGI IMG/M metagenome (GOLD analysis project Ga0209401, IMG submission 187318) | Freshwater microbial communities from Lake Montjoie, Canada to study carbon cycling - M_140807_MF_MetaG (SPAdes) (version 2) | ecosystem: Environmental > Aquatic > Freshwater > Lake...
AGGGGTAAGTGAGGAGTAGGGGGAACGAGTAGGGAACGGAGCGTGAGGAGTGAATGTAGAAAGGTCGGTGAGGAGTTGAGTTGAGGGGGGGAAGTGAGGAGTGAAGTGAAGCGTTCAATTCTGTCGCTCTCCGTTAGTTGCTCGTGTCGTAAAACCAAAACCATAGAAAACCAAAAATAATGAAAACCAAACAATCCAGTCTTGAGAAAATCCATCCTTGTCTTCGTTTCCGTCAGCGGCCGCCGACGCCGCGCAGAAGATGCCGCGCTTATCGCCTCCACCGTGGAAAAGGAATCTTTTTGAGCGGTTACATACAGGTCTCACCTTAGGTGACAGCGGGCTGTTTTATGTGTGGCCCGCGAAGTGACAGGTGACAAAGTGCTGGTGACAGAGTGACGCCGCAGTGAAGATGCGTCACGGCCTTGTCCCGCTACCTACCCCCGGGAGGAAGTCTTCTGTGCGGGAAGTCTTTTGGGGTGATGATCCAGACGTGACCTGTTTTTTTGTGCGAAGCTCCAAAAATTTCAAGTTGTGGTAATATCCACGCAAACGCCTTGGTGCTCTGTCTCTTGCTCGTGCGAGCAATTTGTAATAAGGTTGCCTTATGGGACGGCCACGCGGAATCTACAGCAAGGTTGCCAGAGTCTTTGGGGTGTCATCACAGGCCGTGCGGAAGTGGAAGGCCAAGGGAGCCCCTTTCCGCTCAACTGACGGCCTGTTGCGCTGGCTGGGGGATCAGTGGTTTAACCGCACCGCCGAAAACTTCAACCTGCACAGTGTGATTCTGTGGGCTGACCTGCACCACGCACTGCGGAGACAGCGACGGCCGCCAAGGAAACGCGTTAACGGTACTTTACGGCCGCGCCTATAGTGTATGAGTACGCTAGCGAAGCTTTACGACGTATCGGCCGCAACTGTCCAAGATTGGAAGCGTAGAGGTGCGCCAGTGAATGACCCGGCCGCAATGGCTGACTGGGTGATGAATGAGCCGGAAGTCTTCGCCGGGTACGAGCGAGCGCAAGCCGTGGCTGACCGCTTGCCGGGCATGGCAAGGCGAGCATCAGCGGCCGGAGACACGGCCTTTGCTTCGCTGCTGCTGGACACGCTAGCGGGCTGGACGTCGTCGCTACATTGCCGGGCATTCTGGCGGGCTAGGTGACGCACTAACCCAAGACCTTTGAGAAAGAAAAAACGTGCACTGACTTGTCTTTGTATTGCCACGCCACGCCTTTTCTTTTATAGATGGGTGCATGGTTGCTTCCCTTGACCTTCTGCCAGTCTTCACACCTACGGCCGCCGGAGCTGCGGTCAGTCATTCTGCTATTGTTTCAGCCTGGACTATTGAGCTGAAAAGCCAATGCCGCGCTGGCTTGTTAGCTGCTAGGACGGTGGACACTTACAGCCGAAACATTCAACGCTGGATCACCTTTTTGGATGCGTCTTTTGTTAATCAGCCAAGGCCCGCCGACGTCTTAGCCTTTCTCGCTCAACTAAGGGCAGCCAACCTAAAAGCCGCAAGCGTGAATGCGTACTTAGACGCCGTGCGTGCGCTGTATCGCTGGGCCGAGACTGTTGGAATTTATCCCGCTATCGCTCGCTCTGTCCGTGGGCTGCCAGTGCGAAAAGATGAGCCGCTAGCCTGTCTGGAAAAATGCCAAGTTGCCGCGCTGTTTTCTTTGATTGAAGGCGACAGTACAGCGGCCGCTCGTGACCGTGCTTTGTTGCAGGTGATGTTTTCCACCGGGTTGCGCCTTGTGTCGCTCGTGGCTGCCGACATTAGCGACTTAAACGAAAGTGACGGGACGTTGTCCTATGCTTCCAAAGGCGACGTGGACAAGGTGCGCCGGGCTTATCTTTCGCCGTCAGCCTTGTTTGCTGTTAAAGCGTACTTGGCAGCCCGAAAGGCTGAGAATGGCGGCCGCCTGACACAATTCTCTCCGCTCTTTTTGAGTGTTGGCAATCACGGGAGCGAGCGACTGACAGACCGCAGCGTGCGCCGGATCATCACCGGGCTGATGGAACGCGCCGGACATATTCACCGCGACGCTGGGAAGATCGTGAGTCCGCGCATCTTCTCCGCTCACTCGCTCCGTCGCTCTGCCATCACCGCAGCCTATGAGTCTGCCGGGCTAGATGCCGCTCAAACCTTCGCCGCTCACGCTAGCCCATCCACTACGCGCCGAGCCTATGCCCGCATTGAGAAAGGCCGCCAACTGGTGCGCCTTGCTGCTGCTCTTGATCTAACGCCCACGCCATGAAACCAACCATTATCACGATTGCAGGCCGGAAAGGTGGAGTTGGGAAAACGACTCTCACGCTAGCTTTGGCCGCTCACTGGGCCCGCAATGGCGAGTCTGTTGTGATCATAGACGCCGACCACCAATCTAGCGCAACGCTGACGCTAGGAGCCGACTTCGCCGGAGCCACTACAGCGGCCGCGCTGGAGTCTCGGAGCGTGCCGGAGCCTGTCCCGCTGGAAACGTGGCCGCTCGTGTCTCTAATGGCGAGCGGGCCGGAGATGGAAACAGTCAGGCCGGAGAAGCTGACGGTGACACTGTCTAAACTGAAAGCCCGCTATGTGATTGCCGACTTACCACCGGGCAAGCCTGACCTAGACCGCGCTTTTCTGGCCGCGTCTCACGTTGTGCTCGTGGCTTTGGAGCCGCATTTCATGGCACTAGCCGGAGCCGCTCGCTTGCTGGCTGAGGTTGACGGTCTGTCGTCTAAAGTGGCCGCTGTGATGGGCCGCGTAGATAACCGCCGACGCATAGACGCCGCGCTAGGCCGTGAATTAAAAGCCGGGCTGGAGTGTCCGCTTTTCATTGTAAGACAAGATTCTCAACTGTCCGCAGCTTTGCATTCCTTCACGTTTCCACCTGTTAGCCAAGCAACGGAAGACGTCGCCAAGATTGCCGACTGGATCACACAATGAAGAAACACGCCTTAGATACTAAAAGCATCATCAGCCATGCGCTGAACACTGGACGCATTCACGCCAAGGCTGACGCTGCGGCCGCTGACAAACAGGCCGGAGACAGAATCGTGCAGGTGATCGCCTTAGCGGCCATCAAGCCGCGTGAGTCTGACACTAGAAAGGCCCGCGCTGAACACGCCTTGAGTCTCGCTGAGAATATCGCCGCTGTGGGATTGCTACAGGCTCCGATTGTTGACGCCGAGAAGGTGCTCGTGGGCGGTCTTCACCGGGTTACCGCTTTGCGTCTTCTGTTGGCGCACCGGGACGATAGGGAGACCATGCTAGCCGAGCTGGACGGGAACGCCGCCGACGCTGTGGAGCGACTCGCTGAATTGCCAGCTTCTGACAGCCTACCGGAGCCACTACGGAGCGGCCGCGTCCCTGTGCTGTTGTTGGCTACCGGAGCCGACGCGCTAGCCGCTGAGATTGCAGAGAATACAGCCCGCCGCGCTTACTCGCCCGGAGAGATAAAGACGCTCGTGGGCAAGCTTACAGCGGCCGGATACCACGCAACCCGTGGGCGGCCTAAAGCGGGACAGAAGGCACTAAAGCCCGCATTGGAGGTGATCCTTGGCGTGAGTGGCGCAACAGTGAAGCGACTGCTAGCGACTGGAAAAATGGATCAAATGAGCCATTTAACGCCCAAACAACGCACCAAGGCCAAAAGGGAGAAGATAGCTAAAAGGCTGATCAAAGCCTTGGAAGACTACGACGCCATAGCACCGGATTCTACCGACTGGCAGCAACTACATGCCGCGCTGATCAAATACTTAACCCACTAGACCGACTAAGCATGAACAACCCAAAACCTATCGGCCGCCAGAATCTTTCTGTGGCTATTCTGATGCCGCCGGATGAACGCCAAAGACTCGCTGACTGGGCCGCCGCGCTGGAGCGTCCCGCGTCTTGGATCACTCGTGACGCTTTGCGCCTGTACTTTGACGCACTGGACGCCAACCCGACGCTGGCAGCCCGGCTAAAGGCTCCGAGTCAGAAAATCCCGCTAGCAATGGCGAAGGCCGGAGCAACTCACCAACCACGACGCGGCCGCAAACCACCTAAGCAATGAACCTACAAGCTGAACTCGAAACAGAGACACAAGCCGTTGAAGGCTGGCGTGAGGATGAACTAAGGCGAAAGGCCAAGGCCGAAGCCGGAGATGCTGTCTTAGCTAACCGCCACAAAGATAAGCGACTTATTGAGTGGGCTAAGGCTAACAAGTCCTATGTGAACATTGGGCGGCCGAGCAAGTACGGGAACCCGTTTGTGATCGGCGAAGACGGTGACCGGGATGAAGTGTGCGCTAAGTACGAAGCCCACGCAAAAAGCCAACCTTGGTTTAAGGACATAGAATCCGAACTAAAGGGCAAGGTGCTTGTCTGTTACTGTTGGCCCGCTAAGTGTCACGGTGAAACGCTGCTAGCCGCTGCTAATCCGTCGAAGCGAGTTGAGCCAGAACAGAAGCCGGAGATTGTTGTGACGGCCGACGGGCATCAGTTGCCGATCTTGCCAAACAACGCCAAGTCCGACTCGTGGGTGATGCAATTCACCGCCGGAGCCGACCTAGTAGACGCGCTAGTGCGGAAGGGATACTTAGTCCCACTACTCCACGGAAACGGTGCTGTGCTTACTACAAAAGCGGAACGCGCACTACAGGCACTGATAGAAGGCCCGACTCTCTCCTAATTCAAAAGCATGAAACTTGAAACAAAGCGTTTTCTGGCAAAGGAGTGGCTGATTCTACTGGGACTGACAGTGATTCTGTTTTTGGCCCGTGATGGCTGGCTCCGTCGGGACATAAGAATTAAAGGCGAGGAGAATACGGTCTATTGTCAGAGACTGATAAAAGAGGACAGGGATATCAAACCGGCTCTTGCCGATTTTTTTCTCGAAATAAAAAGGAATGATACAGAGCGGAGTTGGAAGAATAACGCCGAGTGGATCGCCCCTTGGGTAGGTGGTGGGTATCTTGGGTTATGGGTAGTGAGAGCAACGGCAGGGGCGGCCGGAGTATTGTTTGGGAGACGGAAACCCGACGAAGGAGAGAACAACCCCTAACGTCTGCTAAGGACACTTATCGGACATTAACGCTGTGGCTATCCTATCAGACACTCGCAACGCTCGCACCGGGCTGACAAAAGAAGAACGTGCGGAGCTATGCCGCCGCGTAGACTTCGCCGCGCTATTGGAGCGAGACGGGATAATGCTAAAGCGAGCTAGTGGACACTTTGTTTGCAGCTTACGGCCGGAGGACAAGACGCCGTCCTGTCACGTATGGGCTCCGAACGAAGGCAAGCATGGAGAGCAAGGCTGGACGTTTCACGACTACGGAACCGGAGAACACGGTGACGCGCTAACGTACCTAATTGAACGTCACGGGCTGGAGTTTCTCGCGGCCGTCAGCGAGCTAGCGTCACTAAGTGGCTTTATCCCGGCTTGCTTGGCTGGACGCATAACACAACCACCAACGCCTTCGCAGCCAATACAGCGGCCGCCAGTACCGACCACGCCCAAGGTTGAAGTGATGGCACTAGCCGAGCAATCAAAGGCCATCGCTGAATGGCTTGGTGTGGTGGAAGAGATAACCGCCGAGCTAGGCCGCAACGGTGGCGACACTGGCCGCTGTTACGTTGAGCAACGGAAGATCAGACAGCACCTTAAAGGTGTGACCCTGACGCTGACAGTTGAAGCAGCTAATGAAGTGGCCGCTGTGATTGCAGAAGTACCGGAGGCCGCCCAACAGTTTGCTGACGCCGGGCTGTACTACAACAACGCCGGAGCCGGAGACATACCATTCAAAGCGGCCGGAAAACCGCGTGGAGACGTCGCCTTGTTTGTCTGCCATGCGGCCGACGGATTGCCAGCATACATCCTAGCCCGCCGACTAGACTGGGCCGCCGGAGACGAGCGAAAGTATCTCAACCAACCAACCGCTGGCGGCCGCGTACAGTTGCTCCCCTTTGGCCTTCCCGCGCTTTACCTGCTAGCCAGAGCCTACAAACCCAACGCCAACGCGACGCCGTTTCAATGGCACGCTGGAGACTGGAAGCCCACACGGCCGGAACTGCTCATAGTGGAAGGCGTACTAGACGCGCTAGCCGCTGCTCAGTTTGGATTTGCTGCTCTGGCGACACTCACGCGGCCGTCCCTAAGCGTGGGAGAGCGACTACTAAAGCAGCACCTAAGCGCACTGCGCCGAGTGGAAGCGGTCTGGATTATCCCGGACGCTGACGGAGGCGAGAAAGGAGAAGAAGGCGAAGCTGAGGCCGATAAGCTTTCAGCCTGGCTGAACGCCCACGCCGTAAAAGCAAAGACCGTGACACTCAAAAAGCTAGGATGCCCACCGGAGGCTAAAGACTTGGCCGACTGGGCCGCAGCAATTTCAACAACAACGATATGAGCCAGCACCAACAGACCAAGGACGAATTCCACGCGCTGATATATTGCTTCCAGCTTTTACAAAGCCAACGTGACGACGCGCTGGAAGAACTACGACGCTCTGTCAGTCCAAAGACGGCCGCGCTGATCTACCGAGTAGCGAGAGAAAGCGTGGATGCCCCCAACCTGACACTGGCCGACGCGCTGGCGATTCTGGAACGTCCCACGCTTTCAAAGGAAAAGAAGGCACTAGAAGACGCTGGCGTGAACGTGCAAGCCGGAGTTGATCCGGCCGCAGCAAAGGCCGCGTGGGAGGCTGTAATATCCCGCCAAGCTGAGACACGAGAGGCGGCCTATCACGGAGAGATTGACGGACTGAACAAAGAATTACAGGCCGCCACGACAAGCCAAGAACGCGCTGACATTAGAATACGGATGCGGGAGCTGTTATCCTTTGCCGGGACACGCACCAACAGGAAGCCGCTGGAACTGTGGAAGGCAACGTGCGCCGCTCGTGGGGAAGCCGGAGCAACAGACAAGCAAGTCTTGAGATTGAACGCCGAGCGTGGGCCGTGGGCGCACTGGTGGAACTGCTGGGCCGGACGTCGCAGAGGCTTTGAGCCGGGCACAACAGTAATTGTGGGAGGTGCGGCCGGAGCGGGTAAAACGTCAGTTGCCGCTGTGATGGCCGTTGACGCCTTGGCTGTGGGCTGTCCTGTGCTGTTTCTACAAATCGAGCTGACAGCGGAGGAAACCATTGAGCACCTACAGCGACAGAATTGCGCTGAAGAGAAGTGGTGGCGACGAGACCCGCTAAAGAAACCGCATAGGGAACTACCGCAACATTGGGAAGACTTGCTAGAGATACCGGAAGACCCATCGGCCGACTCGGAGGACATTGTTGAAGCTGTCAGCCGCTTTGCAGCAAAAAGCAGGAAAGCGAAGGAGACAGCCGCAGACCCCCACGAATGCAACGGGCTCGTGATTATTGACTACGCGCAACTGATCACAACCAAGGACAAGCAGAACAAAAGCCTACAGGGACACGAAATCCTAGCCCACGCCGCTAGCCGTTTAGCCAAGACCGCCGGGCTAGAAAAGGTGGTTGTGTTGCTGCTGTCGCAGTTGAACAAGATGGATCAGCGGGAAGGAACAGCCGGAGGCGTCGCGCTGGCCGGAGCTGACATTCAACGAATGGCGTCGTGCGTCTTCACTATCCAAAAGGCGAAGCTAGAAGAAGGGCGGTGGACAACCTGCACGAGTGCAGAACAGGCAACCACGCTGACAACACAAGAGCACAGCGGAGTAATTAAGTGTTGGGAAGATCAAGGCGACGCTCGGATAATAGCTAACCGGAAGTCTCGTGGAACATACCGACCAGAAGGCGAGTTTCTGGACTACGAAGCACTGATAATGAGTGCCCAAAAGTCTGCGGCCGTGATTGACGGATCAAAGCTGAAAGCCTTGGAAGGAGAGGTGACAGAGGAGCCAAAAGGCAACGGGACAACCAAGGCCAAGGGAGGCAAACAAAAGGGAACACAAGGTGAACCCGCGACCGGAGGATTCACAGCGGCCGGGAAGCTAATTAAAGCACCGGGAGGAACGCCGGACGCTAGCAAGACGCCAATCAGCGACGACTTGATAATCTCAGCAAAAAGGCAAAGCAGCGGATCATATCAGTTTATGCTTTCCGAGCCTATGGCTGACGGACTAGGGCAAAAAATGATCCTTGCCGGAACTACTGAAGATGAGATTCGCGACTCGCTGACCAGCTTTCTGGGACGACAGCCAACAGAAGAAGAAGTGGCTAAAACACTCGGAGTAGTAACAAGCTTTTTAGAATGAACCCGACCAACCCTGACAAGCTAGAGGCGGCCATAGGAATATCTAAAGAAGAACTAGCTGAGCTTCATAAAAACAACCCACAAGAGGCAAAGAGGCTACTAACAGAAACGACAGCCGCGCTGGAGAAGGAGAATAAGCAACTAAAACAGAAACTCCAAAGTTTAGCGGAAGAGAAAGCCAACCTTGAGCAGGTGGCCCGAAAAAGGGGCGAACAACTCAGGAGCTACCTGACGGCCGCAATTCAAGACGCCATTAGGCCACAATGGGAGAAGCTGACAACAAGCTCAGAGGAAGTACAACAAGCACTGGCCGCCGAGAATTGGCCGGGCTGCGCCGACGCTGATAAACTGGGAGCATTTTTAGAAGCTGGGAAAAGCCTACCGCAGGACACGAGAAAAAACATCAGTGCAGTGATTCCAGAATGTACGCTGGCCGAGTGGGTGGAGGCTGAGCGCGTCCTTAACATCCCGGTAAATCAATCAAAGCTGGACATACTCAAGCTGATAGAGAAGTACCTAAAGAAAAGGGATTGGTGGTGGCTGGAGAGCGTCCCGGTGCGTAAGCCAGCGAGCAAAGCCGAAGAGTTTGGGGTGGAGCCATCACTTGAGATAGAACAAGGAGGCTTCGTAAGCGACTACACCGGAGAGGTTGAAAGCTGGCTGAAAAGGCTGACCCGATACTGGCTTGATCAAGTCATTGACCAAACGAAGGAGAGAGTCAGAAGAGGCAGCACACAGCTAGCTTTAGACAGTGTGAGGATAGGGAATGAACGCTATGCGAGAGCACCGCGACTGCTGCCGCCAATATCGTTTGCTATGGGCGTGGACTGTAAGGTGGCGAGTGGTGAAGAGTTTGGAGTAGCACCGGAAATCACGTTACTGATCCCGCGTGGCGGGCTAATCGGTGACAGGAACAAAAGCACCAAGGAACGGAACCACAATATGCTTCTGCCATTAGCCGCAGAAGAACCGGAATCTCTGCCGCTATTATTGGCCGGAGCCAGTAAGAAAGCACTGTCGCTGCCAGCATCAAAAATAGCCACTGCGCTACTAATCCACACCGCGCAAGGTGACCCGGAAAAGATGAGGACAGCCACCTTTGGCGACCTTTGCCGGATATGCTACCCCAAAAGAGACAAGATTCAAAAGTCAGACCGGGAGGCCGTCAGAGACGCGCTGATCCAACTAGACAAACTCGCTATTTATTGGCCGGACAAAAAGAGGAAAGACCGCATCTTTGATATTCAAACATTCTACGGAGAGACGACAAACGACACACGGACAAGCCTTGGCCTTGCCGCGTCCTTTTACCAAGGAACACTCACAGAACTAAAGGAAGGAGACGAGCTACTGAAGATGCTTAGGGGACACTTCGTTGTTAGCCTTAGGATCATGGAATTGAGCAAAGCGGGACAGTTTCGGCAGGTGCTCCGAGCGTCAGCAATGTTTAACGACCACTACAACAAAGCCACCAAGGAACCACGGCCGGAGGCTATCGAAACCTATCATCCTGCGGAGTGGGCGAGACTGTGCAACTACCTGCCAGACCCGGACGCTGTCCACGCATCAGAGCAAGCCCGCCGAGTTTCAGTGAGTAACGCCATCAAAGAGATGAAAACAGACCTCCAAGAACTCGAAAAAGAAGGATTTTTAATAATAAAAGAGCTTACAAAAGACAGAATTTTATTACATCCAACAAAAGATCACTTAGAGGCAAGAGAGAAGTTGATTGCGCTTTCATAATGAAAAATTAAGCATCACTCGTGAGGTGTGAACAGAGGTAAAAGTCACCCTAATTTCGGTAAAAGTTACCCTAATTTTGGACAAAATCACCCTAATTCTCTCTCTGTAAAAGATGCTATAAGACGTAGTCAAGACGTAGTCAAAGGCTCCGCGTCGCTCGCGGCCTTACGGCCCGCTCCGCTGCGCCTAAAATCCAGAAAACCCAAAGCCCACCGCTTTCAATTAAACACGCTTAGCTTTAATTGCTAAAAGCCGGAGCTTACAGAAAAGAAGCTAATTCTTTGAAAGCTTTGCCTTTTATCAGTTAATTATTGGAAAGAGTCCAACCCGACGCGGCCGGAGTGCCGTTTATTTGCCACGCATGGCCCTGTCTGCTGTGGTTTACTGCGAATCGCCACAAAACCCGCGCAAGGTGGCTTTTTGTGCGATTGCTGGCCGTGTCTCGTGTTGAGTCTGCGGGCTGATTCTCTGCAACCCGTGGAGCCTGGCATTCACTCACTCCGTGGATGAAAACGCCGTTTGTCCCTTCATCGCCGGAAAATCCAAGTTTGCCCTAATCTAGGGCCGAGCCTGTGTTCTGTGAAAAAGAACGCTATTTTATCCTGCTAGCCTGCTTCATCGAACTGGGAAAATGAATAGCTAGGGGTCGGTGTGGAGTGGAGTGAACGAGTAGGGAACGGAGAGTGTGGAGTGGGGAGAACGAGTCGCTAGGGGTAAGTGAGGAGTAGGGGGAACGAGTAGGGAACGGAGCGTGAGGAGTGAATGTAGAAAGGTCGGTGAGGAGTTGAGTTGAGGGGGGGAAGTGAGGAGTGAAGTGAAGCGTTCAATTCCGTCGCTCTCCGTTAGT
>Ga0209401_1002971_pt1 | contig 10785 bp, 10 predicted proteins | sample M_140807_MF_Meta_FD_187318 | JGI IMG/M metagenome (GOLD analysis project Ga0209401, IMG submission 187318) | Freshwater microbial communities from Lake Montjoie, Canada to study carbon cycling - M_140807_MF_MetaG (SPAdes) (version 2) | ecosystem: Environmental > Aquatic > Freshwater > Lake...
GTGCAGGTCTCCGATCAGAGCTGCCAGGTCCGCCTCCTCACCGACCCAGAATTCTCGGTCACATCTGAGGTCGCCTCAACTGGCGCCATCGGGCAGGTTCGAGGGCGTGCCGCGAACCCACTCGCTTTTGATGATGTCGACGCGCAGCGTCAGGTGCTTGTTGGGGCGGAGATCACCACCTCAGGAATTGAGCTCAGCCCTACGCTGCGTTCGGCCTTCCCGCGGGGGCTCTCTGTCGGTCGAGTAGTCGCCGTGAATAGTGTGGCCTCCGCCGTGCTCCAGAGTGCGGATGTTCAGCCGACGCTCGATCTAGATTCCGTGAGAACGCTGCTCGTAATTCTCAACTACCGCGGCGGGCTACCGGACCCGAGCGTGACGCCGTAGCAGCGCGCTTCGCCACTTTCTTCTTATAGGCGGCAATCACGCGCTTCGCTGGCCCATCGGCCACGATGCGGCCCCCCTCAAGTTCAATGGCACGTGTGCAGAAGGTCGCCGCAGAGTCAAGGTCGTGCGTCACGAAGACAATGGCGCGCGCCCGCTTCATCAACTCTGTGATTCGGCCCCGCGACTTTTCAATAAAGGCAGCATCACCGGTCGAGAGCACCTCATCGAGGAGGAGGACATCAGGCTCAACAGAGGTCGCAACGCTGAATCCCAGGCGAGCGCGCATCCCTGAGCTGTAGGTGCGCACCTCTGCGTCGGCGAATTCACCGAGTCCAGCAAATTCAAGGATTGCCGGTACGCGACGCACCATCTCCTTGTGGGGGACCCCAAGGAACTCGCCGACCAGTAGCGTGTTTTCACGAGCATTCAGTTCCGGATCAAAACCCGCGCCAAGCTGCAGGAGGGTCGCGATCTTGCCGCGAACCTCAACTTTTCCAGCGGTGGGCTCAAGAATGCCGGCGAGTACCTGCAGCATGGTGCTCTTCCCCGCACCGTTTGGGCCAATGACCGCGACGGATTCTCCCGCCTCAACACGAAAGTCGACGTCGCGCAGTGCCCAGAACTTGCCACTCTGAGAGTGGCGGCCATCGCGTAGCACCGTATCGCGCAGCTTGCGCTTCTTGCTGAGTCGCAGGTCGTACTGCACGCCAAGTCCTTCGAGCAGAATTGGCGGCGGCGCAGCCTTCACGCGTGAGCTTCTCCGCTGCGCCATTTAGAGCACCTTCACGAAGAGCGGCGATGCTCGCCGGAAGAGGTAGATCGAAAGCAGGGTTACTGGTACTGAGGCGATGGCTAAGACGCCGAGCGCTCCCCACTCTGGAGCCCGACCGTAATAGAGCGCATCTCGATAGCCAGAGAAGATCCACGTGAATGGATTGATGTCGACAAAGAAGTTGAACCACGGGTGTCGGGAACCAATGTCGCGCAGTGTCTCGATTGGGAAGAGCGCAGGAGATAGATAGAACCAGAGACGCAGGCCGTGCGGAATGAAGTTTGAGATGTCTCGAAAAAAGACCGCAACCGCGCTGAGCAGGATCACGGCAGGGATGGTCCATAGGAGCTGGACCACCGCGACCGGCAGTATCGCAATTGCCCAAGGGGTGAGCCGGTCGGGGTAGAGCAGGAAGAGCGCTCCGAGCGGGACGAGGGCAAACAGGAAGTTGCCGACACTTGCGAGCACCGATGCGGTAGGAAGAACGATGTGGGGGAAGGCGATCTGGCGCATCACCTGCTCACGGCCGCGAACCGAGGTCGTGGCGGAGGCGAGCGCCGCGGTAAACCACTTCCAGGGGAGGATGGCGGCGCCGAGGAAGAGGAGGATCGCCGGCTGAGCCTGCTGGAAGATGACGCTGACCAGGAGGAAGTAGACGAAGAGCTGGAGGGCGGGGTCGAGGAACCACCAGATGTTGCCGAGCAGAGAGTTGGTCCCCTTGTTTCGGACCTCGGAGATCGTCAGGTACCAGACGAGCCGGCGGCGCTCCACAAGGGAGGCAAGGCTCTCAAAGATGGTGCCAATGCTGCCTCGGCGCGGCCTGCCGACGGTCAGTTCCGTGCTGTGGGTCGTCATGAGAGGGCGAGAATAGCATCCGTCCCCCCTATACTGCCCCTAACCAGGCCCCGACTGAAGGAGGATCACTGAGCATGAACCCGATCGCACGCCTACGCGCCCGAGCCGCCGCCCGATATCAGGCCGCCGACAAAACTGCCCTAACCAATCTCTCATTTGTCGTTGTCATCGCTCTCGCTGGCGCCCTCCTCGTTGGAGTTGCTGGTTACTCCGTGTATGACAGCACCTGGGCCCCCGCTGTTGAAGTTAACGGCGCATCTATCAACAAGGCTGAGGCAAAGGCTCGCGCCGAGGTCACTGCCTTCCGCATCGCTCTCGAGGGTTCACGCATTCGCGCCCGCGTTGCCGCTGGCACCATGAGCAATAGCGCCGGCGACACCGCCCTCCAGGCTCTGAATAAGCAGGCAGAGGCAATTAGTAACCAGGTTACGACCGACATGGTCGACACACTCCTTATTCGCGACCTCGCCGCGGCAAATGGCGTTACCTTCGACCCAGCCATGTTCGCTACTGAATGGGCGAAGGAGACAACGCTCCCAGAACTTCGACTCTTCCGCCGCATCAGTATTGACGCCGCTGACAATCCGACGACGAAGAAGCCGACCGCCGCCACCCGTGCAGCTGCGAAGGCAAAGGCCGAGGCGATCCTTGCCGAGATCAAGGCAGGTGGTGATTTCGCCACGATCGCGAAGCGAGATTCAGATGACTCCTTTGCCGAACTCGGCGGGCTCGTTGGCTGGACTACGAAGGCCGAAGACCCGACAGAGGATCTCGGATACGAGGCCGCTTGGGCACTCGTCCCATCGGCAGACGGCTCTACTCAGCCGATGACCGCCGTTATTGCTCGCTCAGAAGACCAGTTCGTCATCTTCCGTCTCGAGAAGTCCCAGGCATCAAAGCTTGATCCAGACTTTGAGAAGCAGATCAGTGACGCAGGGATTGACCGTGGCCTCTACGAGCGCATGACCGAGGAGCGCGCGTTACAGACCGCCCTCAGCGACAAGATCACGGCACAGCTACTCGCTGGCCCAGTCGAGCAGCGCGAGGTCAGCTACGTCGCGGCTACCGTTCCAGAGAAGGATAATGCGCAGATTCAGGTCAGCCACATCCTCTACAGCCCAAACGATGATCCGAACACTGCAGGCGATCTCGAACTTACGGATCCGGCCTGGGCCGCCGCCGAGAAAGAGGCGGACGACCTTGTTGCTCGACTGAAGAGCGGCGCAAGTTTCGAGACTGAGGCGAAGGAGAGTGACGACAAGACCTCTGGCGCCGACGGTGGACTCTTGGTGTGGGCACCGAAGGGGACCTACGTGTCGGAGTTTGAGGCGGCAATTTGGGCCGACGGGGTGAAGCACAACGATATCCTCGGCCCAATCAAGACGCAGTTCGGCTATCACGTGATTCAGTTCGATGCGCGCCGGCCATCGCTCAAGGATCGTCTCGATGAACTTGCCACGGCGCTTGCCCTTGACGGTGTCGACTTCAAGGATGCCGCCACCACCGCCACGCTTGCGATCGAAGAGCTCACCTTCGCAAGCCCAGGCTACGTGCCGAAGTACACGGTGAATCCTGAACTCGGAGCCGTGGTGTGGGGTCTGAAGGCTGGCGGCACGAGCGCCGTTGTGGAAAGCTCCAATACCTATCTCATCGTGCATGTTGATGGTATCGAGACACGAGAGTTGACCGCAGAGCAGGTCAAGGGAATAAAGGGAAGCGGCTTCTCAATTTGGCTCGACCTCTATCGCTCCGCAGCACGTGTAGCGATTGACGGCGCCGTTGTGCAGGAGGCTGGGGCTTCGCCAACTCCGTGACCGCGACAGGGTTCAGCGGATCACTCGACGCACTCATCACAGCCGCGCAGCGCGCCGGCGCGAACCTAGTTCCAGCCAACGGCCTCACGGTTGTTGCTCTGAGCCAGGGCGGCGCTGCAGCGATTGATACTGGGCGACCGCTCATCGTGCTACTCGATACTGCGGCTAACCAAACGCACCTGCCGGGTCGACTCGGCACTGGCTGGGAGCTGCTTACTCGCCTCTACGGCGCCGAACGAGCAGTAACGCTGCTGCCGAGTGGCAGCGCCAGCACGATTGCTACATGTGCCAGCGGTGGCGCAGGTGAGAGCCAAGCAATCTATGTCGCAGGGCTCGAACCGCTCGATGCCTTCGCCACACCGTGGACGATGCCCTGGCTCAGCGCCCGACTCCGCGCACCCGACGGCTGCCCATGGGATCGCGAGCAGACCCACGCCTCGCTAGCAAAGCACCTCATCGAAGAGGCCTGGGAGCTGCACGACGCAATCGCGGCGCTTGAGACGGCGAGTCAGGCAGAGCGACCACGAGCGATCGCCGACCTCGCCGAGGAGCTTGGCGACGTGCTGCTGCAGGTAGTGCTGCACTCCCAGATCGCGCAGGAGCGCGGCGACTTTGACCTCGCCGACGTGCAGGATGGGCTCGTGCGCAAGATCGTTCGCCGACACCCACACGTCTTTGGCGATGCAAGCGCGGCGACCACCCGCGACGTGCAGCGGAACTGGGAGGCGATCAAGGCGGGCGAACGTGCCGCGTCCGGTGAAGGCGAGAAGGTAAAGGGTGCGCTCGATGGGGTGAGCCGCGGGCTCCCGGCGCTTTCGGCGAGTCGCGAACTACAAGATCGCGCCAGTGCCGTTGGCTACGACTGGCCAACCCTCGACGGCGTGCGGGCGAAGATCAGCGAAGAGTTGGCCGAGCTCAATGAGGCACTCGCCGAGGCGGGGCACCCCGATCAGATCACAAGCACACCAGCCAGTAGCGCCGCCACGTTGGCGCACGCGCAAGAGGAGCTCGGCGACGTGCTCGCCGTGATCGTGAACCTGGGTCGCCGCAGCGGCATTGATGCCGAGGCGGCACTCCGCGGGGCCAACGATAAGTTCCGGCGCCGCTTCGCCGAGGTCGAGCGTCGCGCCGCCTCACGCGGGATCGTGCTAAAAGATGCAGACTTCACCACATTAGATGCGCTCTGGGATGAGGCAAAAGCCGCCGAGCGCGAAGCGAAAGGGTAGGGGGCACGATGAGCAAGGTACGAGCTGACGGGCGCGCCGTAGATCAACTCCGTGATCTGAAGATTGAACTCGGTGTCCAGAAGTGGGCCGAAGGTTCCGCCATCATCTCGATCGGCAACACCGTGGTGATCTGCTCTGCCTCTATTGAAGAGCGCGTGCCACCACACCTTCGCGGCAAGGGGACCGGCTGGGTCACCGCCGAGTACAGCATGCTCCCCCGCGCCACCAACACCCGTTCCGATCGCGAGGCGGTCCGCGGCAAGCTTGGCGGCCGCACCCACGAGATTCAGCGCCTCATCGGTCGTGCCCTTCGCCAGTCGGTCGACCTCACCAAACTCGGCGAGCGCTCGATCCTCATCGACTGCGATGTGCTCGTTGCCGACGGAGGTACCCGCTGCGCCAGCATCACTGGTGGCTGGATCGCTCTTGCCCTCGCGATGCGTGCCAAGAAGCTTGAGGCCCACCTGGTGCGTAACGTTGCCGCGGTCTCGGTCGGCATCGTCGACGGTCAGGCCGTTCTCGACCTGCCGTACGAAGAGGACAGCCGTGCCGACGTTGACCTCAACGTGGTCGCCACCGACGCCGGCCACTACGTTGAACTCCAGGGGACAGCGGAGCAAGATCCGTTCCACCGCACCGCGCTCGACGAGATGTTGAAGCTTGCCGACGCCGGGATCGCAGACCTCATCAAGTTCCAGCGCGACACCCTCGCCGGCGCGTGATCGCGCCGCGACGGCGGCTCCTGGTCGCTACCGGCTCCGCGCACAAGCTGATCGAGTTGCAGCGCCTCTTCGGTGATCTACCGATTGACCTAGTGACGCTGCGCGACGTTGGCATCACCGACGAGGCGCCAGAAGATGGCGCAACGTTCGAAGAGAACGCACTGCAGAAAGCGCGCTGGTATGCAGAGGCTTCGAGCGAATGGACGCTCGCCGACGACTCTGGCCTTGAGGTGGCGGCACTGAACGGTGCACCTGGCGTCTACACGCGTCGCTATGCAGGGCCAGATGCCACCGACCAACAGAACTACGAGAAGCTCCTCACTGAAACGGCGGGGGTTGCCGACCGATCGGCGCGCTTCGTCTGCACCATGGCGCTGATTGATCCCGTTAACGGGTCAGCGCGCACCTTCCGTGGCGAGTGCCCTGGAACCTTGACCACGGCACCACGAGGGGAGTTCGGCTTCGGTTATGACCCGATCTTTGAGGTGGGCGGTCGAACGATGGCGGAACGTGCACCTGCAGAGAAGGATGCCCTCAGCCACCGCGGTCGCGCTGCCGCCCTGGTTGCAGCAGCGCTTAGGAGTGAGCTCGAACAAACGCGCTAAGCGCCGCGCGCGGCCTCTTCGCTTCGGGAATCGGGAGGAGCGGATACACGTGCACGAGGCCCTCTTCGAGGTGGGCGGTGCAGGAGACGCCGGCAGCCTTCGCATCTGCCACGAGACGGAGCGCTTGCGGGTAGAGCACGTCGCGCGAGCCACTAAAGAGCAGCAGCTCGCGAATCCCACGGAGTGAACCGAACTGCGGACTCACTTCAGCACGGCGAGGATCATCGCTCCCGGCCCAGAAGCGGCCAGCAACTTCAAGGAATGGCGCGCTGAGAATGGGATCGGCGCGGTCGTACGTTGGCGTTGTGGGATCGGACATGGTCACGTCAAGCCAGGGCGAGATGAGTGCCACACGAGGCGAGCCACCCTCTGCGGCGACGCGTTGCGCAAGCGCCAGTGCCAGCCCACCGCCGGCAGAATCGCCCATCAGCACGGGGGTGGTGCCGCCGCTACCCCGCGCCAACGTCAGGAGCGCATCAAATGATGTTGACCATGTCGCCTCAGGCGCTAGTGGATAGATGGGTAGTACGACCGTAGCGCCACTGGTGCGCGCAATCTCTGCGCAAAGGTTCCAGTGAATGATCGAAGCATCACCCACATACGCGCCACCATGCAGATACACCATCTGCAGATCAGTGCCACCGCTATTTGGCGTAAGGGTCCAAACAGGGAAGCCAAGCGTCTGATCAACCTCGGCGCTTACCGTTTTCAAGATCCCCTTCGGTGGGAGCGCAGGCTTCTGGCTGTGCATCCGCGCGAACATCGCACGGGCGTGCGCCTCGTCTCGAGGCGGCTTCAACGCCGCAATCGCTCCTAGGACCCACCCGAATAGGTTGTGCTGCAGTGATGGCATGCGCGGATTCTACGAGGCGCGCCCCCTCAGTTCACCACCGTTGCGCGCTATGGGGCTGGGGGAACGCTCTCAGGAACGCTCGGTAGTGGTGTCGGCTCGGTTGGTGAAGGGCTCGGCGAGGCGCTCTCCGGTGGGGCCGTTGGATCTGGCGTTGGGGTGTAGCGCGGTAGCGGCAGCCCTGCGTCGCACGAGGCGAGCGTTGGGAACGGGTGCGTCAGTGCGGGCGTTGGCGTCGCTGTCGGGGCGGGTGAAGCGCCGCTCGCGAGTGGCGCAGGGGTAAAGGTTGCCTCGGCACCAAGCTTCGGTTCACTCTTCGTAGCTGGGAATCCCCACGGCCGTGTTCCAGGGGTTGGGAAGAGGCGCTCCCCGAGCATCAGCATGCGTGCAGCGTCAAAGAAGACGACTGAGCCGAAGGGGCTGTACTCACCCTTATGTCGGTAGCGCAGGATCGTGTCTCCTGGCTGAATCACGGCGCGCACGATCTTGCTCGTGTCAAACGATCCGGCCGCCTCAGCCAACTGCGGAATCAGGGCTGGGTTGAGGTCGGTGCGCACCCCATCACCGATCACATCGAGAAGGGCAAGGGCATTGCCGACAAAGTTTCCGCTGCGCGCCAACTCATCGCGGGCGGCGAGCAGGATCTCAATCTGTCGTGGGCCACGGGTCATGTCGTCTGTTCCTGGTGCCTTGCGAATGCGCGCGTAGGCGAGCGCACATTCACCGCTCATATGCCAGTTGCCTGCAGGTAGCCGCGCCCCGTCCATGTTGGTTCGGTATGAGACGTCGAGAATGGTTCGTTGGATCGTGAGATCAACACCGCCGAGCTGATCGATGATCTTGACGAAGGTCGGGATCACAACAACGGCGGTCGCGTCAATCTTGACGTTAAACATGGTACCGAGTGCTGAACTGAGCGCAACGGCCGGACCCTCGGGGAACTTCTTCGGATAGCGCAGCGCATATGACCAGAGCGAGTTGATCTTCGGCCCAAACACATCGCCATTACCCAGAGGCACGTTCACCAGGTCTCGGGGAATTGAGACGGTGCTGACGTAGCCGCCAATGCGATCCCAGCTGACGATGATCATCGAGTCGGTGTTAAACGAACTGCGGTTGCCCATAGTGTCGGCGCCGATGAGTAGCATGGTGAAGCGATCGCCGAGTGGTGGTGGAGTTGGTGTCGCACTCTCTGCGGCCGAGCCGTCGGGGGTTGGCGTGCCGAAGCCGGAGAAGACATCGGTCGCCGCGACCTTGGCGCGGTAGACGATCGCCGCCGCCCCAGCTTGCGGTGCGATGGAGATCAGCAGGGCGAGTGCGAGCAGGATCGCTGAGCGACGAGTGCGCTTCGTGCCGCGGGCGGCATCGACGGTAACCAAGATGCGCCACGGAATAGAGAGGAGGAGCAGGGCGAAGATGAGCGTAAGGCGGCCCGGGGTTGCAATTGCCGCTGCGGTGCGCACCACGCCGAAGAGAAGGAGCGCGCCGAGCGCCACCACGACGAACACGAGGAGGGGGAGGGCGGAGAGGAGTGCTGCGCGGCGACGTCCGTCAAGCCACTGGCCGAGCCCGGGCGCGAGCGCTGACGCGGCGGCGGCTCGGAGGGAGCCCGTTTTGGGCGTGGATTCAGCAGGCATAGGGTGATGATGCCACCCGATTGGGGAGAGCGTTTAGGATGAGCAGGTCGGGGTGTGGCGCAGCTTGGTAGCGCGCCTGCTTTGGGAGCAGGAGGTCGGAGGTTCGAATCCTCTCGCCCCGACCACAACTTCCCCTCTATCTAGCCCGAGACCTGGTTGCCATGATGGCCTCGTTTAGACTGACGCTATGACGAGCCAGCCTCTCTCCGAGCGACTCAGTGACGGGTACCGACGCTTCCGCGCCGGGCGCTACAACGATGAGCGCGTGCGATATGACGAGCTGGCGCGCGAGGGGCAGAAGCCGCGCACGATGATCGTCGCCTGCTCCGACTCCCGCTCTGCGCCAGAGACAATCTTCGATGCTGGCCCTGGAGAACTCTTTGTGCTGCGGAACGTCGCCGCGCTCGTCCCCGTATACGCCCCTGACGCCAAGAGCCACGGCGCGAGCGCAGCCCTTGAGTTCGCCGTGCATGGACTCGGCGTAACCTCGATCGTTGTCATGGGGCACGGGCGCTGCGGAGGAGTCGCCGCCGCGATTGATTCGGCATCTCCCCTGACCGATTCGGACTTTATTGGCGCATGGGTCGCTGACCTTGTGACCCTCGATCAGCGCACCCCCGCTGCGGCAGCAAGCAGCCCTGAGGAGCGCCAACGGCTCATCGAGCATCTCAGCGTGCAGCAGTCGCTGGAGCATCTCCGCACCTTCCCGTGGATTGCCGAGCGCGAGCGTGCGGGGACGCTCACCCTGCACGGCGCCTGGTTCGATATCTCGCTCGGGGAGCTCCACGCCCTCGCGGGGAGCGAGTGGCTCCCACAGCCGTACGATGAGGCAGGCTGACCCCTCTCGGGAACCACCAGCCCCGCTCGCTCGTTACGATACTGATGGGGACTCTCCCCACACAAAGAGAAGTAGAGGTGAAACGTGCGAACACTCATGAAGCTCTTCCTCCCGCTCGCCCTCCTGCTGGCGGCTGTTGCCCCAGTGGCCGCGGCTGACGAGTCTCCCGCCCCAGAGGCGGTGCCGTATACGGTGAGTAGCTATAGCGGCACGCTGCCAATCGCCACCCCCGAGGATGCGCACGCTGCGGTGCTTGCCGCCGGTGGACCATTCGACGAATTCACCTACAACGACGGCGCGCTCATTGGCGCCGCGAAGTACTACGACGTGAAGGGTGAGGCAGGGAGCGACGCCATTTGGATCGCTGTCTATACGTACGGTTGGAACGACTGCGAGTCGGGCTGCATCAACGGACACAGCTTCGTGTACCAAGTTGACCCCCTCACTGGCGCAGCAACCTTTGATAGTCATCAGGGCGATGCACTTCCCGCCGATGCACCTGCGGCACTCGTTGAGCTGACGGGCCGCAGTGGTGGTGTCGTGCCTCAGCCTGAGTGGCGCACGCTTACCGGCGAGCCAACCGCCTGCCCAGAGGGGATCACTGATCCGAATGCAGCAATCTCGAGCGACACGGTTCTACCGTGCCTGCTGCCAGATGGCTCACTCTTCCCGATCGTGATGGAGGATGGAGTTGACGGCGATACCGATTGGGCCACGATGTACAACACTTGGATGGAGGAGTTCCGCGCCTCACTCTATCCATGTCCTCAGGGTGTGGATCTAACGGACCCAGGCCTTGCAGCCTGCCTCTTGCCCGACGGCACCGTGGTTGGCGCGATGCCACTCTTTGCCATGAACACGGCGGGAATTGGTGAGGAAGAGAACGGTTGGACGACTGTACTGCCAGCAATCATCTTGGCGGCACTGCTCGCCTACATCGGCGCAGCAATGCTGGTTGGTTGGTCAAAGCGCCGCGCCGCGTAACTCGCGCGCAATAGGAAGTACCGGGCGACCCCGGCCGAGCCGCTTAGGCGGTCAGGTCGGGGTCGTTCCCCATTCGTAGTTCTGCTTCAAGATGCGCA
>Ga0209401_1002975_pt1 | contig 10782 bp, 9 predicted proteins | sample M_140807_MF_Meta_FD_187318 | JGI IMG/M metagenome (GOLD analysis project Ga0209401, IMG submission 187318) | Freshwater microbial communities from Lake Montjoie, Canada to study carbon cycling - M_140807_MF_MetaG (SPAdes) (version 2) | ecosystem: Environmental > Aquatic > Freshwater > Lake...
GACCTGCTTGGATCGGGAAGAATTGTGAAATTCGGCATGGGGCCTACTTGCGGGAGAATGTGATTGCGGGGGATGGGTGTATTTTGGGAAATAGTTCTGAGTTTAAGAATTGCCTTCTTTTGGCTGGGGCTCATGCCCCGCACTTTAACTACGTAGGGGATTCGATTTTGGGTCGTGGGGTGAATTTAGGAGCGGGGGTAATTTTGTCGAATTACCGATTGGACGGTCAGGTGATTCGGGTTCGAAAGTCGGGGACTTTGGTGGAAACGGGTTTGCGCAAGTTCGGGGCGATTGTGGGGGACGGCGCCTCGGTAGGCTGTAATGCGGTGCTCAATCCCGGAAGCCTAGTTGCTCCCAAGGCCAAGATTCTCCCCGGAACAATTTGGGTTGGGGAAAAAAGTAAGGGGTAGCAAAGGGCTGGCGGGTTGCCGGATTTAGGCGTACGGGGCACCGACGAAACTATGAAAGGGTGCAACGGTAAAAGATTTTTCGATCAGGCCGTCAAAAATGGCAGGAACTGCATCGGCGGTTTGGGAGTGGAGATCGTGGAGAAGTATGATCGAGCCGGGCTGGCTTGCGGTGAGAACTCTCTGGGCGATGGCGGAGCTACCTGGCTGAGCCCAATCTTTTGGATCCACCGACCAGTAGGCGACACCGAGTCCTAGCTTCGATGCGATTGAGCCCTGCTCTCGGCGGAAGGCGCCATAAGGGGGGCGAAACCAGACGGGGGTAATGCCAGTAGCCCTAGCAATCGAATCTTGGGCGCGGGCCAACTGCTGCTCAACGGCTGAGTCGGACATTCCAGCGAGGCGGGGATGGGTGTAGGTATGGTTGGCGACATCGTGCCCCTCGTCGACTATCCGGCGGGCAAGTTGAGGCGAGGCATCCACTTTCGCCCCAATTAAAAAGAAGGTGGCGTGGAGTTTACGTTTGGAAAGTTCGTTGAGAACGCGGTCGGTGACTCCAGGGCTAGGGCCGTCATCGAAAGTAAGGGCAACACGGTTGCCGAATCCGGGACCGCTATTAATGAAGGCGGGATTAATTTCACACTCCCCTGGCTGAATAGGGATACCTCCTTGGGAGTAAGCGGGGGCGGCGAAACCAGCCCCTGCTAAACCTAGGAGTCGCAAGAAGTCAGACCGCCTCATAAGGTTTCACTTTATCACGCGGAAAGGCATGATCCAAGGCTCTTTGTATGAAGATCTGTGACCTGACTCAGATGTACTCTTCCCAAGGGGGCGGGGTGCGTTCCTACCTTCTGGCGAAGAGAAGATACATTCGGGAGAGGACATCCCACGAGCATATCTTAATTGTTCCAGGGAGTCGCACTGAGCAGGTGGAGGGTGGACGGACGCAGGTTTGGACCGTGCGCGGTCCTCTGGTGAATCGCACTTCGAGATATCGTTGGATGATGGACTTGCCCGCTTTGCTTCGAATTCTTTATTCAGAACGGCCAGATATTGTGGAGTCGGGAGATCCTTACCATGCGGCACTGGTCGCGAGAAATTGGGCAAATCGAAGGGGGTCGAAGTTTTATATGTTTTATCATTCCCACTTTCCCGACGCGATTTTACGCACCGTACTAAAATTTGCAGGCGGTTGGGCGCGGTCTGTGACCGAGCAGTTAGCGGGCGACTACTTAAGGCATTTAGCCACGGGGGGGCGCGGCGTGTTCGTGGGGAGTCGGCACTTAATTCATATTCTAAACCAGTGGGGGGTGCCGCGACTGCTCCATTTACCTCTAGGGGTCGACACAGAGATTTTTCAACCTGTCACAGCGGAGCGTAAGCGCGAGTTGCGCCAGAAGCTGGGATTACCAATCGAGGGGAAGGTACTGCTTTATGTGGGGCGATTTTCACCTGATAAAGATACGGCGCTTCTGCTGCGAACGTGGACGTTGCTGGAGGAGTTGGAACCTGAAAATTGGGTGGGGGTCATGGTGGGGGATGGGCAGATGAGAGATGCGGTAAATGGATTTGTCCGAAATCACGCGAGGGTTCGCCGAGTTCCTTTTCTGAAAAGTCTGTCAGAATTAGCGGAGTGGTATCAAGCGGCTGACATTCTTCTGCATCCGGGCCGTTGGGAAACCTTTGGGCTGGTCCTACTGGAGGCGCAGGCATGCGGGCTTCCAGTGGTAGCTTTTCGCGGTGGAGCGATGGAGGAGCAGTCCTATGATGTGGCGGATTGGGCGAAGGAGAGAAGCTCCAGCTCTTTTGCTCATGCGATAGCGAATAAGTTGAACCATCTAGAAAAGGAAAACAGTCGAGCTCTGAGGAACTTTATTGAAGAGAACTTCAGTTGGAATCGAACCTTTGCTCGGCAACTTGCGGAGTATGAAGCCTAGGAATGAAGATGAATCTCCGATACTACCGAGCTGAGGATCGGGAGCAGATTCGCGCGATCTGTGCCGACACTGGTTTCTTGGGGGATCCGATTGATCCACTCTTTGAAGATCGCGAACTCTTTGCGGACTTTTTAACCGCACCTTATACCGACGCAGAACCGGAGAATTGCATGGTCCTTGAGGGAGAGGCGGGCCGACTTTTGGGTTATATCATGGGGTCGAGAAGTGCCGGAAAACACTTGGGGTATATTGCTTGGCGGCTACCCGGGTGGATCGTTCGGGCTGCGTACGGATATTTCTTTGTCTATGGTTCGGCGAGTCGCCAATACATTCGCTGGCTTTTGTTTCGAGGCAGGAAAGAGAGCCCATCTGCTCCACGGAAAGGGGTTCATTTTCATATCAATCTCCTTCCGGAAGCACGTGGCTTGCGGGCTGGAAAATTACTATTTGATACGTTCTTGGATCGGATGGGGGAGTTGGGGGAGAAAAGTGTGTTCGGTTTGGTTGTGGTGAAAGAGGATCGCAGAACGGAGCGAATGTTTGCTAGCTACGGCTTTCGCCTTACTGACCGGGCGGTGGTCACCAAGTTTCGGGAGCATAGGAAGGAGCCGGTTCATCTTTGTACCTTGGTTCAGGAGCGGGATAGGACTCCACCCCCTCGAGCTCCTCGACTACTTCTTTCGCTTCATGATTTTCATCCGGGCACAAGGGGCCAAGTGGAGGAGCAACTGGAGTTTTGTCTGTCGCGTTGTCCGGGCCATGCTTCGATCCTGGTCGTTCCGCAGTACCATCATGGAAGTTCGGTGGAGCAGTCGAAGGAGAGCCTTGATTTCTTAAGCCGATGTGAGGAGTCGGGTCATGATTTAGCGATTCACGGTTTTTATCATGATCGAAAGGGTTTACCGCAGGCATCATGGTGGTGGACTCGTTTTTATAGCGACAATGAAGCGGAATTCTTTCAGTTAGATCGAGAGGTGGCGCTGCGGCGCTTGCATCAGGCAAAGCAGATGTGGGATCGGCAAGGGTGGCGTGCTCGAGGTTTCGTAGCTCCAGGTTGGTTGCATCCAAGGTCGCTTGAGAAAGAGTTGGGTGAATTTGGTTTTACATATACCTGCACGCTGCGGGAGGTGGTTCATCTTCCTCAAGGGAAGCGGGAAAGCGCTTGGGCGGGTGCCTACAGCCTACGTTCCCCCTGGAGGAGAGGTCTGGCGCAGATCTGGCATCCGATTTGGAAAAGGAGATGGGGTTGTCAGCCAGTGGTGAGACTCAGTTTACATCCTCACGATCTTGAGGTGCCTTTTGTGCGCAGTCAGGTGGGCGTTTTTCTCGAAGAGTTAGCGCAGCGGGGTTATGGTAGCCACTCCTACGCCGACCATGTCCAAAGCTGATCTTCATCTCCACTCACGCTACTCAGACCGCCCCTCGGAGTGGATTCTTAGGAAGCTAGGTATTCCCGATAGTCTATCCAACCCACGGAAATTGTATGAGGGGCTAAGAGCGGCAGGGCACGATTTTGTGACCCTGACAGACCACAACACCTTGGGGGCAGCCAAGGAGCTGAAGGGGCTGGAGGGTTTTATTCCGGGGATCGAGATTACGACCTATTTTCCGGAGGATCGGTGCAAGGTGCACCTACTGGCGTGGAACTTAGGGGAGAGGGAAGTCGAGGTGATTGAAAAGCTGCGGACCAACATTTTCGAGTTGGCGTCTTTTTTGAGGCAAGAGGGGATTGTTCACGCAGTGGCGCATCCGCTGCTGCATTTGGATGGAAAGATGAAGCCGGAGCACTTTGAGAAGTTGATTTTGCTCTTTCAACTCTTCGAAAAGACAAACGGTCTTCGCTCCCCCCTTGGGCAGGAGGTGGCTTACGCCTGCTGCTCCTCGTTGACCGAGAAAAAGATTCGGGAGTTATCGGAAAAGCACGGATTTGAGCCATTGGGGGCTACTCCTTGGAAAAAATCGTGGATGGGTGGTTCGAACGATCACTGTGGTCTCTATGCGGGTCGGGTTTGGACGGAGGTTGCTGGGGCTCGGGATGCGGAGAGTTTTTTGCGGGGAGTGGAGGCGGGTCGAGGGATTGTTCATGGGGAAGGGGGCGACCCAGCAAGGCTGGTCAATGGACTTTTCCATGTGATTTTCGACTACTTGAGGGAGAAAGTGGGGCATCAGGCTCCCCGAGGATCCGATTTACTTTTGCGAATTATAAATCGGTTTCTGGCTGGAGAAAATCCTTTAGAAATTTCTTTCCTGGATAAGGCTAAGTACGCGGTGGAAATGGTGGCGAGTGGAAAGGTATTTGAGTTTTGGAAATCTCCCGAGGGTGGGTTGAGCAAGGAGCTTTCGGCCTATCTGACTCGGCCGACCACGAGGCAGGAGCTGCAAAGAGTTTTGGAATCGGAGCCTGTGCCTGAGAGACGAAGCTTTCGCCTTGCCTCCAAGATCATGAATGACGTGGGCTTTCAGATTGTGACTCGTTTTCTCAAGAAGGCAGAGAAAGGAGACTTTCTGGGTGGGCTTGAGCCGTTGGCTGGGGTGCTGCCGTTGGGGTTAGCAACGGCACCCTACCTTTACTCATTTCATGCCCTGCGAAATGATCGGAAAATGTGGGGAGAGGTTTCCGAGCGGTTTCTTGGAGAACGCCCTAAGAATTTACAGAATCACTGCCGCGGCTGGTTCACCGACACGTTAGAGGACGTGAATGGAGTAGCTCGCACCATCCGCACGATGGCAGCGGCAGGGCGAGCGAGTGGAGCAGACATCACGATTTTAACCAGTCGGCCCGGTTTCTGCCCGGAGGAGGGGGTGGTTAATTTTCAGCCAGTGGGAGTCTTCACCATACCTGAGTACGATCTGCAGAAGCTGAGTTTCCCGCCTATCTTGGAAGTGGTGGATCACGTCGCTCAAAAAGGGTACACCGAATTAATTTTAAGTACCCCGGGGCCAATGGGCTTAGCGGGTCTGTTGGCGGCCAATGTATTAGGGCTGCGAACCAGCGCTATTTATCACACCGATTTTCCGCAGTACGCTCGTTTTCTGAGCGAGGACGATCCTCTTATTGAGGGGATTGCCTGGAACTATATGCACTGGTTTTACAGCCAGATGGACCGAGTTTACGTGAACTCGCAAAGTTATTTAGAGCGATGGGTGGAGAAAGGATTGGCACGAGAAAAGTTAGCCATTTTACCGCGGGGTTTAGACACGGAGCTTTTTTCCACATCCCATCGGCAAGAGGGGTTTTGGAAGAGCCGGGGAGCGAAAGGAAAGGTGGCTCTTTATGTGGGACGAATGTCGAAAGAGAAGGAGTTAGATTTTTTAGCAAGGGTTGCCGCAATTATGAATCAAGGGCAGGCGATAACTTTTGCCTTTGTAGGAGAGGGTCCTTTTCTTGAGGAGTTGAAGCGCAAGGTTCCTAAGGGAATTTTCACGGGCGTTTTGCAGGGTCAGGAGCTCTCGCAAGCCTATGCGTCGGCAGACCTTTTTGTCTTTCCTAGTACTACCGATACCTACGGCAATGTGGTGGTGGAGGCGATGGCATCCGGTTTGCCTGTTGTGGTATCGGATCAAGGTGGACCGAGGGAGCTTTTGCGTGACGCGCAGGATGGGGAAAGGGTGATGACGGGGGATGTGGGCAAGTGGGTTTCGGCGATTGAACGATTGCTAGCGGGGCAAAATGGGGTGAAGGAGAGGGAGGGTAGGCGAAGGCGGACTGTTTTGGATCGAAGTTGGAGTGACGCATTTACAAGATTTTGGCGTGATGCGCTTCTATGAGCAGCTTGCAATGCAAATGAATTGACGCAGGGCACTTCTGAACGTTTTATTACAAGATGGCAGACCCCATTCCCAAGCCGCCCCTGCCTCCTTTGCCGCCAGGGGTTTCTTTGCCGGGTGCACCTAGGCCCCCTGGGATGCCTCTTCCTAGCCTGACTAAGCCTCCTTTGGCTCCTCCGGGTGTAGGTCTCAAGCCCCCAGCTCCATCTTTACCAAAACCGCTGGGGCCGCCCACTGCTCCATCGCCAGCGACACCGGCGCCAGGACTAAAAAAGGAGACGATGCGACTTACTCCACCGTCCGCACCCAAGCCGCCAATTCCTAGCGCACCGGGTGCTGGAGCGCCGACCCCACCAGCTGTACCTGGATTGCCAAGCGCAGCACCGAAAGCGCCAGGCCTCACGCCTCCAGCTGTCCCGGGCGCAGCCAAGCCGCCAACTGATCTGCGCAAGGAGACGATGAGAATTTCACTGCCACCGCGACCGGCACCTGGGGCAGGGGCTGTCCCTCCAAAACCAGCGGGTGGCCCAGCTCTTGCTGCGACTCAAGTTGCGAAACCAATGAGTCCATTAGCTGGAGCAGGTGGGGTTGTCCCTAAAGGTGGTGCATCCCAGACAGCAGCTCCGAGCGGAGTCTCCGCGGCAGCCTCTCGTCCTGCTGGAGCGGCAGTCGCACGCACGGTAGTGGACAGCGATAGTGGGGGTACGGCTCTAGCCATTGCGGCACTACTTGCCTCGATGGTGGCTTTTGGAATTGTGCTTCTCAGTTACTTAGGTAAGTAAGAGTCTTATGGCTGACGGAAATACAATCACGTTGACCCAGGCAAACTTTGAGACTTCGGTTCTGAAATCGACCGTACCTGTTCTGGTCGACTTCTGGGCGGAGTGGTGCGGGCCGTGCCGGATGATCGCTCCACTGCTTGAGCAGATCGCTAAAGAGCATCCAGGGAAGGTCGTGGTGGGCAAAGTTAACGTGGATCAAGAGCAGGCTCTGGCGGCAAAGTATGGCATCCAATCCATTCCCGCTTTTTTTATTTTTAAAAATGGGGAGATCGCGGAGCAGTTTATTGGGGCACAGCACTCTCGTCAGAGCATCGAAGCTAAGCTGGGCTTGTAAATTTTCGGGCTTCAGTCCCCAAGCTTGGGACAAAGGTAACGGGAACTAGGTTGCGGCAACGACGGTGTAGGTGCAGCGGTAAAGACCAGCAATTCTCTCTTCCTCCCGCTTGACCTTGGCACGAAGGACTTTTTCAAACATTTGACGCTCGTAATCTCGGATCATCGGGAAGCTGTCGATGCAGTCGAGAATAGCTGAATTAAATTCTGTAATCCGATGGGTGCGGGAAGAGTTTTCAAAAGAGTACTCGGCCATATAGCCGTCTTCTTCCCGCAGCTGAGCAAGCCCGCGATACCGAGATTCACCCTCAAGCTTTTGAAGCTTGATTTCGTAGCGTTGCGTTTCTGCCTTGTAGATGTTGTGAAGAATCTTTTCGGGTCCAAGCGAGCCGTAAATCTCTTTGACCGACTCTAAAATTTGCAGGCTGAATTGAGGGTATCGGCTGGGGAAAAACTCTCTGGCGCCATCGGTCAAGCGGTAGGCCTTTTCAGGGCGGCCCATGCCTTTAGGACGACGCCAGGTGTCGAGGTAACCGTCCCGCTCAAGCCCGATACAGTGCTGTTTGATTCCCATGTAGGAGAGCCCGACCCTTTGGCAAAGCTCAGCGACCGACAGACCTTGGCTCCGTTTGATTTCCCGAAGAATGGAGAGCTTCGGGTTGTGATTGTTTTTGGAGAGCAGCTTGGTCTTCATTCGTAGAAGTTAAATAATCACCAACCTAGCGAAGCAAATCAACTACTGAATTAAAATTATTCACTAGCCCTAACGGGACTCGAACCCGTGCACCGGCCTTGAGAGGGCCGTGTCCTAACCAGCTAGACGATAGGGCCTCAATCATTTGAAAATAGCGGATTCAGACCAAGGGGCAATCTTGCAAAAGCAATTCCGCGCCCAACTACTCTACCGTGACCGATTTTGCTAAATTTCTCGGCTTATCCACATCCCGCCCGAGCGCCACAGCCGTGTGGTAGGAGAATAGTTGCAGAGGAATGACATTCAGAATGGGCTGAAGAAGCTCATGGGTCTTGGGCACTTCGAGAAGCGCATCGGCCAGCCCTTGAACCTTCGAATCCCCCTCATGTCCGACAGCGATGACGGGTCCACCTCTGGCTTGAATCTCCTGCAAGCTGCCTAAATTTTTGTCGTACACCCCGTCTCTTGTGGCAATCAGAACGGTAGGGGTGTTGGAGTCGATCAGCGCGATTACGCCGTGCTTCAATTCAGCGCTGGGGTAGCCCTCAGCATGAATATAGGTGATCTCCTTCATTTTGAGGGCTCCCTCCAAGGCAATGGGGAAGTTGGCCAAGCGACCTAGAAAAAGCATCGAGCGACATTGGGCATATTTTTTGGCCACTTGGGCAATCGCATCGGAGTGACGCAATGCTTGTTGGATCTTTTCAGGCAGCTGCGTAATTGCCTCTAAGAGTTCCGCCCCATGAGCCGCGGAGAGTTGGTGCAGGCGACCTAACAAAAGACCTAAAAGGGCAAAGACCATGACTTGAGAGGTAAAAGATTTTGTCGCGGCAACGCCGATCTCCGGCCCAGCGTGCATGTAGACCCCGCCATCGCTATCCCGGGCGATCGAGCTGGCAACATTGTTGCAAATACCAAGACAGGGATACCCCCGGCGTTGGGCTTCACGCAGGGCGCCCAAGGTGTCCGCAGTCTCACCGGATTGGCTGACCGCTAGGAAAAGGGTGTGGCGCGAAACCGGTGAATCTCCGTAACGGAATTCGCTGGCGTGCTGTGTCTCGACCGGAATCTTGGCTAGATCCTCAATCAGATATTTACCCACCATTCCCGAGTGAAGGGCTGTTCCGCAACCTAAAACAGAGATTCGCTGGATTTGGCGAAGCTGGTCGGTGCTCATATTCAAGCCGCCGAGTTTCGCGGTGCTCCCATCTCGATCGAGCCGACCACGGAAAGCGTTCTCGATCGAACGGGGCTGTTCCATGATCTCCTTGAGCATGAAATGGGGGTGGGATCCTTTGTCGGATTGAATCAGCCCGTTCTCAATCTCCTCCACTTTGATTTTAGTGTGAGATCCAAGGGGGGAGGAAACGTCAAAGCGATCGGCATGGAGTGCGACGATTTCCAGATCTTTCAGAATGACAACTCGGTTGGTGTAGGGGGCGAGGGCCTGAGTGTCGCTGGCGAGAAAGTTTTCGCCTTGGCCGACCCCGATGACGAGTGGACTGCCGCGTCTAGCGCCCACAACCAGGCCAGGCAGGTCGGAATGAATGACGGCAATGCCTAGGGTTCCATGAATCTGGTTGAAAAGCTGGCGGACAGCCTCCAAGAGTCGTGGCTCACCCTTTGCCTGACTTTTCGCGTAGGCCTCCCCAAGGCAGTGCGCGAGAACCTCGGTGTCGGTGTCGGATTGGAAAGTGTGACCTGCCTTGGAAAGTTTCTCCTTTAATTCGAGAAAATTTTCAATCACCCCATTGTGGACGAGGGCCAATTTTCCCGACTGATCGAGGTGGGGGTGCGCGTTGGTGTCTGTGGGAGCTCCGTGGGTAGCCCAGCGGGTGTGGCTGATTCCCATCTCCCCCTGAATGGGTTTCGCTTGGCAAGCCTTCGCGAGGTTTTCGATTCTTCCGCTTTTTTTGCGAACTTCGATTCCGTGCCCGTTGAGAATCGCTAGCCCGGCAGAATCATATCCTCGGTATTCCAGCCGGCTGAGTGCCTCAAGCAGGATCGGCTGGGCCTTTCGCGGCCCCACGTAGGCAACAATTCCACACATGGTGAACTTGTTCTAGCGGGCGGTTTGGATAGGGTCAAATGATGAGCCAGCGTACTTCAAGCCTATCGGATCAGGTCATTAGTGTGATTTTAGGGGGAGGGGAGGGAAATCGGCTTTTTCCTCTGACCCAAGAGCGTGCTAAGCCGGCGGTGCCGATTGCGGGTAAGTATCGGTTGGTCGATATCCCGATCAGCTTAAGTTTGAACTCGGGAATTAAGCGGATCTTCCTGCTGACTCAGTATCTCAGTTCTTCGCTTCACCGGCATGTACAGCAAAGTTACCGGTTTGATGATTTTATCCCGAGGGGATTTATCGAAATTGTCGCAGCGCAAAAGACCCGGGAGGGGACGAGCTGGTATCAAGGAACGGCGGATGCGGTTCGACAAGGGTTGATTCACTTTGACAATCACCCTCACGAATACGTTCTGATTCTTTCGGGCGATCAGCTGTATCGCATGGATTTTCGCGAAATGCTGGAGCAGCACGTGAAATCGGGGTCAGAGATCACCATAGCGGCCTTGCCGGTTGATGCGAAGTTGGCGCCCAGCCTTGGAATTTTAAAGGCGGATGAAACCCGACGAGTGAAGCAGTTTGTTGAAAAGCCCAAGGACGAGGAGGTTCTGGCTAAAATGCAAAGCGGCTCGGCTATGCCGCAGGGGCGGCCTTATTTAGCCTCGATGGGGATCTATATCTTTAACCGGGAAACCTTGCGGAACTGTTTGGACGGGAGTGATGGGAAAGATTTTGGTAAAAACATTTTGCCGGCTGCCATTCGGGATAAAAAGGTTTCCGTATTCGTCCATGATGGATA
>Ga0209401_1002978_pt1 | contig 10780 bp, 11 predicted proteins | sample M_140807_MF_Meta_FD_187318 | JGI IMG/M metagenome (GOLD analysis project Ga0209401, IMG submission 187318) | Freshwater microbial communities from Lake Montjoie, Canada to study carbon cycling - M_140807_MF_MetaG (SPAdes) (version 2) | ecosystem: Environmental > Aquatic > Freshwater > Lake...
TCAAAGAATTTATTAACATTACTAAAACTTCCAATCTTTCTTTAAGACTAATTAACACATTTAGTTTTGCTTTTTCTGCATCTGTAAGTTTCATTCCAGATCCAGCCTTACTAATTAAAGGAACTAATGATAGTTCAATATTTTTAACAATTGTTTCAATATAAATAGAAAATTCTTCGTAAGTAATACGATCACCTAACACAATAATATTTTTTTCATTATTATCATATTTTAATTGTATGTGAAAACTGGCAGAACAGGCAGTTCTTCCTGCTTTTGAAAGAAAACCCTCTAATATATCTTTATCCTTTGCACTAATCATTTCACCTTCAGCTGTTCCTGTCATTTTATTATAGTTTTCTACTTCTTCTGCATAAGCGCTTGGTTCATCAAAATATGCTCCAAATAAATGACTAAAAGATCCCATAATAGTAGTGACGTCTCCTGTTGCAAAACCCAACCCTAAACTGAATATGTAATCTGTTATTTCTTCATTAGTTTTTGTCATGATCTCATTATTCATTTTTTTTAAATCTTCCGTAGTTTTTTGAATATCTTCTTGTGTTGTTATTTGTTTAAAATTTAAAAATATTTTTTGTTGTTGTGTTTCTTTAATTAAATTTTTACAAATTTCTGTTGAATTCTGTTCAAACTTAACAGATTTTTCATTAAACTCTTCAACAATTTGTTTCAGTTTATCCTCAGCAGATATTTTTACCAAAAATCCTCCTAAGGTTGTTATCATTGCAAACCGTCCTTGTTCTGTTTTATTTTTTTCTGCGTTGTATATTTGTACTGCTGAACTCGTTGATACAGTTTCCGAAACCTTGACAGGTTCTTTCAATAAGGTTGCTAGTTGAGTATTACCCCTTTCTACGTATAGTTCTGTTGACGTAGGTTGAATTGCTTTTGATGAAGTGTCTCCTGATGGTTTTTTTAAATCTTTTATAAAAGCGTTTGATGAATTGTTTATTAATAAGATAAAAATAAGCATCATCTTTATAATTAACAATTCATTTGCTCCTCCTTTTTGATTATCAATTGTTTTATTTACTCCACTCATCATTGAATTTAATATTTTTTCTAAATTATCATCATCAATATGTATCTCTTCTCCGTTTTTTAAAACTTCATTGTTTAAAATATCATCTAAAACGTCAAGAGTGTGTCTATTTATAATGTATTGTTGCTTACAAAACAATTGTGCTTTTTTACCTAATTCTATAATTTGTTGATTAATTTCTTGAATTTTATCTATATCATCTTTATCTTTACTTTTATCCATTCCCAATTCTGTTAAATTTTCATCATTTAAATCATACATTGGTACATTATTAATTAAATAATCATATAATTGAATTAAAATAGTTGATTTGTATAATTTTTCGGGCAATCCAAATAAAAAATCATGGTCTATTTTTATATAATTTTCTCCTAGAGGAAAAGGATTATTTTTTTGTAATGCGATAAATTGCGATTCCAAATTTTCAAATTCTGCAACTAATTTTTGAGGATCAGACATTTAAAGTGTTTTAATAAAATATATATTATGTAATTATTATAATTATAGTAAAAGATAATAATTATATTTTTTGTCTATTCCCTGGTCTTAATACATTTTTTATCTATTTGAATACTAGGACCTTTTTCTTCCTGAGGTACAATATTAATAATACATTTTGATTTCTTTCCATATAATGGCTCGGTACAACCTTTTTCCTTAGTTTTATTTTTCATTGTTTTTGAATATGGTTTGTATTTAAACAATTTTGGTCTCTCGTCTGTACAGCGTGATCTAAAATGTTCATATCTTTCTCTCACGTCACAATAAGTAAGATTTGAATTTTTATGTAACATTTTATTTACTAATTCGTGTAAATTATAAACATATTTGGAAAATGTTTCACGATTTTTCATATCCCTCATTTTTAATGGTAATTGCTTAAAATTAGTTTTTAAATTCATTCTACAATATTTACAAGGTAAAACATAATGTAAATTTAAAATGAAATTTCTGTAATGTTTTTTATCTTCTATGGTAGGATTAACAGGATAATTAAAACTCATTGTATGAAGATAATGCCATAAAGGTGGTCCCCAAACACTTGTAATCATTCCATCGCCTGCATTATAATCTTTTTTTGAAAAAATTCTATTTTTTTTTGTTTTTGTCATTAATATAATACAATATTATTCTCTTCAAAAAATTTTAAATTAACACAAATATATATCATCATAAAATCAATTCCATTCTTCTGGTCTTTCTTTTGTCCCACCGTCATATTTAACTGCAAAATTATTTGTCAACATCCATTCATTAATACATAATTCTCCTATATAAACATCAGCCAAAATACGACCGTATTTTTCAGTAGATGCATTTTTTAAAACAACAATTTTCCCCAAAATAAGATTGGAGAGAGCGTCGCGTGATTTTCTTGCTAATTCTTTTTCATTTACCGTTTTTCCTTTTATTTCTGGAGAGTCAATCCCTTTCATACGAACAGAAAAACGATATATAGGTCCTTCTGAATGAGGTAATTTAGATATCATAGTAAATGTATCTCCATCATAAACCCTGATTACTTTTCCAACTGTGATAGGAGGTACAAAAGAAACGGTATTTTCATAAACAACATTCACTAAATATTCAGTATCATCGCTGTTTTTAGGAAAACAAAACAATGAACGCAAACATCTATACCACTTTTTTGATAAAACAGACATTGATTTTATTTGATAAAAGAGTTCAAACTATATTATCTTTGTTATAAACTTTTAAACTGTTTATGATAATAGTTTATAATAAATATAATAGTATTCAAAAATTATTATTATATTATATTATTAATATAATAATATAATAATGGAGTTTACAAATACAAAAAATATATGTTTTTGCTGCTTCATATCTATTTTTTTAATTTTATTATTTATTATTAGTCCATTGAGTAATTACCTCAAAATTTCATTATTTATGAAAATTGTAATCATAAGTTTACTAACATATACATTTTATTTGAATATAATACAAACAAACCAATTGAAATTATCCCATAATTCTTCTTTATCACTAGAAGTAACTCGTCAATTAAATATGAACATAATATGTAGTTATATATTTACATTTTTTATTGGATTATTAATGATATTTGTAATAAAATCTTTATTTTAGTCAACTTCAATATTTATAAATTTACAAATACTTTGCAAAGATAAAGATTGCTTCTTATCAACAACCTTTTTGGGTGAAAAAAATTGGCTTGTGTTATTGGATATATTATTTTCAAATTCGCAATCTTTAGAAAATTCGTTTTTTATGTTCATTATTTTTTCATAATAAATCATATCATTTGCATAATCATATTTATTCATCATTATTAATTTACCATTTATATCTCGTATTAGCATCCTTTAATAATATTTATAAAATATTATTAAATTATGTTTAAATAGTCTTACAATTTATTATTCGTTTAACGTCAATGTTAATTTCTTTTTAATAATATATATATATACGATTATGAATAATTTAATGAGCAAAAGTTCAATTTCCTTTTTTCCAAGAATAATACCAAGTGGTATGAAAATGACAAGAACAACAATAATAATTATTGTTGTAATTGTTTTTTTTATTATTTTAGCAATTTATTATTATTATAAAAATGTTTCGCAAAAGTTAAAAACGATTTATCATGCAAACAATGAAGGTTACACAAATTCAGGCCCAACGAAACAAGCAGAACTAATGTTATTTTATGCTGACTGGTGTCCCCATTGTAAAACAGCCAAACCTATTTGGAGTGAATTAAAAACACAATACCAAAATAAAACAATTAATGGTTATCAAGTATTATTTACTGAAATTAATTGCACTACTGAAAGCGCTGAAACTGAGCAAATGATGAATAAATATAATATTGAGGGCTTTCCTACTATTAAATTATTAAAAGATGGACAAATCATTGAATATGATGCAAAACCAACCAAGGAAACATTGAATGAATTTTTGAATACTGTCCTCTAAATCCACCTTTTTCCACCTTTTTCCACCTTTAGAAAAGGTGGAGCCAAAAAGTTGATTAGTTGTTTTTGGCTCTACCTTTTTCTAAAAGGTTGATAAGGTTGATTAGTTATTTTTGGCTCAACCTTTTTCTAAAAGGTTGATAAGGTTGATAAGGTTGATAAGGTTGATAAGGTTGATTAGTTGTTTTGCTCTACTTTTTCCAAAAGTAGAATAAAGTCTTTTGCAGATTCAATACCTTTTTGATATAATTCTTTCCGCATTTCCATAGAAGTCAATGTAGAAGATAAATAACCTAAGTTGATATATTTTACATTACAAATTACTTCATATTTAATTTTTGGGTAACAAATACTAGAACTCAAATTATTGAACATTTTAAAAAAGAAACACAATACAAATTCTAATAAATTAGAATTATTATCAACATGATTTTTTTGTTGACTATCATATTGATTACAAAAACCTAAAATTTCATCTTCATTTTTACCAGACTCTATACAATATTTTAATGGATAATTTGCGCAAACACCGCCATCCATATAACATTTGTTATCTATTATTACTGGAGTTATTAAAATAGGCAGTGCAGATGACATCATTATCGCGTCTATAAGTGAAACATCTGGATGCGTTACATAAGAAATATCTTCTGTAGTAAATTGATTTATTTCAAATGAATAAAAATGTAGTTCTATTTTTGAATATGTGTAAAATTCCTTTAATGTAATATTGATAGAGAGATCTTTAGCGTCTAATAATGGTTTAAAAGCCTTTTCAATAATTTTCTTATTAAAAATCCCTCTGTTTTTATATGCTTCAAAAATGATATCAATTTTAATATGAAATAATTCATGCCAGGGTCGCATAATTGTATAATCATTTAAAGTTTCCCAATCATATTTTAAACATAACATAATACCTACGATTGCACCTGCTGATGTCCCATAAATGCTTTCTATTTTTTGTAAATCTATTATTTTATTTTCATCTAGATGTTGAATAGCTGATAAATATTGAAACAATGACGGACCTCCTCCTGAAATAACAAGATGTTTAATATTCATATTATTTACTTGCAATAATTTATTACAGTCATTTTAATAACTTTTTTTCTTATAATCTTTTAATATGGCAAGTATTTTTACATTGGAAAATATAGAAGATTTTTCCGAAAAACTGAACATTGATGAATTGTACGAAAAAAAACGCCAATATGATTTGAGTAAATTAGCTCTTTATAATAAAATATTAAATCGTATTCACATTAGAATAAAAACTACATCTAGACAAAAAATAGATGAGCAATTTTGTTGGTTTGTTGTACCAGAATTGATAATAGGAGTACCAAAATATGATCAAGCATCATGCATTGCATATCTAATGGATAAATTGAAAGAAAATGGATTTAATATTCGCTACATACACCCTAATACATTATTCATATCTTGGTTACATTGGGTGCCTTCTTACGTGAGAACAGAGCTTAAAAAGAAAACCGGTATTGTGATTGATGAATATGGACAAAAAATACAAGATACAGATGGCGATAATAACGACAACGGTAAATATAATAGTAAATTGAAAATAGAAGATAAGAATCCAAATGATTTAATGTTTAATATTAAAAGTTCGGGTTCTCAACAACAGAATCAAGACAACTTAAAGCAAAAGAGAAGTTACACTCCTATTACATCCTATAAACCATCCGGTAATTTTGTTTACAACGATGATTTATTGAATAAAATAGAGGATAAATTTCTTTAAGTAGTTTTGGGCAATTTATTATATTTTAACGAAAAAGTTATTCAAAAAGTATTTTGACTTTTCAAAAATGGACAAAAAAAATGTCCAAAATTGAAAAGGGGCGAAAGACTTTGCTAAAATACATGTTTTGTTACCATAATTGTTTTTTAGCATGTGGTCACCAAAAAAATAATTCTTGATTTGTTAGCATAAATTTTTGTGTGAAAAATTATATTTTTTTCTCAATGGAAATAAATGGAAACTTTAGGAAATGATTTTGTGGCATTTTGTGGCAAAATAAATACAAATAATTACCATTGTAAACTATGTGACTATATATGTAGTAAAAAATATAACTGGGATAAACATATAACAACAGCAAGACACATAAAGGAAGTTGAAGGAAACAATTTGGAAATAAAAAGTGGCAAAAATGGCAAAAAGTGGCAAAAGGAGCAAGGATCTAAATTGTTTGTTTGTGATAAATGTAACAAAGAATTTCAAACATCTTCTGGATTGTGGAAACACAAACAAAAATGTAAAGAAAATATATTAGCGAATAATAATGATGATGATATTGACGATATCATAACTGATAAAAAACTAATACTTATGTTAATAAATCAAAATAAAGAACTTATGGAAATTGTCAAAAATGGAACAAATAATACTATTAACAACAATGTAAACTCTCATAATAAAACATTTAATTTACAAGTGTTTTTAAATGAGACTTGTAAAGATGCTATGAATATTAGTGATTTTATAGAATCTGTGAAATTACAGGTTTCCGATTTAGAAAATGTAGGAAAGATGGGTTATATTGAAGGAATTTCCAATATAATTATCAAAAATTTACAGGCATTAGAAGTGGAAAAACGCCCAGTTCATTGTACTGATCAAAAAAGAGAAGTCATGTATGTAAAGGAAGACAATATTTGGGAAAAAGAAGACGAGGCAAATAAGAAGTTACGAAATGCCATTAGAAAGATTGCTCATAAAAATATTTGTATGTTCAAAGAATTTAGAGAGAAATATCCTGATTGCGAAGAATATGATTCCAAAAAAAATAGTCAATACAATAAAATTGTATACGAAGCTATGGGAGGCAAAGGAGATAATGATTATGAAAAAGACACAAAAATCATCAAGAAGATCGCAAAAGTAGTTGGTATTGAAAAGGTGTAAATGGTTCTTTAAGTAGTTTTGGGCAATTTATTATATTTTAACGAAAAAGTTATTCAAAAAGTATTTTGACTTTTCAAAAATGGACAAAAAAAATGTCCAAAATTGAAAAGGGGCGAAAGACTTTGGTAAAATACATGTTTTGTGACCATAATTGTTTTTTAGCATGTGGTCACCAAAAAAATAAATATTATTTTGTTAGCATAATTTTTTATTATTTTCTTAAAAAACAATTTAGGAACTTTTTTCTGTTGATAATATAAGAACTATGTTGAAAAGTTCCGTTCCGGAAAGTTCGCAGAAATATATATGTGATTCGTGTCACTATTATACGTCACGATATAGTCAATATGCTAGACATTTAGACACAGCAAAACATAAAAAATGTATAAATTCAACAGATTGTCAACAAATATCAACAAATTTCAACAAAGAAAGTTCGTGGGTTGTATGTAAATGTGGTAAAAAATACAAGGAAAGGAGTGGCTTATGGAGACATTCAAAAAATTGTAATTATTCTAATAAAATAGAAAACAATAAAGAGTATGATATTCACTCTCAATCAAACGATGTCAAATATTTAACTTCTTTGGTATTAGAGGTAGTAAAAAATAATAGTGAATTACAAAAACAAAATCATGATTTACAAGCAAAAATGTTAGATATTTGTACAACTGGTAATGGTATTGGTATAATCACAAACACTGTAAACAATAATGTAAACAGTAATGTAAACAGTAATAATAAAACATTTAATTTACAATTTTTTCTCAATGAAACTTGCAAAGATGCTATGAATATTAGTGATTTTATAGAATCTGTGAAATTACAGGTTTCCGATTTAGAAAATGTAGGAAAGATGGGTTATATTGAAGGAATTTCCAATATAATTATCAAAAATTTACAGGCATTAGAAGTGGAAAAACGCCCTGTTCATTGTACTGATCAAAAAAGAGAAGTCATGTATGTAAAGGAAGATAATATTTGGGAAAAAGAAGATGAGGCAAATAAAAAATTACGAAATGCCATTAGAATGATTGCTCATAAAAATATTTGTATGTTCAAAGAATTTAGAGACAAATATCCTGATTGTGAAGAATATGATTCCAAAAAAAATAGTCAATACAATAAAATTGTCTATGAATCTATGGGAGGAAAAGGAGATAATGATTATGAAAAGGATACAAAAATCATAAAAAAAATTGCAAAACAAACCACTATTGAAAAATATGAATAGTGTAAATAAATAATATTTCAATATTATAAGTATATTTAAATATTATTTTATATGAGTACCAAAAAAAAGAGTAATGAATCAAATAAAAGAAACAAAACTTTAAAACGTACAAACAAAAAAGGTATAAAATTTATTCCTATTAGTGATATTTTAAATGATTCACACAAAAATGTTAAAAAAGATAAACAGGATAGACATGATGATATTGAATTGAAACCTGTTTTTGATACATTTGAAGACAAATATGAAGATGATTTGAAAAAAAAAAATATAGACATTTTGAAACAAAATTACAAATTAGAAAAAAAAACAATCCATGATATACACGAAGCTTTGAATACTAAAAAATACAATCCAGTAAATGATTTTTATTCTTATATTAACGATCGCTGGATTAAAACAGTCAAGTTAGATGAAAGACAAAAATACATAACTCAAATTGATGATTTTAGACTGACACAAGATAAGATATATAGAGAGTTAGTCATTCTCGTAGAAAAATATTTACAAGAGCATAAAGATAGTAAGGACCCGTTTGATATTTCATTTAAAAATTATTATAATTCTTTTTTCAAGGTTAAAATAACAAAAAAAGATGAAAATAAAATGAAAAATCACATCAAAAATTATTTAATTGATATTGATAGTTTAATTCATGAAAATAATTTATGGAAAATGTTAGCATATGTTAACGAGCTTGACGTTGTTAAATGGGGTGTTCCTTTAATGTGGTCCAATAAACCTGACCTCAAAGAACCTACTATTTTTAGGTCTTTTATATCAGGGCCAAAGCTATCATTAATTGACGTAACTGTTTATTTTGACGATGGAACAAATGTAGAATATAAAAAAACATATAAAAAAAAATATATAAACTATTTGAAAGAGTTGTTTATTTATTCTTTTGGTGAAGATTATGATAAAACTTTTAACGTAGAAGATGTTTTTAACGTAGAAGCAAAAATAGCACAGGCTTATGCATGTGACAAAATTAAAAGACAAAACAATGATTCATTTTATAATAAAGTAACTACAAAACAAGCAATGAACGAATTCCAGTTTGATTGGATTGAATTTACAAAAGAATTAGGTTTTATTAAGACACCAGAATTTTTTGTAACTCCAGACTTGAATTATTTATATTGTATCATTCAATTATTAAAAAAAGAGTGGAATACACCCCAATGGAGAACATTTTGGATTTATCTTTATGCTAGGGAATTAAATAGATTTGATTTAGGAAGTCCATCACCTTTATATTATAATTTCTTTGGAAAATTTCAAAAGGGTATAACAACAAAAACAAACAGAAAAGAAATTGAACGCAAAGAATTGGAAAAAAGATTAGCAATCTTTAGAATAATTATGGTGTCATATGCATTTAATACATTTATATCAAAATTATATATACAAAATAATGTAAATAATAGTGCCATAGACTACGTTAAAGCTATGGCAGAAGATTTAAGAAGAGTATTCATTAGGATTTTAAAAAAAAATACATGGATGGAACCCTCTACAAAACAAAAAGCAATAGATAAGGTAAGTAAAATAAAATTTGTCATTGGTTATCCTGACACATTCATAAAACCCGCTGTTATAGACTTTGTTGCAGATGATTTTTGGGTAAATATAACAATGATAAGTAAATTTCGTATGTCTAAAGCAGTGACGCTTGATGGTGCTCACGTTATTCATTGGCCAGTTGTAGATTGGTCAGAAATGCCTGTTTCTCTTAGAGGTACACAAGTTTATAATGCAAATGCATTTTATACACAAACAAATAATAGTATATACGTTCCTTTAGGATATATTCAAAAACCCTTTATTGATTTAGAAGAACGAGGTATAGAATACAACTTAGCACGCGTTGGATTTACTTTAGCACATGAGATGTCGCATGCTTTAGATACTTCTGGTAGAAAATATGATGCGACTGGAAAATTACATAATTGGTGGACAAAGGAAGATTTAAAGAAATTTAGAAAAATAGAAGAAGATGTAGTAAAACAATATAATACATTTGCATCTTATGATGGCGTAGTATTTGATGCTTGGCCTACTATTGATGAAGATTTAGCTGATATTTCAGCCATGAATATTTGTTGCGAATATTTAAGAGATTTTCAAATGAAAAATAATGATATACTTCCTATTGTAGATCTCTCCTTTAAAATATTTTTTGTTTATTTCGCTTTACAACAAAGACAAAAAATCAGCAAACGTGTTCTTAAAATACAATTAATAACTAATCCACATCCTTTAGACAAATATAGATGTAATATCCCATTATCTAGATTAGAATTATTTAGAGCAATGTATAATGTTAAAAAAGGAGATAAAATGTGGTGGCATTCAACCGATAAAATATGGTAATATATATTATTTGAAAAATAAACCCTAATGATTTAATGATTTAATGATTTAATGATTTAATAATTTTAACGATAAATAAAATAATAAATAACAAAAAATAAGTTACTAGTTATTTATTATTTATTATTTAGCAAATTTAAAAAATTTATAATTTTTTTTGTTGAATATATATATATATAATGGCACATACTCGTCGTCATCGTTCAATGTCT
>Ga0209401_1002979_pt1 | contig 10776 bp, 11 predicted proteins | sample M_140807_MF_Meta_FD_187318 | JGI IMG/M metagenome (GOLD analysis project Ga0209401, IMG submission 187318) | Freshwater microbial communities from Lake Montjoie, Canada to study carbon cycling - M_140807_MF_MetaG (SPAdes) (version 2) | ecosystem: Environmental > Aquatic > Freshwater > Lake...
ACGGGTGGATAAGAGAATCGGACTTGACATGGACCGGGGGTCGACGGGAGGCGACAACCAACGGTCACAGCGGAGAATCGGCGGCATCGACACGAACAGCCGTTCCTGCAACCAGGAACGGCTCTCAGGCGAAACCCCTACCGGGCCTTCCGCAAGGCCGGGGCTGGGGTGGAACACGCCTGGGACCGGGGGGAAACCCCAGGCGATGTGGTGATCCTGGGGGTGAGCCGAAGGGTGGACAAAAAAGCGCTTCCGCTGCCAAGCCAATGAAACATCATACAGTGTGAAGTGCCAGGCCAAAGAGGCGAACCGCATTGGCGGTGCTGGTAATGGCCACCTGCTCGAGCGTCTCCCCTCGCAGTTCCGCCACCCGGGCGGCCACCATCGCCACGAAGGCTGGTTCGTTTCGCTTCCCCCGGCGGGGCACCGGGGCCAGGAAAGGGCAATCGGTCTCCACCAGATAACGGTGGGCCGGCACTTGGCGGGCGCATTGGTGGGTGGCTTCGGCTTTTGGGAAGGTGACGGTGCCGCTGAAGCTGATGTAAAGGCCATGGGCCAGGAAGGCTTCCATCTCCTGGGGTGTGCCTCCCCAGCAATGCATCACCCCGCGGGGAACGGCACCGCGCTGGGCCCGGGCGGCAAGAAGCTCCAGCATCGGCGCAGCGGCGTCCCGGCAATGGATGATCACCGGCAGATCCAGCTCCACGGCCAGATCCAGCTGGGGCTCCAGCACGGCCAGCTGGCGCTCAAGGTTACTCTCCCGGAACAGATCCAGGCCGAGTTCCCCGATCGCCACCACCCTGCGATCGGCGTTGGCGGCGATCCTCAGCTCGCGGGCGGTGTGCTCCTGCCAGTGCTGGGTATCCAGCGGATGGACACCAACCGCGTAGCGAAGTTCCGGAAAGCGATCGGCCAGGGCGCGGATGGCAGGGATTTCCGCAGGCTCCACACAGGCATGCACCAGGGCCCTGACGCCGGCTTCGCGCCAACGCTCAACAACCTCGTCGAGGTCCTCGTCGAAGTTGCGAAAGACGATGTGGCAATGGGAATCGACCAGCACAGGCAAGGCTGGCGGCGAATTGGCCAATCCGGCAGGGGCCTCGGCCAGGACGCTGGGCTCCCCGGGGACTGTGGAGAGGGACATCGGGGCGGCCGGCGGCGGAAACGGGCTGACCATGGACAACGTTCTGGGCGACAGCTCCATGGGCCCAGCAGAGCGGCCAGGGAAGGTGCCGGCCCGATCAACGAGGAAGCTCAGGCCTTGGCGGGCTCGAGAACCTTCTTCACAGCGGCGCTGAGCCGTGATTTCTGATTGGCGCCGGTGTTGCGGTGCAGCACGCCCACCTTGACGGCCTTGTCAATCTTGCTGAAAGCGGCACTGAGGCTCGTTTCCACGACTGCCTTGGCTTCGGCGGCCGGCTCCTGGCTGTAGCTGGAGCAAGCGGCGATGCAGCGCTTCACCAGGGTGCGCAGGGCCGACTTGTAGGTGCGGTTCCGCAGCCTGTTGCGCTCGGCGATCTCGATGCGTTTCTTCGACGACTTGTTATTGGCCACAGGTGCTGGCGCTGATTCGACAAACCAAGATCTTACCTTGCCAAGCGCACTAAGGTCTGAATTGTTCCGTGGGGGCCGGCCCGGCGGCGACGGGGGGCACGGCCAGCCCTAGCTTTGAACGCGTTCCATTCCCCAGCCTGGAGCAGGTTCCTGGATCCGCCGGGGAATCCGATCTTGAAATGTTGAAACCGTTCGTAAACGAGCTGGACCCCCCTCAGCCAGGGCCTGACCGGCAGCCCCTGGACCCTCCCCTGGCTTTGGCCTGCCTACGGGATCCTGAGCAGGCCGGCGCCCGGCTGGCGGCCATCGCCCAGCGCACGGAAGGGAGCGCGATCGCGGAGCAGCAAAACCGGGTGGCCGGGATCCTGGAGCGGGTGCGCCTGGAGGGGGACGCGGCCCTGTTCGATCTCACCGAGCGATTCGATGGGGTTCGCCCCGATCCCCTCGCCATTCCGCCCGAGCGCCTCCACCAGGCCTGGGAGGCCACCGCCCCCTCCCTGCGCGCCGCCTTGGAGCTGGCCCACGAAAGGATCACGACCTTTCACCGCCACCAGCGTCCCGCCGACCTGGCGGTGAACGGACCCCATGGGGAGCGGCTCGGGCGCCGCTGGCGGCCCGTGGCGCGGGCGGGTCTCTATGTACCCGGCGGGCGGGCCTCGTACCCCAGCACGGTGTTGATGAACGCGGTGCCGGCCCGCGTGGCCGGCGTGGAGCGGATCGTGATGGTCACCCCGCCGGGCCCGGATGGGGAGCCCAACCCCACGGTGCTGGCGGCTGCCCATCTCGCCGGGGTTCGGGAGGTCTATCGGGTGGGCGGGGCCCAGGCGATTGCCGCCCTGGCCTATGGCACCGCCTCAATTCCCCGGGTGGATGTGATCAGCGGGCCTGGCAACCTCTGGGTAACCCTGGCCAAGAAGGCCGTGTATGGCCGGGTGGGAATCGATTCCCTGGCAGGCCCCAGCGAGGTGCTGGTGATCGCCGACCACACGGCCCGGGCCGACCAGGTGGCCGCAGACCTGATGGCCCAGGCGGAGCACGATCCCCTGGCGGCCGCCATCCTGATCACCACCAGCGAGGAGCTGGCGGCGGCGGTGCCTGCGGCGGTAGCGGCCCAGCTCGAGCGGCACCCCCGGGCGGCCATCGTGCGCCAGGCCCTGGCGGAGTGGGGCTTGATCGTGGTGTGCACAGACCTGGTGGAGGCGGCCGGGCTCAGTGATCGGTTCGCTCCTGAACACCTGGAGCTGTTGGTGGAAGATCCAGAGGCACTGGCAGAGCGGATCCAGCACGCCGGCGCGATTTTCCTTGGCTCCCACACACCCGAAGCGGTGGGGGATTACCTGGCCGGTCCGAACCACACCCTTCCCACCAGCGGCACGGCCCGCTTCGCCGGAGCCCTGAGCGTGGAAACCTTCCTGCGCCACACCTCCCTGATCCAGTTCAACCGCGGGGCCCTGGAGGCCACCGGCGCGGCCGTGATCGAACTCGCCGAGAGCGAGGGGCTCCACAGCCACGCCGAATCGGTGCGGCGCCGGCTCGATTGAAGGCGGCTGCGGCAGCGACCGATAGCGTGAGCGCACCCTGCGCTTCCCCATGGTCTCCCCTGCGCTCCGTGCCCTGCCGCTCGCCGCGGCTGCCGCTGGACTGCTTGGTGCCTCCCTGCTGCTGCGCCTTCCCTCGGCCGCGAATCCTTCTCAAGGGGCTGCCACGCCGCCACCCACCGCATCAGCGCCTTCAGGCCCCGCTGCATCGCTTGCCGGCCCGTCGCTGCCCACCCGACCCGGCCTACCCACCGCGGCCGACGGCCGCCACTACCCCCTGGTGCCAGCGGAACCCCGGGCCACCGCGAGCCTGCTCGCCCAGGTGGAAGAGGCCCTGCGTTCGGAGGCCACCCCCGCGGCGGACCTGCCGGCCCTGGGCCACCAGCAGCAGGTGATCTACCGGGTGCTGGCCCACCAGTTGGAGCAGGCCGATCAGGTGCGAGCCGCCCTGCCGGAGCGCTGGCGACCGGTATTCGACCGTCACATCCGGGCCCGGCGGGAGTTCATCGCCATGCGCGATCCGAGCCAGCGCCCGGCCAACCTGCCCGCCTGGCGGATCATCCCGCCGGAACCCGCCGCCAACCTGCTGCGCTACTACCGCGAGGCCGCCGCCGCCACGGGCATCCCGTGGGAGGTGCTGGCCGCGGTGAATCTGGTGGAGAGCGGCATGGGGCGGATCGATGGGGTGTCTGTGGCCGATGCCCACGGCCCGATGCAGTTTCTCCCCACCACCTGGACCGAGCCGGGCATCGGCAACGGGGGCAACATTCGCGATCCGCGCACCGCCATCCATGCCGCCGCCCGCTATCTGGTGCGCCGCGGCGGCCTCAAGGACATCCGCAAGGGGCTGTGGGGGTACAACAACAGCGACCGTTACGGCCAGGCGGTGCTGGAGTACGCCGCCCTGCTGAAGGAGGACCCCCGCGCCTACACGGGTTTCTACAACTGGGAAATCCACTTCGCCTCCGCCGCCGGTGACCTGTGGCTGCCCGTGGGTTATTTGCAGGCCCGGCCGGTGCCGGCCATCACCTGGGTCAAGACCACGCCAGTGGGGGCGCCGCCGCCGGGCAGTTCGGGCTACTGAGGGCTGGAGCGGATCCCGAAGGGATCAGGCCCGCGCTTCAAGCCGGCCGGTAAGGCTCACGCTATAGGCGATCCGATGCAGAACCTCGCCGCTGCTGAACACCCCGATCGTGGCGGTGAGGGGCACGGAATCGGTGAGCAGGGTGTCGCTGGGACCGCTGAACTCGTGAACCGACCAGCCGACGGTGGAGACACCGCCGATGCCGTTGAGGGTGATCAGGGGGGCTGAGCGGATCACCCGGAAGGCCTGATCAGCGGCCACAACAGCCCGCGGCAGGGCGATCTCCAGGCTCAGATCCTCCAGAATCCAGCTGGCTTTCTCCTTCACGAACAGGCCGTGCTCCGCCTCGAGGTCGACCTTCACCACACCGGTGAGGGTGATCAGATGCACCCCATCTGCCCCTTCCAGGTGCGCCCAGTGGATCGAGCCAAAGCTGTCCTTGTGGATACCACTGAGTTGGCTGAAGGAGAGGGCCACCGCGAAAGCGAGCAATGAGCTCTCTTTTAGTAGCACGCTCCGCCGTGATCGGTTCGGCCGGGCCCGGAGCCGCCGCTGCACAATCCGAAGCTGCCTCAGCGTTTCCCCAGGTCCCGCACCCCCGGCACCCCATCCACGATCTCGCCCACGAGCACCTGGTCGGTGAGGTTCACGAACAGGCCGTTCTCCAGCACGCCGGGGAGGTTGTTGATCGTCTTCTCCAGGGCCTCGGGATCGCTGATGCCGCCGGGGAACTTCAGATCGAGCACCAGGTTGCCCTGGTCGGTCACCACCGGGCCTGCCTTGCGAACCGCCATGCGCAGCTGGGCCTCAGCGCCCAGCTCCCCCAGCTGGCCCTTCACCTGGCGCCAGGCGCCCGGAAGCACCTCCACCGGCAGCAGGAACCCCAGGTTGAGGGTGTCGACCAGCTTGGTGCTGTCCACCACCACCACGAAGCGTTTGGCGCGCACCGCCACCAGCTTCTCCTGCACGTGGCAGGCGCCGCCGCCCTTGATCAACTGAAAGGAGGGATCCACCTCATCGGCGCCATCGATGGCCAGATCGATGCGATCCACAGCGTTGAGGCTCTGCAGGGGAATGCCCAGCTCGGCCGCCAGCACCTCCCCCTGGAAGGAGGTGGTGACCCCCACGATGTCGCGCAGTTCGCCGCGGCGAAGCTTCTCCCCCAGACCCTGGATCATCAGGGCAGCAGTGGAGCCCGAACCCAGACCCACCACCATGCCGTCGCGGATCTGCTCCACGGCGGCCGCGGCCACCGCTTGCTTCATCTGGTCCTGCAATTCCGCCATCACACACCCCAGCTGAGGGGCCAGACCGTAGCAGGGAGGGGGGGAACATTGGGCTGCCCAAGCAACAGCGATGGGTGGCCTCCAGATGGACTCCGAATGCTCCTGGAGCCCATGGCCATCATAAAGGAGCCCAGCCGTGAGCGACTGGACCCCTGGGCGGGAGCGATCAGCTCAGCCCGCCGATCCCTTGGCTGGCAGGGCCGCCGGACGGATCGAAAGCTGCATCTCCTTCTGCCCCCGCACCACCTTCAACGCCAGGGGTTGACCCACCTCGGCGTGCTCCACAGCCTGCAGCAGGGTCGAAGGGTTGCGCACCGGTTGGTCGGCAATCGACACCACCAGGTCGCCCCGCTTGAGCCCGGCCGATTCGGCGGGGCTTTCGGGCAACACCTTCTGCACCAGGGCGCCGTCGCGCTCGGGAAGTTGCAGCAGGGCATCGGGGTCGCGATTGTTCTCGCGGGCCACCCGGGCGGTGAGCGGCACCAGCTGGAGACCCAGGTAGGGGTGAATCACCTTGCCCCCCTCGGCCAACTGGCCCGCGACCCGTTTGGCGAGGTTGATCGGGATCGCGAAGCCCAGGCCGGCCCCGGGGCCGGAGCGCACCAGGGTGTTGATGCCGATCACCTCGCCGCTGGCATTGATCAGAGGGCCGCCTGAATTGCCGGGATTGATGGCGGCATCGGTCTGGATCAGGTCGAGGCGCTTGTCGGCGAAGCCGAGGCTGTTGATGTCGCGGTGGAGGCTGCTCACGATGCCCAGCGTCACAGTGCGCTCCAGGCCGTAGGGGCTGCCCAGGGCGATCGCCCAGTCGCCCACCTCCAGGGCCTCGGAATCGCCCAGCGGGGCGGCCTTGAGCTCGCCCTTGCGGCCCACCCGCACCACGGCCAGGTCGGTGACCGGATCGGCCCCCACCACGCTGCCGTCGAGCTGGCTGCCATCGGCGAGGGTCACCTCCACGCTGTCCACCGAATCCACCACGTGGGCGTTGGTGAGCACCAGGCCGCGGCTCGCGTCGATCACCACCCCCGACCCCTGGCCGCGCTCGCGCATCGAACCGGAGGGGTCGCCGAAGAGATCCCGTAGGAGTGGATCGAGCATGGCTGGATCAAAGGGCTGGCGCGCCACGTTGCGCTCGGTGTCGATCCGCACCACCGCCGGCCCCACCCGGCGGGCGGCCTCGGCCACGAAACTGTGACCCTCCGCGCTCAGGGCGGCCGCGCTGGCCTGAGGGGCACTCAACTCTGGCGCGCTCAGCTGCGCCTCGGTGGCGGGTGGGACCGCCTCGGCAGGATCACGCTCGAAGGCGGAGGGGGAGCGCAGCAGCGGGGTGGCCGGCACCCCCTGGATTGGAATCGCCTGGGCAGGGAGTGGGGGCAGGGCCCCCAATGCAAGCAGAACCACCAGAAGCGGCGGCAGCAGCGACGCGGTGAGCCGACGAAGAACGTGTTTCAGGGGAGGAGGCCGTTGTGGGACACGATCCCCGAAAACTAGGGGCACTCGAGGGCCCGCCAGCGCAGCAGGCGATGCCGGATTTCCCCATCGGCTCCCAACTCCAGCAGGCGTCCCCCCGGATCGGCGGCCCGGCCCAGCGGGCAGGGCTGAACGGGCCCGTAGCCGATCAGGGTGGAGGGGCAACCCAGAACAGGCACCTCGGGCCGGCCCGGCAGATTGCCCTGCCAGTGCTGGTGCACGTGGCCGAACACCACACCCCGCACCCGCGGCGACGCCGTGAGCAGAGCCATCAGGCGCTCCCCCTCCTCCAGGCCAATGGCGTCGAATCCCGGGTCACCGATCGCCAGCGGCGGATGGTGCAGCGCCACCAGCAGAGGCCCCTCGGCCGGCGGGGTCGATAGCACCTCCTCCAGCCAGGCCCACTGGAGTCGATCCAGGCGGCCCCCCTCCCGGCCGGCGCAGTGGCTGTTGAGGGCGAGCAGGCTCCACCCCGGTGCCGGCTCCAGGGGCCAGATCCCCGGGGCGATCCAGGCCTGCCGGCCGAGGGCGGCGCGGAGCAGCTGGGGATGGTCGTGGTTGCCCGCCAGCAGGATCGCTGCCGCCATCCCTTCCGGGGTGGGGGCCAGGAGCTCGGATCGCAGGATCTCGCCGAGCCGCCGGTAGCCCCCCCAGCTTTCGTCCTGGCAGAGATCGCCACTGATCAGCAGCCGATCGGGGCATGCCCCGGCGACCCTGAGCTGGGCCAGGGCCTGCTGCAGCCCATGCCTTAGCAGGTCCGCGGGCCTCCGGCCCCGCAGGCGGCCGTTCGGATCCGCCAGCAGGTGGGGATCGCTGAGCTGCAGCAGGCGCAGGTGGGGGGTCATTCCCAACGAGTCTTGACGAGTGGGGTCCACGCGTGGGCCCAGACGGGCGGATTCAGGGAGGATCCCCTTAAGTTGCTTGCCTTGAAGGCTGCGTGCCATGCCCGCTATCCCGCCCGGCACCCGTCAGCGCTGTGACCTCTGCCAGGTGGAGATTCAGGGGATGGTGGGAGGTGCCGATCTGGTGCACTTCAGCATGGGTGCCCCGGGCACCAGGGCGAAGCTGTGGGCCAGGGTGTGCCAGTACCTGCGCAGCCCCGAGCAATGCGGCCGCTGTCTCAACCAGGAAGCGAGTCTGCGAGGCACCGTGACCAACAACGACTACTACGCCGAGGCGCCCGTGCTGGATCTGGGGGTAGCCCCGCCGGTTGATCCCTTAGGGTGATGAGATGCCCGCCGGGCAGCACTCTGGCGTGAGCCGGCGCCCCTGAGGGGCACGGGTTTGCGGCAGGGGCAGTTCCATCAACTGCGGCCGCGGCGGCTGCCCCGCCCCCGGATCCGGTTCCCGTGAACCGTCCGACCCGCCGCACCCCCTTGCCCCATCCCCTCGTCACGGACCTTGAACGGCTGGTCGCCCCGCAGGCCGTAGCCGCCGCCCTGAGGCTGGAGGCCGTTCATCTGCATACCCACCGGATTCCGATGACGGTGCAGGTGCTGGTGCGGCGGGCCGATGGCTCCGATGTGAGCCTCGACGACTGTGCGGCCTTCAGCGGTCCCCTGGCTGAGGTCCTGGAGGCCGCCGCCCTGCTGGAGGCTCCTTACGTGCTGGAGGTGAGCAGCCCTGGCATCGGCGAGGAGCTCAGCACCGACCGCGATTTCATCAGCTTCCGGAGTTTCCCGGTGGCGGTGGATCGCCTCGCCGCCGATGGCTCGGAAACCGTCCAGGAGGGGCTGCTGCTGGGCCGTGACGCCGAGGCCGTCCAACTCAATGTGCGGGGCCGCACGGTGCGGCTGCCGCGCCAGGAGGTGGTGCGTGTGCGGTTGGTCAGCCCCCGCGACGGCCCCTGACGGACCCGATCCCTGCTCCACCTGTTCCCGGCTTCGCGGCCGCTCCTCTCTTCCGATCCCCTACCCAACGCCATGGCCCTGGTCCTTCTCCCCGGTCTCAACAACCTGATCGAGGACATCAGCGACGAGAAGAAGCTGCCTCCCCAGGTGGTGGAGGCGGCTCTGCGCGAAGCCCTGCTGAAGGGCTATGAGCGCTACCGCCGCACCCTCTATCTCGGCATCAGTGAGGATCCTTTCGAGGAGGACTACTTTTCTAATTTCGATGTAGCTCTAGACCTGGAGGACGAGGGTTACCGCGTTCTTGCCAGCAAGATCATCGTGGATGAGGTCGAGAGCGATGACCACCAAATCTCCATCGAAGAGGTGCGGCAGGTGGCCGAAGACGCCCAGATCGGCGACACCGTGGTTCTCGATGTGACTCCCGAGAAGGATGATTTCGGTCGCATGGCCGCCGCCACCACCAAGCAGGTGCTTGCCCAGAAGCTGCGAGACCAGCAGCGGCGCATGATCCAGGAGGAATTCGCCGATCTCGAGGATCCCGTGCTAACGGCCCGAGTGATCCGCTTCGAGCGCCAGAGCGTGATCATGGCCGTGAGCAGCGGCCTGGGCCGGCCGGAGGTGGAGGCCGAGCTGCCCCGCCGCGACCAGCTGCCGAACGACAACTACCGCGCCAACGCCACCTTCAAGGTGTTCCTCAAGGAGGTGAGCGAGGTGCCGCGGCGGGGGCCGCAGCTGTTCGTGAGTCGCGCCAATGCTGGTCTGGTTGTCTATCTCTTTGAAAACGAAGTTCCGGAAATCCAGGAGGGTTCCGTGCGGATCGTGGCGGTGGCGCGGGAAGCCAATCCCCCCTCCCGCTCGGTGGGTCCCCGCACCAAGGTGGCGGTAGACAGCGTGGAGCGCGAGGTGGATCCGGTGGGGGCCTGCATCGGCGCCCGCGGCTCCCGCATCCAGCAGGTGGTGAACGAGCTGCGGGGCGAGAAGATCGACGTGATTCGCTGGTCGCCCGACCCCGGCCAGTACATCGCCAATTCCCTGAGTCCCGCCCGGGTGGAGATGGTGCGTCTGGTGGATCCCGAGGGGCACCATGCCCATGTGCTCGTGCCCCATGATCAGCTCAGCTTGGCGATCGGCAGGGAGGGCCAGAATGTGCGCTTGGCCGCGCGGCTTACCGGCTGGAAGATCGACATCAAGAATGCGGGGGAGTACGACCAGGCCACCGAGGATCAGGTGGTGGCCGGCCTGATTGCCCAGCGCCAGGAGGAGGAAGCCCTCCAGGCCGAGGCGGAGGCCCGCCTAGCCGTCGAGCAGGCGACCAGAGCCGAGGAGGATGCCCGTCTGCGGGAGCTGTATCCCCTGCCGGAGGACGAGGAGGAGCTGGACTACGGCTCCGACACGGCTGCTGGTGAGGAGCTTGGCCTCGGCGAGCCTGCCGAGGATCACGACGCCGCCGCCGAGACCAGCGAGCTTCCCGAGGCCTCCAGCGCTGACGGGACCAGCGAGGATCCGGCCCGGTGACCCCCCCTCGCCCCGTGCTGCGGCGCTGTGTCTCGTGCCGGATGCTGGTGGATCGACACCAGCTCTGGCGAGTGATCCGCCTGGCCAACGGGGGACTGGGACTGGATGGGGGCATGGGCCGTTCGGCCTATCTCTGTCCGAGTCCAAGTTGTCTGGATGAGGCCAGGCGACGCAAGCGCCTCCAGCGGGCGCTGCGCTGTCCGGTATCGGATTCCATCTTTGCCACCCTTGAGGCCCGTCTCCCGACAGCGGGGACTGCGAGCCCTGAGGCAAGATGAACTGTGGCCGTGGCGTTTGTACGGCCCGGTGGCACCCCTGCCCCCCCGGCGGCCCCATGGGCCCCGCCCCTCGGAGACCTGAATGACCAGCAGCGGCAAAGTCAGAATTTATGAGCTGTCCCGGGACCTTGGCCTGGACAACAAGGACGTGCTCGATGCCGCCGAGAAGTTGTCCATCGCTGCCCGCAGCCACAGCAGCTC
>Ga0209401_1002980_pt1 | contig 10772 bp, 17 predicted proteins | sample M_140807_MF_Meta_FD_187318 | JGI IMG/M metagenome (GOLD analysis project Ga0209401, IMG submission 187318) | Freshwater microbial communities from Lake Montjoie, Canada to study carbon cycling - M_140807_MF_MetaG (SPAdes) (version 2) | ecosystem: Environmental > Aquatic > Freshwater > Lake...
TATCTGTTGTATCAATAATAATACCTGGCATTGCGAACATATTACTTTCACTTGTGTTTGGAGAATCTAAATTAATCACAAATGACCTATTAACAGGTGGTAATAATTCCCATTTTTTAGTTTCAGGGTTAAATTGAGGTACTGTTGTTGTTGAATCGTAATACCAAAATAAAGACCATATTGTTTTATTGGTCCCATCAGGTGTTTGGAAGTTATCATTCACATTAAACTTTCCGTAAGTTTCACTATCACCTTCCATTGCTAAATTAGAAAGAGATGGTCCTTCTAATACCGGACATATTGCACATCCTTCATCATACACCACACCTTGAACAACAATCTTTCTTCCCGTAGGAACTGCTGCCGATGCTCCACAAAAAGCAAAAGACCCTTGGTGTAACTTCACAATTTTATCAGATTTAATATCTTCTACAGTTTCTGTTTTTGGTTTTGTATTACAGCTAAATAACATAGTAGCTGTAAGAATAGTTAAAATAAGTTTTTTCATATTTTTTTTTTAATTTTATTTTTTAATGTTTAGAACAATTGTGGTTCCGGTAATCTATTAGGGTATATTAGGTAGTATTCATTTAAAAATGAGATTATTTCTTCTTCATCCATATCAAACTCTTCGTGGTAATCAGCAAAGAGGTCTTCCTCATCTTCGTCATCAATCCATAATTCATCTGTATTTTTTTTTACAAAATCATATCCAAATGTTTTTGTTTCATCTATTTCAACTTGGTCGGTTCTAATTTCATCATCGTTATCCGATAATATTCTAAATGTTACATCTAATGTTTGAGATGTTTCATTAATATAAAATGATTCTAACTCTTTAATTTCCATTGTATTCTATTTTTCTTTATCAAATGCGTTGTGGAATTTTCCCCCTCGCTTATAAATGTTTCTTTTTGCTGCTTCACCTTTCCAACCTAAGTATTCAGATGTTGGTGAGAAATCTTTGAAATGTCTTGGATGTTTTTTAACGTGTGGGTGTAAGTCGTGTAATTCTTCATCAGACATTTTTTCAAAATCAAATCTATCTTCATCCATTGGTGTTGGGTTATCAATAGGTTTACTGTCTGTAAGGTTATTGATAAGATTCATTAATCTTTCACATTCAACTTCAGGAAAAAATCCCTTACTATACCATTCACCGATTTTATTTTTACCTCTTTTCTTTAAGTTAAGTTTGGTAATTGTTTGGTCACTAGGATTTAGCACGTTAAGGTCGCACCCATTTTCTTTAAATTCAAAGAAAAAATTTCCGGAATCAGTTGTTTTTTTTACTAAAACTTTTTTACCTCCTGTATTCTTAGCGTCAACATATCCATTATCTCTTAATTTAGATTCTAATGTTGATGATTGTTCTTTAATAACACGTTTTATAATGTTCATTAAATCACTTTCCTTTAATTTAACAACTTTTTTCATCTTAGTTAAATTTTGTAAATCTTTTAAACATATCTAACGATTCTTTTAAATCATCAAATAATCCTTCAACTTCTTCATCATCAATTTCATCTTCATCATTATTTAAATTCATTAAATCGTCAATGTTTAATTCAAAATTTAATTCTTCTTCATCATCATTGAAAAATTCAGAATCGTCTCCAATATCAAATGGTAAGTCATCCTCATCATTTTGCCCAAACACTCCGTGTTCTAAATCGTCTTCACCATCTCCAACCATATCTAATTTTTCCCCCAACGAAACATAATATTCTTCATCCATTTCAGATTCAAAAGATTCTTCAGGTTCGTATATACTACCACCAGAAATGTGACCTTGTTCTTTTGGTTCTTCAGATGAAAATAATCCGGTAGATTTACCATCGTGTTTCATCTCATTGATACCCATATTTTTATATGCTGTAACAACACCTTTATTATTTACTGTAAGACCTTGTTTGTCATTTGCAAAATCTTGAGTATATAATGGTTGTTCTTTTGGTTGTTGTGCGTAACTTGTTACGTATCCATCATAAATCTCTTTATGTTGGTCAAGGATGTTTTCTCTTTCCTCGTTTGTCATTTTAAAATAATATGCGTTCATATTGTTTGTTTTGTATATAAATATAATTGTTTATTGAATTATCCGATGAACATATAATTTTGGACTATCATAGTTGCGAATCTTCTTAAGTATTTGTTAATATTATTCATATTTTCTTCAATACCTTCACTTTCTAAATAATTAATTACACCATTAATCATTTCTGCTTGTGCTTGGTCTGACATACCAACCATTTCATCAAACGCTTCTTCGTTATGTATATCTTTGTATTTGTATTCGTGTTTAATTCTTTCACTACCCATCCATAAATAAGGTGGTGCCTCAAACATATTAACAATACTCGCCTTTCTAACCAATAGTAAGTATTTGTGTAAAAATCCCATTTTAAAAAATTTAAATACATCAATATTTTTGTATAAAAGATTCATTCTATCTAACTCATCTTCTCTAATTTGTTTTTTTTCAAATTTCCAAGCGTCAGTGTCAGATAATAACGCTAAATTACTACCGTTATCCCATTTAACTCCGTATTGAATATCCCCAAATACTTTGTCAACACTTTTAACCACACCACATTCACCAGGATTCATTGAAAGTTCTCCTGACATATATAATAGACATACTCTGTCTCCGACTTTTAATTTTGGATTCATATTTTTTTAAATGTTATATAACAATAAATATATTTAAAGTATTTATAATTATGAAAATGAATATTTTAATCACCGAATCTCAAGAAAGAATGATACTTAATGAATCAATCGGTCGTGAATTTGGTAACATTTTAAGACAAAATAGTGATATTGGTAAATTAATTTCCGCTCAAATTAAAGAAATTACCGGAGGAGATAAAGCAGCTTTATTAACTTTCGGAGCATCTATCGGTGGTCTTATGGGACCGGTTGGTGATTTTCTTGAAGGGAAATACCCATCTATGAATGATGTGGAGATTAGTTTGTTACTTACCGGAGCTCTCGCAACATTTTTCTATAATAGTCCAAAACTAATCGATAAAATTAAAGATATTGTTAAAGAAAAAGGGTTAGAAACTGAATTTGACGTTACATTATCTAAAACAAAAGAATTAAACGAGGCTTTCTTTTATTTTATGGAAAGTCTTAATATTACTTTGTTTAAAATAAGTAATATTTTAGGATTTGCGTTTTTAATTCCACTATTACCTTACATTCATCAAATTTCTGAAGGTAAATTATCAATTATGGATATTGATAAAATTATTACAATATTATTATCTTATGGTGTTTTAACTATTTCAAGTTCAACTTTAAAAGAGATTATGGTTAAATTAATCAAAAGATTTAAAGGTTAATAATCTCCTGAAAGAAAACTACACAATTTACTTGAGAATGTTGATTGATTAACATAATTATAATCATCAACCTCAACATCACCAATACTTCTAATATAAGGGTAAGTATGGGTCCATATCTCACAATCCTCTAAATCCATATACTGAGTAATTTCATCCCAAACAATACCATCTAACGGTACTCTAAAGTCATCATTTTCAGTCATATATCCAACAATAGTTTCAGCAAGGTCTTGAGGTATGTTTTCTAAAGGTTCACCATCAACTAATGCTTGATGACAATAAACTGAAACATCTGTGGTCATTCCATCGTCTATATAGACATCTGAAAGTTTGTAAGTAATATTTAAGGTTAATTCTTTTCTTTTACTCCCACAGAAGAAATGTGTAGATATTTTTTTTGGTCCTAATTCTTGTATTTTATTTGATATTTTTTGAATAAATGATTGAGGAATATCTCCGCCGTATCTACTTCCTCTCTTACCATCATAATAAATCTTATTAATAATAGGGTAAACATTTCCAAAACTAAGACTAACCATATCACACCCCTCTTCTATAATGCGCTCTGATTTACAACGGAAAAAATCCCATATATAAGGAATGTCTGATTGTTTTGGAATTATTTCTAAATCGTAATTAATGTTGTGACTAGGTAACCCATTTTTAGTTACTTTTATAACTTCAACATTTACAAATCTAAATCTAAACTCATTAACAGTATGTATTAGTTTAGTTAGATATGATACAACACCTCTTATTTGTCCACTATTATCCATTAATTATAATTTCCATTACTTTTTCCATTTCATCGTCTGTTAATCCGTGAATTTCTTTATGAGTTTCAAACCAATCTCTAACTACATCATTAAATGGTAATTTTGTTAATTTGGCAACTCGTCTAAATCCAACTCTTTGAGCCCCAATTTCGTGTGGTTGTGTGTAATATTTAAACGATTCTATTGGTCGTTCTTGAGAAACATATCCATCACGATTATATTGGAATGCGTGTTCTAATTCGTGAGCAACAATATCGTTTAATTCACCAATTATATTGTAAAAATTTTTTTTTAATGTTTTTGGGTTATATTTTATGTCAAATTCAATAACACTAATTGTGTCGTCGGGTTCGTATGAATATTCACCGTCTATTTTATATCCATCCATCTCGTCATCAATTTCAAGGGTTAATTCCACACCATATTCAAAAGGTAAATTTATAAACGAGTATTCTCCACCATCTTCATCCGGTAACATAAAATAACCTTCCTCACCCTTTTTTAATATATGGACAATATCCGTTACAGTCGTTCTAATCGCCAATCTACTCATTCTTGATTCTGTTATGTTTTCAGGTTTTTTCATATCAAATTTTAAATCATCAATTGTTGTTCTTACAAATTCTTCTTCAGAATCATTAAAATATCTCAAATAATTCATAATTTCTTGATTTAATCTTGAATAAAATCCATATAATTGACTCTCAAACATTCTAGCAACCGCTTTACCTGTATCCGTTGATTCAGGTGTAAATATTAATTTACTTACAGGGTCATTAGCTCCAGTAATTGTAACTTCAAGTAATAAGTAATCATAATACTCACCAACACTCATCATTTTTTTATGACCGGTTATTCTAAATTTATAATCAATATCCGCAGGTTGGTCAACTCCTTGAATTAACTCACCTGTGTATTTGAATGTCTCTTTAGACGCAATTTTATTTATTAATTTTACTTGTTTCTCACTTATCATAACTATAAATACTTTTATAATCAATTAATGTTTTTTATAATGAATTTTTTTATTATACTTAAGATATGGAATTATTAAACACACACCCAATTAAAAAATCCGACTTAGGATTTCACGGAAACCTATTTGGGGGAAAATTACTCGCGTGGATTGACGCCGCCGCTGCAGGATATTCAATGCAGTTATGTGACACTCCAAGAATGGTCACAGTATCAATTGATAAATGTTTTTTTGAAAAACCTGCGAAAGAAGGACAACTATTAAAAATTTATGGTTCTCCATCATCTATAGGAACAACATCAGTTACCTTATATATGGAGGCGAGAGCTCACAATGTTTATACCGGTAACCAAGTTATTGTTTTAAGAACAAATATAAAATTTGTAATGATTGATGAAGGAGGAAACCCAATCCCAATTGGAGATAAAGGTAGAAAAAAAATAGAGAACTTAATTGAACTAAGTAAATAATTCTATTTATCACTATATTTATAGAATAAAACATTTCATTTATGAAAAAGATAGTAATCAGCGAAAGAGAACTTCGTGAATCAATTAGAAGACATTTGATTGAACAAGACTCTGAAAAAGAACAAGAACAAAAACCAAGATGTGTTGCGGGTAACGTAATACCATTGGATATGATGGTTGGACCATCAGATAATTTTAGTAACTACACTTCAAGTGTGTTGAAACGTGATGGAGGTATTAACGGAATGGTTGATACTTTAGATGTATTAAGAACTTTGAGATTACACAACGGTATTGAAGATGCTGGTGAACATTTATCATATAATTTAATGAACCACATCAATACTTTTAGAAACAAACATTATTTTGATGAAACAAATAGTGAATGTCAAAAAGCAATGGACAAAGTAATTGAATTATATAAAGAAAATGAACACGGTGAAGACCTTGTTAAAGATATTGAAAAAGTATTAGCTCACAAAGACCCATCTCCAAGAGCTAAAGAATACCTTAAAAGATGTTTAATCTTAGTTAAGGAAAAATAAACCCCACCATTGGGGACGTTTAGGACCGTTATCAGTGATGGTAACAAAATAAAGAGGAAAGTTCGCTACTATTCCTCTTTTTTATTTTTTGTAATATTTATAATTGAGTAAATAAACGATTAAACCTTAATTAAAATGGCAAAACCTAAGGCAGGTTCCTCTTCTAGTACTAAACTTTCTTTTAATAAGAAAAAGTTTTCCGGTAAACACAAAAAATCAAAAAACAAACACGACAGAACAGAACGAAACTATCAAGGACAAGGCCGTTAAACTTACTCATAAAATTTTTAACATTAAATTATTATGAAAGAATTTTTTTATGACGAGTCAGGTAAGTTATCAATGAAAAGAATCTGTGGATTACTATGTACAATAGCACTTTGTGTTACAATGTATCACAATTCATTTTCATCTACTGACCAAGCTCCATCAGATGTTTTAGTCGAAGCCGTTGCGGCATTAGCTTTTGGTTGTTTAGGTTTATCATCTTTTGATAAATTTACAGACAGAAAAAACAAAACTGAAGAGTAAAAAATAACCCCCAATTAAGGGGGTTTTTTTATTTACCTATTGCATCTTTCTCAGATATCACTAATGGGTGATTACCTGTAAAATTTTTAACAACATCTTTAACAACCGGATTAGTTGTCCAAACAATACTATGTTCCGATTCCGGATTGTATTCTCCTTCCACTAAATAAACCACAATTGTGTTGGGTTCCAAAGTTAGGAATCCGTGTGCCTTATCATTTGCGATTAACACAGAATCCGTATCACGAAGAACAACATAATCGGTCTCACCTGTTTGTAAATCAACCGCAAAATCAACTATTGAACCCTGAACCACTTTGATATACTTTGTTTGTGGTGGATTTAACTGATAATGAAGACCTCTAAAGGTAAATTCTTTATCATTGACACTGATTGAACACTGAGTCCATATTTGACCTAATTCAGTTGTTGAAATAGGTGTGTATGACCCTCTGTTATCTTTGAATGTTTTATGTTCTATTCTTTCCATATTATTTAAGATATTCTAATAATTTTTCTTTAACACCTGATTGTTTGATTCCTTCATTTTCTCTTGGTGTGTGAACGAAGTTAGATAATCCCCACTTTTGTTCTCTATCGTGAGAATCTTTTTCACCTAATTCTAAATCATCGATACACGCCCAATGTGTAACTTCAGGATGGTCGGTTAGATATTGATGAACTTCTATACATCTTTGTTGTTCGTGCATTGTTCTTCTAACCCATTCAAACTCATCAGGTTTATCACAACCGATGTATCGTTTGGTGAATGCGATTGGTGCTTTTAAGATTCCTTTTGATAGGTAGTATTCTCCGATTTCTTCCAATGTTGCAAATAATCTCCAATCAGAGGAAACAACTAATTCCGCTCCGGTTTGTTCTAACACCTCATTCAATACCTTAACGGCTTTCTTATCAAAATCGTCAAATCTTACCTCAACCGGTGCCGTTGTGTCGCTGACAGCGTCGGGATTAAGTTTTTTATACTTCTTCCATTTTTTGGCTCGTCCACCCCAATTATTTGCTAAACAGATAACACCATCGTTATCTAAAAATATTACTTTCATAAATCATACTTTATAGTAAAATTAAAATCATCTTCATCGTCTTCTTCATCGTCCTCTTCCGGTTCATTTGCCTCAAGTATTTTTGAGACACTTAAATTGTATAGGACATCTCCCAAGCTATCCTGTGATAGGATATACTTTCTAATCTCGTCTATGTTAAATGTGTTTTGCATCTTTTTTCTTCGGTATTTCGTAATTTTCTTTTAACCATTCAAATAATTCGTCAGGTAATTGACACGGGTAAAAATCTATAAAATCAAATAAGATTTCTTCCCAATCCATTATAACAACATCAACATTAATGTTATACATTTCCTCCATTTCTTCCGGCATAATTCCGTATAATGTGTTGATGTTTTCACTATTACCACCTTTGAAATATTCACGAACCATATCTCGTCTTCTTTCTTCAGTTTGGTTTAACCACCAAGTTCTAATTTCTTTATTAGTGTAGGTATCTTCATAAACCATATTCATCATTTCAATCTCAGTTAATTCCAATTCTTCCGGTGTAATTTTTGATATCATATCTTTTAAGATTTCTGAATTATACACTCTTGGTTTGTTATAATCACCCATTTCTTATTCTTTATTTAATTGTTCAATAATATATTGAATACCTTTTTCTGTTAATTTATAACCATCAGGGAATTCTCCGTGACCATTACTTGTCATTTCTAAATGGGCAGGATTAACCAAACTTAAACCTTGTAGGACTTTGTGTTGATGAATTACCTGTTTAACCTTTTCTCTCTTCTCATCGTTGAAAATGTCCTCAACTTTGATTTCTCGGGATTCATCATACAACCCCAATTCTTCATCAGATTTCATCATATCAATTAGATGTTGTTTTTGTTCTTCTTTTGGAATGATTATTTTGTATTTATTAATATCTAAATAAGTTCTCGAAGTGTTTAATAAAGTAGATTCTTCAACCTCAACTTCCTTACAATAAGGATTCAAAACAAACCATCGTAAAAACTCATCATCAATCTCCTGAATACCATCTTTAATTAACTCCAAATCATTAGTTATAATTATTTTCTTCCAATTTCTTCTATCAACCAATCCTTGAGCATTAACCAATTTTGGAGATGCCTTAATCACCTCAATTCCGTCGGTGATATATTCGTCTCTAATAAATTTCTCATCAGAGGTAATGTAAATATTTTGGTTAGTAAAATAATCATTTATACTTTGGGTTGAAGTTTTCATTAATCCAAATGCTAGAAGTCCATTATCTCCTTTATACAACCTACTTGGGTTTTCTGTCGGTATTAAAAATATGTTTTTCATAATCTTATTTGTTTTAAAAAGTTTCGTTGTAGTAATCTTGAGCGGGAATATTTGGTTCACCATCTAATCTACTATCTATTCCATTAACTTTACCTTTACGATAAGCATCAATAATCTGTTGTTTTTCCATCTTTAAAAGTTCTTCGTCAATTCTTTTAATGATATTATTTAAAGTTAATCTAACAACTTCTTGACAAGCCTCTCTTATTTCTTGATTTTCTATTTCTAAAAGAGCATCTTTTGCAGTTTCTACTGTTAGTTGTAAATCTTCTCTTAAATCTTGCATTGCTGTTTGTTTCATATCTTATTTATTTAAGGAACAAAGATAAACAAAAAATCCCAATAAACAAATTATTGGGATTAAAAAACATTATTGTAAAATGTTATTCAGGTTTAACCTCTTCAAACTCTACATCCGAAGCATTTATATCTGATTCCGGTGTCTCACTCTCATTTACACTATTGTATAATTCCTGTGTGATGGTTTGGAACTTTTGGGTAAGTTCTTCCATAATCGTTTTAACATTTTCCACATCTTTATTAGAATGAGATTCTTTCAAGGTATCAAGAAGAGTTGTTATTTCTGTTTTTTGTTCTTCAGAAATCTTATCCTCTAAATCAGTCAAAGATTTACCTGTTTGGAATATCAGGTTATCAGCAGAGTTTAATGTATCCACATCCTCTTTAACTTTTTTGTCCGCTTCAGCGTTTTCTTCAGCTTCAGCCTTCATTCTTTCAATATCTTCTTGAGATAGTCCCGTTGAACCCTCAATTCTAATTGATTGTGTTTTGTTTGTTGCTTCATCAACCGCAGAAACATTGATGATACCATTTGCATCAATATCAAAAGTTACTTGTATTTTCGGAGTTCCTCTCATTGCCGGTGGTAAACCATCTAAATGGAATCTACCCATCGTTCTGTTGTCTTTTGCCATTGGTCTCTCCCCTTGTAAGACGTGAATCTCCACAGAAGGTTGATTATCAACAGCAGTTGAGAAAACTTGTGACTTTTTGGTTGGGATTGTAGTATTTGCCTCAATAAGTCGTGTTAAAATACCACCCATTGTTTCAATACCTAATGAAAGTGGTGTTACGTCTAATAACAACACATCTTTCACATCACCAGCCAATACACCTCCTTGAATAGCCGCTCCTAACGCAACTACTTCATCCGGATTAACACCTTTTGATGGTTCTTTACCAAAGAACTTCTTAACCGCCTCTTGTATTGCCGGGATTCTTGTTGTTCCACCAACAAGGATAACCTCATCAATATCGGAAACTTTAAGTTTCGCGTTTTTCAATGCCGTTTTACAAGGTTCAATTGTTCTTTTGATTAACTCAGCAGAAAGTTGTTCAAACTTCGCTCTTGTTAATGTTTTTACCAAGTGTTTTGGTCCGGTCGCATCAGCACTTAAATAAGGTAAGTTGATTTCTGTCTGAGGAGATGAAGATAATTCAACCTTCGCTTTCTCAGCCCCTTCTCTTAACCTTTGTAATGCCATAGCGTCTTTTGAGATGTCTAAACCACCATTATCGTTCTTGAATTCCTCAACCAAGTAATCAATAATGACTCTGTCAAAGTCGTCCCCTCCTAAGTGTGTGTCTCCATCGGTAGATAATACCTCAAATACACCACCACCTAAGTCAAGAACAGATACGTCGTGAGTTCCACCTCCGCAGTCAAACACAACAATTTTACTATCCCCTTTTTTGTCAAGACCGTATGCAAGAGCCGCCGCTGTAGGTTCCGAAATT
>Ga0209401_1002982_pt1 | contig 10767 bp, 8 predicted proteins | sample M_140807_MF_Meta_FD_187318 | JGI IMG/M metagenome (GOLD analysis project Ga0209401, IMG submission 187318) | Freshwater microbial communities from Lake Montjoie, Canada to study carbon cycling - M_140807_MF_MetaG (SPAdes) (version 2) | ecosystem: Environmental > Aquatic > Freshwater > Lake...
GCCTGCAACCTGTTGTCCAAAATAGCCTCTTATTTTACTTCCAATATGGTTTTGCACCATTTCTTTGGTAACGACTACGTTTAAAGTACTTAAAAGGAGGGATTTTAAATAACTCCATTTAATGGAGGAAGTAACATTTGGAAACTCTTCTGAAAGTTTTTCTTCCGTTAAATTTTTATCAGATTCCAGCAAGTATCTTTTGATAAATGCCTCAGGAAGAGGAACTTCATGGTTAGACATAAGGTTTTCCTGAATGTCCCTGAATAAAAGGCCATTAGAATAACTCAAAGTCTCATTACCAATATGTTTTTTAATTATGGCCTTTCCTTCTTCGCTGTTTGTCACACTATTAACGCCAAACGCTTTTTGAAAAAACGCTTCGTCCTCTAATGCGGGAAGAACTCTTTTTGCCTCTGTTATTTTTATTTGAAACTTTTCAGAAATGGTGCTTTCATCACTATCATCTAGTTTTAAAACATGTTTTCTAAAGAGCTTTTCATCTAATTTTGGCTCGAGGTCATATACTTTATCAACAATAAATGTATCACCAACAGAAAGTAATTTGATTTGTTCTTTTAGGTTTTCATTTAAGTCGCTGAAGCTAATCACATTATTAACTCTCAGTGAATCGGCCGTTTCTTCACCATCAGCAAGTTCTGTAAAATCACAGGTTAATAAATCTCCAGCTATAAAACCAGATGCTATTGGGGACGGTTCGCCCAAATCCTGAAGAAGATTAGCGTAGGCTTCCTCTACTTTATCGTCAGCAACATCCTGAACAAAAAAATCATAGATAGTCTCTTTATCAATACCCTGAATTTTCACATCGGGATAAAGACCAATGTCAAAAAGAAAATCCATGGGTTCAGATTTGAAAACATCAAAATCATAAATGGTTTGCTTTTCATTTATGAGGGGTTCTCCAAAAAGGACAAGTTTTTCTTCCCGGATGTAGTTTGATAATCCTTCTTTAACTTCATTATTAACAATATCTAATAGCAGAGATTGTCCATATAGTTTTTTAACGTAGCTTTCAGGTGTTTTCCCTTTTCTAAAGCCTTTTATTTGAGCTTTTTGAGAATATTTTTTTAATTCTGTGGTTAACTTAGGCAGATAATCCTCTGGTAAAAGTTTAACAGTTAGCATGGCACTCAATTCATCCACATTTTCTCTGACAACAGTTGGCATAAGGCTGAATTATTTATTTTAATGAAATGGGAACGTCCCAAAAAATTTTGCAGTTACCCTTGATGGATAACTGCAAAGATAATATTTGTACGGGTGAAGGGACTCGAACCCCCACGCCTCGCGGCACCAGATCCTAAGTCTGGCACGTCTACCAATTTCGCCACACCCGCGTACAATTAATAGAAAACTGTTAAAGTTCAGCTTTTTAATAAATTGAGCGCAAATATAAATTATTTTTTGTTGATTGTGAAATTTAATTTTAAAGATGCGTCTATTTTTTTTTATGGAGATAAAAAGGATCATTTTATGGGACATATTTACTATTTTAGGCGTTAATCTTTAAGTAGATATCAAATTATTGTATTTTCTAAGATGGAAACATTATTAATTGCTGCACCGGAAGAACTCAAAACTGTTGAAACAGCCTATAATGGGCTTATTCAGTCTATTAGGGTTCCTATGGATGACAATGATCGGAAGAACATTAGAGAGTCGTATGAAATTGCCTTAAAGGCACATGCTAACCAAAGAAGAAAATCGGGAGATCCCTATATTTTACACCCAATTGCCGTAGCCAGAATTTGTGCCGAAGAGATTGGTCTGGGACCTACTGGTATTATTTGTGCCTTACTACATGATGTAGTAGAGGATACAGAAATTACTCTAACGCAAATAGAAAACAAATTTGGTGTTCGCGTTGCTAAAATTGTAGATGGTCTGACAAAACTTGATGCCGCTTATAATGCTGAAAGCCACCAGGCTGAAAATTTTAAAAAAGTACTCTCCACCCTCATTGATGATGTCCGGGTAGTATTGATTAAAATGGCAGACCGCTTGCATAATATGCGGACCCTTGGATTTATGGAACGCCATAAACAACTGAAAATTGCTGCTGAAACAAGCTACATATATGCTCCTTTAGCCCATAGATTAGGTCTTTATAATTTTAAAACGGAGTTTTTAGATCTGTGTATGAAAATTACAGATGCTGAAATTTATCAAAAAATAGCTAAAAAGCTAAATGAAACAAAAAGGGACAGGGAAAATTATATTGACAAATTTATAGCTCCTCTTAAAGAAAAATTAAATGAACTTGGCTTTGCATATCGCATTTTTGGCAGACCTAAATCTATTTATTCTATTTGGAATAAAATAAAAACTAAAAAAGTAGAATTCGAAGAAGTTTACGATTTGTTTGCCGTTCGTATTATCATTGATGTGCCTGCAGAAAAAGAAAGAATCAGTTGCTGGCAGGCTTATTCTGTGGTGACTGACGTCCATACTCCCATAGCTGATAGGCTAAAAGATTGGATTACTACCCCTAAATCAAATGGGTATGAATCACTCCATACTACGGTGATCGGCCCTGGAGGTAGATTTGTAGAGGTGCAGATTCGTACAGAGAGAATGGATGATATTTCGGAAAAGGGATACGCAGCTCATTGGAAATATAAAGGAATTTCCTCTCAACCAGATGTTTATGAACGTTGGTTAGATTCGGTAAGAGAAACAATAGAAAATCCATCTGCCAATGCCATTGAGTTTTTAGTAGATTTTCGTGCTAACAGCCTTTTCAAAGAAGAACTTTATATCTATACTCCCAAAGGTGATGTGCAGTTGCTTCCAGCGGGATCAACAGCCTTAGATTTTGCCTTTCATATTCATACAGACATTGGTTACCATTGTACTTCTATAAGGGTCAATAATAAATTGGTTCCTTTTGGGAAGGTGTTAAAAAATGGAGATCAAATACAGGTGCATACTTCCAAAAATCAAAAACCTTCCGAAGATTGGTTGAAGATGACAACCACAGGTAAAGCTCAGGCCAAGATAAGGTCGGCAATGAAGGAAGAAAGAAAAAGGAAAGGTGAAATTGGAAAAGAATATTTAGAAAGAAAGTTAAAAAATCTTCGGGTTGAATATGATGAATCACTGGAATTGATTCTAAAATTCTTCGATTACAAATCTTCGATTGACTTGTATTATGACATCGCTTCAGAAACAAGAGATATTCAGGATATTTTTAAAAGATTTCATGTTGAAAATGGAAAGTTAAAAGAACTTTCAACGCAATTGGTTTTTCCAGATATGGATAAACACGAGGTTGAAAAAAAACATGCTATTAAACCTGCTGAAAAACCTAAGCTTTTAGTCAATGGGGAATCTGCAGATCAGTATGAATACAGTTTGGCAAATTGTTGTAACCCACTTCCAGGTGACGATATTTTTGCCTTTTTGACCCATAATGTGGGACTGAAAATACATAGAAGTTCATGTCCAAATGCAGCACATCTAATGGTAAACTATGGTTATAGAATATTGTCAGCTTCCTGGCATTCAACTACAGATGTAAATTTTATTGCAGAAATAAAAATAACGGGAATCGACAGTGGTCCGGGTGTTATTGAACAACTATCTCACCAGATTTCATCTCAACTTGGTTTGAATATTCGTTCTATGGTCATTGAAGGGGATGAAGGGTATTTTGAATGTAGATTAAAATTAGTAATAAAAAATACAGATCAATTGCATCTGGTTATAAGATCTTTGCAAGCACTTGATAATATTTCTTCCGTTGTTAGGCTAGATTGATTAAATTTGTATTATAACTTGAAACATCATGGTTGAAACAAAGACCACAATCGACGTCTTTAAAGAGGTAAAGCGAATATTCACTGTATTTCTGGAACAACAGAACCAGCGGAAAACACCTGAGAGGTTTGCTATTTTAGAGGAAATATACCACAGAACAGATCATTTTGATGCTGAGGCGCTCTATATTCACATGAAAAACCAAAGTTACAGGGTAAGTCGCGCAACCGTTTATAACACGCTGGAACTATTAGTTCATTGTGATTTGGTGAAACGCCACCAATTTGGTAAAAATCTGGCACAATATGAAAAATCATTCGGATTCAAACAACACGATCATGTGATCTGCCTCGATTGTGGAAAGGTGCTGGAATTTTGTGATCCCAGAATTCAACAAATTAAAACGATGATGGGCGAACTTTTACATTTTAAAATTACCCATCATTCCTTAAATCTTTACGGACATTGTGACGGTGCCTGTGAAAAAAAATAACAAAGGACTATCTGCTTCGGCTTAAGTAAACGCCGGAAAGAATTAAAAACATGCCTGCGAAATTCCACCAACCCATTATTTCTCCGTCTAAAAATCCCCACATCATAGCCACTAATGGCATCATATATGCTACCATTGATCCAAAAAGAGGGGATGTCTGCTGTATTAATTCGAAAAAAATAACGGAGGCCAAAACAGTACTAACTAAAGACAAAAAGAAAATATAGCCCACTGCTTGCCAGGCGCCAGGCTGAACAGCTAAGATTTCTGTAAAGTTTGTGAAACCCATCAAATAGATAAATAAAGGGAGTCCAGTTAAACCGAAAGAATAAATACTGATCTGAAAACTAGGCATATCCTTCAGTTTTGTTCCCACGATATTTGTACCAGTTCCATATAACAAGGCAGCAAGGACAATTAAAATTCCCCAACGGACTTCTCCCTCTGGAACAAATATTTGTCCTTGAGTGAGTAATAAATAGGCACCAACTAGGCCCAAAATCACACCAGATATGCGCAACCAGGCAAAAGGTAATTTAAAAAACAGAATGCCTAAAAATAAGGTAAAAAGGGGCGTCAATGAATTTAAAATACCCGCCATCGAAGAACTGATATGCATTTGCGCATTGGCAAATAAAAAGGCAGGAATAGTACTGCTGGCCAAACCTACGAAAATGATTAAATGAACTTTTTTCCAATTAAATTTTTGGAATTGCATGATCATAAAGGGTAGAAAAATAATACCAGACATGCCCATTCGCAGGCTGGCAACCTGGTCAGGTGGAAAAACACTTAAGCCTTTTTTAATCAAAATGAAGGATGTCCCCCAAATTAAACTCAGTATTACTAAAGTAAGGTAAGCTCTACCTTTTGAAATTGTAGTGGGAAATAGTATCCTTTTCATGAATTTTGAGGAAATTTGCTGCAATTTAGCTTTTCTTTGCAGACTGAGTTAACTTTTCTACCTTTAAAAGGTTAATGACTGTTAATAGTTTTCAATTATATAGAACATTGTATATTATGAAAGTAACTGATTACTTAAAAAAAGCAGACGGTAAAACGCTCATTTCTTTCGAAGTCTTACCTCCATTAAAAGGAAGTGGCATGCAAGATATTTTTAATCTTTTGGATCCGCTAATGGAATTTAAACCGCCTTTTATTGATGTTACCTATCATCGGGAAGAATATATTTACAAACGTCAGGATTCTGGTTATTATGAAAAAACAGCCATTAGGAAAAGACCAGGTACGGTAGGTATTTGTGCCGCAATTATGCATCGATACAAAGTCGATGCAGTTCCCCATCTTATCTGTGGTGGTTTTAATAGAGAAGATACAGAAAATGCACTGATTGATTTAAATTTCCTTGATATAAATAATGTGCTCGCGCTTAGGGGTGATGCACTGCAATTTGATTCTAAATTTGTTCCTGAACCTGGCGGAAATGCTTATGCTCTAGATCTTGTAAAACAGATTGATGACATGAATCATGGCAGATACTTAGATGAGAACATTGAAAATGGTCAAAAAACAAATTTTTGTATTGGTATTGCTGGGTATCCAGAAAAACATTTTGAAGCACCCAATATGGAAAGTGATCTTGCTTTCATTAAACAGAAAGTTGAAGCTGGGGCAGAATATATTGTCACTCAAATGTTTTTTGATAATAAAAAATACTTTGAATATGTAGATAATTGCAGAAATGCAGGTATCCATATTCCAATTGTACCAGGTTTGAAACCACTGACCAAGGTTTACCAGTTGAGCTCTATTCCTCGTCATTTTTATATAAATCTACCTGAGGATTTAGTTTCTGCTTTTGTTTCAGCAAAAACAGCAGAGGCAAAACGACAAGTTGGCATAGAATGGTGTGTGGCTCAAAGTCAAGAACTTAAAGCCGCAGGTGTTCCCTGCCTGCATTACTATACGATGGGTGACGTGGACACCATTAAAAAAATTGCAGAATCTGTATTTTAATGTTAATTTAGATTGTCTTATTTGAAAATCATTCTAATTTTTACCTTATGTCTCTTATTCGACCTTTCAGGAATTTTATCCTCTTTTCCCTCTTTTTATTAGGAATAAATGCTTCTCTTTTTGCTCAACTCAAGTCGCCTTATCATTTTCTTTCTAACCGTTTTGGACATGAATTTACCCCACATGAATCTCTGGTTGAGTATGTAAAGTATGTTGCTTCCAATAGCTCTCAGGTAAAGTTAATAGAATATGGACGTTCTACTGAAAACAGACCTTTGTTGCTAACTTTTATTTCTACACCTGAAAATTTGGCGAATTTGGAGCAAATAAGGGTTAATAATCAGCGAAGAGCTGGCCTATTACCTGGAAAAACAGAAGCTAAATGGGATGAATTATCTATTGTCTGGTTGAGTTTTGGTGTTCACGGAAATGAAGCGTCTTGTTCCGAAACAGCTATGATTACACTTTTTGAACTGGCAAATGCGTCCGATGATAATATAAAAAGACAATTAAAAAATACGTTGATTATTTTAGATCCTAGTTTAAATCCTGATGGATATTCAAGATACACCCATTGGTATAAGCAAGTGGCTAATAAAGTGCCTGATGTTAGACCTGATGCAAGAGAACACCAGGAGCCTTGGCCAAGAGGTCGTCCTAATCATTACTATTTCGACTTAAATAGAGACTGGGCTTGGCAAACACAAATAGAAACACAGCAAAGGGTTGTTCAATATTTGAATTGGCTGCCTCAAATTCATGCCGATTTTCATGAACAGGGCTATTCAAGTCCCTATTATTTTGCGCCAGCTGCAAATCCTTATCACAGTTATGTAACTAAATGGCAGAAAGATTTTCAATATCAAATTGGTAAAAATCATGCTAAATATTTCGATGCAAATGGCTGGCTTTACTTTACAAGAGAAGTTTTCGACCTTTTATACCCAAGCTATGGAGACACCTATCCTACTTATAATGGTTCCATTGGGATGACTTATGAGCAAGGTGGAATTGGCGCTGGATTAGCCATATTATTGCCAAACGGCGATACCTTAAAGTTGGCCGACCGTATTGCTCACCATAAAACAACTGCCTTATCAACCGTTGAAATGGCATCGGCAAATGCCAAAAAATTAAATGAAGAATTTGCAGCTTTCTTTAAAAAATCTGCTGAAAATCCTCCTGGCATTTATAAATCATTTGTTGTGAAAAAATCAGCGGTCGCAGATCGTTTGAAACGTTTTTGTGCCCTTTTAGATAAAAATGGCATTAAATATGGTACGGCTTCAAAAAAAATGAGCGTTCAGGCATTTCAATATGAAACAGGAAAAAATACTTCCCTCGATATTGAATCTGGTGATTTAATCATTAATGCCTGTCAGCCAAGAGGCATGATGGCTCAAATACTATTGGATCCAGAGGTGGAGGTACAAGATTCCAATACCTATGATATTACTGCCTGGTCTCTAATATACGCTTACGGTTTGCCAGGATTTGCTACTCAAACATGTATTGAGCCTGAGATTAAAGGCTATACTTTTGAAAATCCTCAGTCCTTAAATGGGAAAAATAACTATGCTTATTTGGTAAAATGGGAGTCCATGGAGCAAGCCGTATTTTTAACTCGTCTTCTACAGGATGGGATTCAGGTACGTGTGGCAAATGAACCTTTTTCTGTGGAAGGCAATCAATATGAACGGGGAACGTTAGTGGTAACCAGGGGAGATAATCCTAAGTCAGAAAATTTGTCATCACTCATTGCTTCTTTTGCCAATGAAAATAAGATTAAAGTAAAGGCTGTCTCCACAGGTTTCGTAACGTCTGGAAGTGATTTCGGATCTCGGAATTTCCAACTCATAAAGGCGCCTAATGTAGCAGTTTTAGGTGGTGAACAAGCTTATGCAAACGATTTGGGACATCTATGGTTTTATTTGGAACAAGAATTGAAAATGCCTTTAGCTATATTGGATGCAGCAAGACTCGAAAGATCTAATTTAGATGATTTTAATGTGATTATTATTCCAGAAGGATATTTTAGATTTTCCGATAATACGCTTGGCACCCTTTCTAATTGGGTCAAAAAAGGAGGCAGGTTAATTGTTTTAGGTGATGCGCTTTCTTTGTTTAGTGGAAAATCAGGTTTTGCGCTCAAAAATGCTTCAGATGAAGATGCTGCCTCTAAAGCAAATAAAATTTTAGCCTTGTCTGATTATGCAGGTGATGACCGACGTGAACTAAGTGAAGGTACACCGGGAGCTATTTTTAAAGTAAAATTAGATCCTACTCATCCATTAGCTTACGGACAGTCAAACGCTTATTTCTCTCTTAAAACCACTAATTCGACTTTCAAACTTAGTGGTGAAGGTACTTTTAACATTGGAATGAATGATAAATCCTTTAAACCAAGTGGCTATGTTGGTTTCAAAGCACTGGAAAAGTTTAAAGAATCATTGGCTATAGGCGCTGAATCGTTAGGTCAGGGTAGTATGGTTTATTATGTAGATAATCTGCTTTTCAGAGATTTCTGGGATAATGGAAAGTTTTTATTCAGTAACTCTTTGTTTTTCAAGTTTTAAAGAATTTGGACATAAATGGTTTTTATTTAGGTGTCTAATTTGTGTCTTATTTTTTATGATTTTAATTATCAAAAATATTAATAAGCCATAATAAAACAAAAACCCCAATAAATCATACTGATTTGGTAGAATATTGGGGTTTTTGATGTATACCAGAACCCACCCTTTTTTGCTAGGAAACGTGCTGAGTTCATAAAATTTAATGAATTTTGGGAAATGAGAGTGATATAAAAGTCCATTGATGTAATCTTAACTTTTTCCATTCCCTTCTCGCTATCTTTTAGATGAATATTTCTAAGGTATTTTAACCCAGATTACGCAATAGAGAAAAACCCGTATATTTATAATTGACATCCTAATGCGTAGCAATAGAAATACACCGAATATGGAATTTGGTATATCCTATACCAGCAAAGAGATTACGCCATGGGGCGGAATGGTTTTTTTGAAACAAATGCTGCTAAAAATTGGCTTTAGAGAATTAATTGAAGGCAGTCCAGACCTACTTGCTTCTGGTTCAAATCGAGGATATAATACATTCACTATAATAGAAGGATTCATTACAAGTATTTGGTGTGGAGCTAATAGATTTTTGCACACCGAAGTTACCCGCCATGATGCAGCTTTGGGAAAGATTTTTGGATGGAATAATACTCCTGGTCAAGATACTTACAAAAGATTTTTTTCGAAGTTCAACCAAGCGACTAATCAAAAAGTAGGCGATTATTTTTATTCATGGTTTTTTGACAATGTTAAGTTCGATAATTTTACTTTAGATATTGACTCATCAGTTATGACCAGATATGGTGAGCAAGAAGGAGCAAAAAAAGGCTATAATCCAAATAAAAAAGGCAGATTAAGTCTATCATCCTTTGATTGCATTTATTGCAGATGTGAAATTTGTTGCCAATATGTGGCTTCGCAGTGGGAATACATCTTCGGCAAATAATTTTCTTTCCTTTTTGGAGGATACCCTAAACAAACTTAAAAACAAAACCATAGGGCTAATAAGACTTGATAGTGGTTTCTTTCAATCAGACATATTGGATTATTTGGAAGAAAAAACAATGAATTATGTTGTGGCGGTAAAGTTTACCCATCCAATTCAAAGACTTATTCAGTCAAGCACAAACTGGATTATCCTAGATACTGGAATCGAAATTTGTGAACAATTGTATCAGAGTGAATCATGGTAAAAACCACGAAGAATAGTTGTGGTAAGACAAAGAATTAAAGATCGCCCAAAAGCTCCTGGCAAACAATTAAGTCTTTTTGCAGAAGAAGAGATTTATAAAAACTATCGATATTCTGCTTATGTGACAAATGTAAAACTTCCTGCTGTCGAAATTTGGAGGCTATATCGAGGCAGAGGCGATGGCGAAAACAGAATTAAAGAGTTGAAATACGATTTTGGTTTTGACAGCTTTAATCTCAGTAACTTTTTTGCTACCGAAGCTGCTTTGTCTTTTGCTATGTTTTCCTATAATTTAATGTCGCTTTTTAGCATGTTTGTTCTACAAGAAAAAACGCAGAAAAGATTATCAACACTCAGGTATAGAACATCTGCTATTGGGGCTTATTTCGAAAAAGTAAATGATAAACTTGTACTTAAAATTGCACTCAATAAAAAAAGACGAGCATGGTTTTCAGGCTTGTGGAACTACTCAAAAGAATATAAATTCCCCTTTCAATTTTCTAATGCGTAATTTGGGTTAAAATATTAATTTGATATCAACCTAAACTTAGTATCTTTATTTTTATATGATTTGTCTATTATGAAAAAACATTTATTTATATTTATTTTGTGCAGTTTGCCATTACTCACAAAAGCACAAACACCTAAAGTTTATATAAACTTTGTGTCGCACAACGAAGAAAATTACACCTACTTGAGCGCTCCGCAAACTTTTTTAGCAGTTAGACCAAAAATCATTCAAATGG
>Ga0209401_1002985_pt1 | contig 10760 bp, 20 predicted proteins | sample M_140807_MF_Meta_FD_187318 | JGI IMG/M metagenome (GOLD analysis project Ga0209401, IMG submission 187318) | Freshwater microbial communities from Lake Montjoie, Canada to study carbon cycling - M_140807_MF_MetaG (SPAdes) (version 2) | ecosystem: Environmental > Aquatic > Freshwater > Lake...
ATCTTCGAAAAAGCAGGCAATCCATAAAGCATATATTGTCATGAGTGTCGTTTTTCCTACCTGTCTAGAAGCTAGCAAGCATACAAAACGATTATCTCTTAAACTTCTTAAAATTCTTTTTTGATAAGAATGCAGTTTAATCTTCATCTTACCTTCATCGAGATTTGTTATAAAGAAAAAGTTTTCTGCAAAGTATAAGATGTTCTTTCTACTCTTAGCTATATCATCCACCCACTCTGGATGTGCTTCATAATCAAACACCGCATCAGTTGTGGGCAGGTTTTGATTACCTAAATAAAATTTACTTTCTTGTTTTTTAGGCATATATAACATAAATACTTAATATGAATAAAGCAAGATCGCTAGTAGAATTAGGTGCTTTCTATGAAAACAATATTATTGAAGAAAAAAAGGCCGTATTTCCGCCTAAAGGTACCTTTAAGGTTGCTAGTGATAAAAAGCCTGTTGAAGCTAAAGCTGATAAGAATGCTTTTCTTCCGAAAAATTCTGGCCCTGAAAATGCTGATAATTTTAAAAAAGATATGGTTGATCCTGAGACTGCAAAGAATGATAATTTTTACGAACCTAAAAAATTCTCTCAAAATTATGAAAAAACAGAAGTCCAAACAATAAATAATTTTATGAGCAAATCTATTTTTGATAAATTGTACGAGGATGTGATGTCCGATCAGTTTAATGCTGATACTAAGGACGCTGAAGCCTTGGGTCTTCCTTCAAGCGATGCTGGTGAAAGCGCTGGTGGTGAAGAAGAAGTAACTTTCACTCTTCCTCGTGATGCAGCTCAAAAGCTTCATGACGTTTTAGCAGCAGTACTAACTGCTGAAGAGGATAAAGCTGAATCTGATACCGAAGAAGTCGGTGGTGAAGAAGCCGGTGTTGAAGGTGGAGAAGAAGCTAACGAAGAAAAAGATGCCGACGATAAAGCTGGTGAAGATGAAGATGCTGAGAATGTAGCTAAAGAAGCTACAGAGCTCAAAGAACTTCCCGATTCCGCCGGTCAGGGCCTTCAGAAGAAGGACAATAAAGTTGGCGATACAACAAAAAGTTTAGTATCACACGGTGCTGGTGATGGTAAAGTCACTGACAAATGTGGTAATGATGGTGAAAAAGGCCATGCTCTGGTAGGTGCTGGTGTAAAAGGTGGTGCTCCGACATCCCCTAAGGGCAAGGCTAACGTAGTTAATTCTAAGACCTCTAAAGTAGGTGCTTATCTAGCTGGTCTTAAATAATTAAGTAATCAAAAATAGTAAAAATTAGGGCCTAAGTCAAATTAGGCCCTTTTTTTTGCTTAAATATCTATATGACGTTTAGAGATTTTTATAAAGGTAAAATTGGTACAGATAAGCGCCATATGCATCCAGTGGGTAGAGATGCTAGCTCTCACTCAAAACATCCCGGGCGCTTTGTACCACACATGCATAGAACTAAGCATAATAATCAAAAAGTTCAGAGTCTTTTAGGTAAACCTTCTGGTAAATATACATTAAACGTTAAAGAGTTAGCTCAAATAGAAGGTGAATTTCACTTTAAATTCGATAAAGATAAGCCAAAAAAACTAGGAAATACAGGCGTTGAAGTAAAATACGATCCTATTTTACAAAGACCTGTATTAGAAAAATAATGAGTGTAGCATACTATACTGGTAGTCCGCAGCCTAAAATTTATCCGTTTTTCTTTGAAGATAATCCTTGCTTTAGATACTCAAATAAACAGAACAATTATTGTGAACGCGTAATGTACTCAAATTATTGGAGAGAGCAGATAAATCTTTACGGGCAGCAAGTAGGTTACATAGTTAATAATACAACAACATTAAGTGCAGATATGCTTTACGGAGAACAACCAACACAAGCATATTCGCCTCCTGTAAACTTAATCATAGCTATTAATTTAAATGAAAACGCATTAATGTTGAGTAAATTTGGGTTAGTTTCAGATGATGAGGTAACCGCTTTTGTTCATATAAGTGCATTTTATGAAACTTTTGGTTACGGTAAAGAACCTAAGTCTGGTGACTTATTTCAACTCACAGAGTATGGCAGTGATAGACCGGGTGGTAGATCGGGTAATATATATGAAATAACTCAGCGTCTCGATCAAGACATAGCGCAAATTAATACCTTGATGGGTCATTATGTTTGGTTGATAAAGGCTAAAAGATTTGAATATTCGTTTGAGCCGGGTGTTACCCCAGAAGCGCAAAACGATCAAATATTTGATGACACAAAAAACCCTAATGCTTCAGGTGCAAATAAGCCTTATGCAAATAGTGTTGATATAGACTCAAAACAAATATTTGATTATACACAGACAGACTTCGGTAATGTTTACGGCGGATACTACTAATCAGGAATATTATCTAGAACTGGCTGTCTTAACGCATCGTAGTCGGGTATTTTTTCATTACGAAGCTTTGCAATAAAATTATCAGCTTCTCTGCATGAATTAAATTCAACTTCTGTTTTCTTTCTATTCATATCTAGAAACATGTAAACAACTTTGTCCTGTTTTTTAGATATGTATATTAATGTATAAACTTGCCCGGGTTGCAATTTTTTATTTTGAATTGCAAATTTAGTTGCGGGATTTATTTTAACGCTGGTTCCAATGATGTAATGCATTTTATCTCTTTATTAACGGAAATATTTATACTTTCATTCATAGCTACCTCATCAACCATTGATTCATATCTTTCGGTAATATACTTTTGGAAAGCTAGGGGCTTGACCCAATCTACGTCTTTATTATGTAGGTCCATTTTAAATTGGACGGCTTTTCTACTAATAATGTCTAAAGCCTCTATAAGACAAAGCCATCTAGTATACTCATTAACTTTTAGTTTATGAGAACCCGCTTTCGTTTCAACTGTTATATATTTTTTTGATAAGTCCGATTGCATATCCAAGGATTATGAAGGTAATATCTTTGACGTCAAGTAAATTATTATTTTTATTTAAGGTGGATAAAATACTAAAAATAGCATCTACGTTTTCTGTTAAGCTCTCAAATAATTTCTTAACACTACTAGTTATTACCGGCTTTTCTTCTTCTAAAATGGCGCTTTCTTTTATTGCTTTTAAGACCTGATCAAGTAATAAGAACAACAAATTCTTTACAACTACTTTGTCAGACGTAGGGTTTGATTTAAAGTAAATTAACCCTGTTTCAAAACTACCTAGACTTTTAGTATCTAATGTTCTTTTTATTTGTAAAAGAATTTCTTCTACATTAAGAGGAGATAATTCAGATTTAAAATTAAACTTATCAGCTTTAACTTCAGTAGTTATTTTTGCTATGCTTTCAGGAATTTGCATTTGATATATTCTTTAAAAGCTCCTCATTAAAAGATGGAAGTGCGGTATTTGAAATAGGTTCAGTTACTGAAGCAGTAGTTGCATCTACTATAACACTTACTGATTTGTTACACTCCGCGCACCTATAATAATTAGATGTATTGAGCCTAACGGGTACTATTTGCTTAACTTGTTTAAAGCATGGGCATGTAACTTCTAGACCTTGATAAGAAAATTCTTTTAACCGTTCGTTTTCTAATTTTTTATTTTTTAAAGCAACATATACGTTTAAGAGAGTAGTAATAAAATAAAACCCACCGAACTGCAATAAAACCCCGGTAGCTACGCCAACGAAAAAGTTAACCCCAAACGTGGTAAACCAAAAACCAGATAATACTGAAACAGCGGCTAAAATAGCTAGCTGTATAAAAACCTTTCTTAACATTTAAATATTATAGTATTATATTATTTTTTTGCAACAGGAGTTTCCGAATCTCTAAATAAAGTTTTTAATATTTTCATGACAACATCAAGCTTTTTGACCATAAATTCTACTTGCTTTTTGGCCTCTGGGTTTTTCTGAATAACGGGGTTGTTTAAAGACGTTTTAAATAAATTCATAGAATTTTCAGCATTTAAAAAGAGTTCACCTAATTGTTCTATTACGCTTGGCAGGGGATAAGGTAATGCTTTATCCGCTTTTGCATCGTCGGGAGATTGATTGACTGATTTATCAAATAAATCTCTTAAAGTAACTCGTTGTGAACCAAGCTCTCTGGAAGCTATACCAGAAACCCATTTATTATATTGCATTACCTCTTCAAATAAAAGCTTTTTTTTCACTAAATTATTTATTCTATTGAGTATAAATAATAATATGAGATCTTTTGAACGTACGTTTAATATGGTATTAGAAGCTGATCAAGCGGCTCCAGCGCCCTTACCTCCAAAAACAGATAAAGAAGCCATGGCACAATCACTAGATACCACAACCCCTAAGGACTTTGACGTTCAAGTCTCAGGAAGAGAAAAACTTGTAGATCATATTAAATCGGAGCAAGGCACAAAGCTAAGAGAATGGATTGGTAAAATAGATGAGTTTATAGGTTTTTTAAATGGTACAGATGCAAATTCTATGCAGGTACAATTGCATGCTGCACCTTGCGATTCAATTTTTGAAGATATAGCTAGAAGCGAAAAGAAGAAGATTGCACGTCTTGCCGCTGAGCTTAGCTCTTTGAGCGAATCTTTAAAGGGCTACCTTATTTCATCTAACGACCGTTAAAGCGAGATCGCCTTTAAGCCCTTCGTGGCTGTTTTGAATAAAGAATTCTGGGTCCATAGAATCTAGTTTTTTATCTACACAAAAGTCGTTAATATCCTTATATCTCTTACCTATATCCTCAGGCCACACAAACACGCACTCCCCGCTCTGTAATAGCTTTTTTGTCTTTGACTTACTAGCTTTATCTTTCCATTGACTATCTAATACCCATATTTTTTTATGAAACTTAAATGATTGAAGTTGTGCTTCTTGTAGTTTTGAAAATGTATTCGAACTGTTCTCTTGAATACCGGCAACCGCAACACCATTATTTACAAAGAACGCATCAATGGGACCCTCAAAGATAAAAATGTAATCCAGCGATGCATCTATTTTATTAATATTATATAACGATTTTTCACCGTTTACCTTACTCAAATATTTTGGATAAAATCTGAGATCCTTATCATATATTATTCTAGATTGATAAAAAATAATATCGTTCCACTCGCTATAAAAAGGAATGATTAATCTATTTTTATGTATTTTATCGGTAACCGTTACCCATAATGTATCAGGTCTATTAATAGCTGTATCGAGTCTTCTTTTTTTAGCTAATAGTATAGCGTCCTGTACTATCTCGTTATCTTTATAGAAGTCGACTTGACTACTATCAAATATATTAATACAATCTTTAGGCAACATCTCAACAGGCCTTATTGGCTTTAGTTCCTTATCTTCCTTGAGAACATCTAACGGTAGAACATCGAACTCCCTGGATTCCTGTAGTATCTCGTTAAACGATAGACCCGTTACTTCTTGTATCCACTTAACTGCATCGCTATACCACCCGCAGTTATGACAGCAGACCACATTATCTTCCGGTATGTATATACACCGTCTTTTCTTACCCCATGATTTACCCTCCCTACAAATTGGACAGCCTGCTATATACGTTTGGCTATGCTTCTTGTATTGAGGGTACCCCGCGTACTGATAAAATTTTTGTAGAGTATATTCTCTAGGTATTAACACACGTATAGTATAATTGAATATATTAGCAAAACAAGCTTAAGAATTCTTAGTCTTGGCAATATCTTTTATAGATACAATGCCTTTTCTAATAAATGCTCCACTAGCGGGGTCAATGTACTCTGCTTCAACAACTTCTTTACCTTCGCGAATGTACGTACGTAGTCTAGGCTTAACCGGCTGTCCGCTTATAGGAGATACAATAGGTTTTGGTTCAATCATGTCCATAAAGGTATTTAATCCGTAATTATGAAATTACACTGTTTTTATTATACTGCTTTAAACAGGTATCATATACATTTTTAGGTAGTTTTTGGACAATATCTATAATTTTTTCTTTTAACCCAAAATCAAATTTTTCAAAAGGAACGCTTCTTATCTTCATATCGGGTAGAGATAAAAACGAATATTCTGAATCTGTTTGCTTCATAAAAACAAATAATTCACCTAAGTACACACCCCCTGTAATGGCGTAAACGTATCTCTTTTTGGGATGAGTTTTACTTAAGAACTTGAGCATGCAAGTTTACGTATACAGGTTGCTAGTGATTCAGTAGCTGGTGGTAATGATAAGCCTAGTTCTTCTATTTTCTTATCAGATAAAATACAGTTAGATCTATTAGCTCTTAAATTTAAATTTTCTATATCTACAAATTTCCAATTTTTATTAATAATGTTATTTGAAGATAATATATTAACAACATCTTTAGCAGTAATACCTCCCGGGTTAACAACATTATAGATACCAGGTGCATTTTTATATATTTTCTTATTAATAAATTTTTCAACAAATATAGAAAGATCTTCTATACACGTCATGCTATTTTTAAAAGACACTAAATTATCATAATTTATAATTTTATTAATATAGTTACGATCTGAATTATAATCACAGAATGGCATTCTTATTCTAAAAAACGATGTTGATTCGAAATTAGAAAGCTCTTCAGCTAGATGCTTACACTTTGAATAAAAACTGCTTTGAGGGTTGTATATACCGAAATTAGGCGTATCTGTTTCTGTAAATTCTTTTTCGTATCCGGTGTATATACAGCCGCTACTAATATTAATTAACCAGTAATTATTTTTTTTGCAAAAATAACTTAGCCTCGTGGGTAATTTGGTATTTAGTTCAAGGCATATTTCTTTCTTTAATTCACATTCATCTACATTAGGTCGACCAGTAAATCCCGAACAATTAATAAAAACAACATCTTCAAAACTACTATGAATAAAAAATGAATTCTCTCTAATATACTTTTTAATAGATATTGCATCAAGGTAATCTACCTCGCTCCTGCTAACTATTGATACGTTAAAATCCTTTACGTCTTTTAGCGAATTAAAAAGGTGTGTACCGACAAAACCTTTGCCTAATATTATTATATTAACCACGAATTATTTTAACTTAATCGTTAGGAAAATCTCTGGATGTACTATTAAAAATAAATTTATTTATTAATGTGCCAAGTGAATCGGCTTCTTGCTGATTATGTGCAGAAATCATGGATACCGGCTCACCATTAAAATTATAACCAATCAAAATAAAGCTGTTTAAAAATTCTAATATTTGACTGCTAAGAACATCCAAATCCTTTTTATTGCTCGCCTTTTCTTTAATCTGTTCCCTTAAAAAAGAAACTAAAGCTTTATGAGTAAGCTCTTTAACTTCTTTATTTTCATTAGGATTAAAAGAGCTTTTCTCGCTATTATCTTTAGACGAGTTTTTGTTTTTCATCATAATTATTTAGTCTCTTTGTGAAGTATCTATCCCTACCTGGATAAAAAACATTATTAGAAACACCGTGTTTTAATAAAAAATCAATAATAACTTCAATACTATCTGTTCTAATAAAAAAGTTCTTTTGAATTTTTTTACCGCCATCGTTTATTTCAAATAGTATCTCATTAATATTTTCCTTATTAAAATAGCAGGTAATAAGTACTGATGATTCACTAGGATTTACCATTATAGTCCATATTCTGGGATCGGCTTTAGAATATACAGAAAATAGCTTAATAACTATAAATCCATTATCGCGCAAACGCTTAATGAAATAACTAGGTGTTCTAAGTTTATTCTTTCTCATTAGTTTGCTAGAGCTGATATAACAAATCTTAGCTCTGTATCTTCAAGATTAACATCCATGGTTATAACACCCATCTTTGTTAAAAGGCGGGATTGAAGCTCTTTAAATCTCATAGAAGAAATTATTCTAAATATCTCAAAATTCAACGGTATAGGTAGTGCGAACTGCGTTCCCTCATAATTATCAGATATCTTAATACCATAAGAATCTATATTAGCTCGGGTCTTATCCGTGAGTTCACCCAATACTACAGTATCTTTAACAGATATGTATAACTTGTTTGTCTCGGTGCTTATAGAACTGCCTTTAACTAAGTTAATAACACTCGCATAAGGTAGTGTGAATTTACCGTCAAACTCTAGCGTATTTAATTTAGCTATATTTAATTTTGGTGAATTTATAATACCGTCATCATATAGGTGATACTTAAATCTTACATTTTCGGACTTATAGCCGATAAAATTAGATGAAATATCTAATTCAAAATCATCCTGCTCAATGCATGATACAACTCTGCAAAACTTTTTAAGATCAGGTACGTTTAATATTTTACTCGCCTGTATATTACTATCTTTGTATAAGCAGCTAACAACAACGGTATTATCGCTGGTCGCGACAAGAGAAGAAGCTTTACCGCTTTCAAGTTTTATTACCGCACTATCTGCTACTTTACTAAGAGGGGTTAGAAAGTTATTTAAAAACTTATCACGGTTAGAGATCTTAAAGGTCATTAAATTATAATAACCTATACTTCTTCACAATCAAGACTTATTAAGTAAAGTATCGAGCTTATCTTCAATTCTCTTTAACATAACAAAAACTTGAGAATCTGCTTGAGGTAGAATAGGTGGTTGTACAGGTGCTTGATGAATATTAATACCCGCATTTACAGCAGTTGCAACCGGTTGAGGTTCAGGTTGTGATATTACCGCCGGTCTTTGATCTGAAGGAATAGTCCTTAAGATCCTCATAGGATCAATAATATTACCCTGAAGTGTTTGGTTTTTACTAACTATGTTACGATCTAGCTCTTTTAATTCACCGGTGAGATGTTGACCTAAAAACTGTATAGTAGTTAGTTTTATTTCTTCTGGTGTAAGCTCTCTAAAAGCATCCATTTATTATAGATCTTTTAATAGTTCGCTAATGCTATCGTCTTCTTCAGCAGCTGCTTTCTGCTTCTTAGGCGTAGCTACTTGTACAGATGGTGTAGGAGCTGTAGAGACCGCAGTAACAGGCTCTTCAACATCTTTTGTACCTAGATAATGCTCTTCAAGAATCGTCTTAAGTTCGTCGTAACTCTTAACAGCTACATACGATTCAAGATCAAATGCACTATTATAGATCTTCTTAAACGACTCTTCATCTAGACCTTCAATTTCCTTAGGTGCAGAAAATTTAGAAGAAACATATGTAGGATAATCACCCTGCTTTTCAACCTTAATCCTTAGGTTACAACCCTTAGGAGATAGATCAAAAATACGAGGGCCGAGATCCACTGCTTCTTCGCCTTCAATAGCATCCATAACAATTTTATGGAGCTGACGACCAAACCGTAAGAGCTTTACCTTACCGTTATTGTCTGGGTTAACCGGGTCGTTAACAATATAAACGCTAACTAACCAATTTTCGCGACGCTTGATAGCCAAGGCCTTTTCCTTTTCCTTCTCAGTACCATTACGAAGTACACGATACCTTTCTTCTGCAATAGGATCGCGTTGATTCCAAGTAGTGGGGCTTACTGCAGTTACTAGTTGACCTGTAGCTAAGCTATTCCAACCATAAGAATAGTAATGGAAAAACGTCTTCGAAGGGTCCTTACAGTTAGGCAAAAGTCTAACCGTATAGGTATTACCTACTTCACATCGAAGATAATCTTTAATCTTCGAGGCAGTTGATTCGTTATTTTTAGTTAATGCACCTTTAATGCTTTCAAACATTGATGTCGTAAATGTACTCATACATATATAGTAACTGCTTTTTATATATTATCAAGCTTTTATTTATTGACAGATCTTTTTTAACCCGGATTCTACAAGCTTCACAGCTTTCTTGGAGTTATATAGTTTAGTTCTAAATGAAGGTAAATTATTATAAAACTCTTCTCCGATAATAAATTTTACTATTTCAGCATCTCTTTGCTTAATATTTTTCTCGAACCCTACATACCCTAATAAAGAATATATATTGACTTTATGTTCTTTTAGATGAAGAATAAAGGAGTACTCATTATTTGTCTTGTGATTAATATAATCAACCGGTGAAATGTTTTTTTCATTACAAAATCTTTTTATAAAAACAAGAGACTCTTTTATATTTGTTAATTGCTCAATAGAATCGGGATCTAAATTTTCTTGCTGCTTTTTAACAAGAGTATAGGCTCTGGTAGCTTTTAAAGAATGAAAATACTCTAAAGGAAAGTATTGCTCGTCCGGATAGAGGTTATACGGTGCACTAAAATAATCATCTATCTTTATATGTGGAAATCTTTTTAAAAAAGACGATACTTTTTTTAATGAAACGTATAGCTCGTTATCTACTTTTTCGAAATTTTTTCTTAACTTAAACGGTTGTTTATTTCTAGATCTAGAAATGCGTAAAAATGTATTGTAAATATATTTTTCGAACTCTGTTATCAAGATAAATGTTTCCACTTATTTCTTACTAGCTGCTTTTTAATTTTTCTGCGCATACTGGGCTTATAGTAGCAACGCTTAAGTCTAAGTTCATCAATAACTCCAGAATTCATAAAGTCGCGACTAAATTTATACCACATTTTATCAAAATAGGCTTTATCAGTGCTTTTCTTCGGGTCTAATTTTACTTGTGCATTAATTTTTCTCATAAACTCAAATTCTTTTTGTTAGCATTTAAAAACTTCATAACATATTTACTCTTATAGAGACCGGAGTCAAACTGCAAGAAAAATTTAACAGCTGTAAAATCATTTTTTAAATCGCAATATTTTTTTAATAACTCCCTTAGGTCTTTGTTCTTTAATAATAATATAAACACATTTGCGAGATTCAACTTTTTTGAATTAGTCAACGTGACTAAAGA
>Ga0209401_1002991_pt1 | contig 10750 bp, 9 predicted proteins | sample M_140807_MF_Meta_FD_187318 | JGI IMG/M metagenome (GOLD analysis project Ga0209401, IMG submission 187318) | Freshwater microbial communities from Lake Montjoie, Canada to study carbon cycling - M_140807_MF_MetaG (SPAdes) (version 2) | ecosystem: Environmental > Aquatic > Freshwater > Lake...
GCTCCCGCCGCGAGAAGAGCGCGGCATCGCTTTGGAGACCGCTGAGCTGAACGGAGGGGAGTGCTCCAATCACCGCATCAAGCGCGGCCTGCTCGGTCAAGCGCCGTGCTCCCGCCCTGTGCTAGTGCGCTGTTCATAGCGGACCTCGACCACCGTCGAGTCTTCAATGAGGTCGGTGCGCCGCACGCGAATTTGATGCACGGTTGCTCCGAGCAGCTCCTCAAGGCGGGTCCGCAGCAGCGGCTCACTTGTGATCGCTTCATCTAGCGTGATGACTTGCACCCGGTAGCGCCCGAAGAGACGGGGATGATCCCCGATCGCAAGACCGACCAGGATCAGCAGCATGAGCACGGCACTAATCCACATTGGGGTGATTGGCAGAGCGCCGATAAGGCCTAGCGTCATTGCAGCGAGGTAGTACGCAATCTCGGGCTGATCGAGCTCGGCCGAACGAAGACGCAAAAGCGAGAGGACAGCGAAGAGGCCGAAGCCGATGCTGACCGTTGTCTCCTCTGCCACGAGGGCACTTGTCACCGCGATGAGGCCCATGTTGATCGTCAGGTAGGCGACAACAAGATCGCGGCGGCGATGGCGCGGGAAATACAAAGCAAACACAAGAATTGAGATGGCGACGAGGTCCATACCGATGCCGAGCACGTTCATAATGTTACAATCCTAGCATGGGTGGTCTATGATTCCCCAATGAGTTCTGTCAAAACATCGATTCGGGCAACACTGATTTCTGTCGCAGTTGTAGGCGCCATGCTCTTTGGCGCAGCCCCCGTTGCCGCATACACCCCCCCGTCAAACGATGATGCGGCTTGGCTCTACAAGCCATCAACGGTAGCCATGGTCGACCTGCAGCTTCCCCAATCATCCATTGATGCGCTCTGGGCAGATGCCCGAACCTATGTGCCTGGCACCTTCAAGCTCACCTCCGGAAGTAGGAGCTTCGGCCCATGGGCGGTTGAGGTGCGACTGAAGGGGCGCTGGGGATCTGGCTATGGCCTTGATGGCAAGGCAGCGTTCAAGATCAAATTCCCCAACTCACGGCAACGGGTCGGTGGAATGAAGAAGCTCACGCTCAACAATATGGTGCAAGACGGGTCATACATCACCGAAACAATCTCGTACGAACTCTTCCGTGGGATGGGAGTCCCTGCGCCGAGAACGGGATATGCCGTTGTCACCCTGAATGGCCTGGACTACGGCCTGCACCTCAATGTTGAAACGCCAGACGACCGCATGTTCGAAAGGTGGCTTCCTGGCGAAGGTACGAAACACCTCTACGAAGGCAGCTACGGCTGTTGCTACAACTGGCAAGATCCATACAGCGACGAGCACTTTGACGTTGACGAGGGTGACCCGGCAGATAGAAGTGATCTTGCTGCACTTCTCAACACGCTCAGTCTAGAAGGGCTCGCCTGGCGCCAAGCGGCGGAGAAGATCGCCGACCTTCGTGAACTCACCACGATGTGGGCTGTCGAGCTGTACGTTGGCCATTGGGATGGATACGCGTGGACCGTAAACAACTACTTCATTCACAATTCCAGACGCAATCGCATCACGATGCACCCATGGGGCTTAGACCAGACTCTAGGGCAGAGCGGGCCCCTCCCCTTCTCCGGGCCAGGCTGGGGGAATCTGCTTGACCGGTGTCTCACCGACGTGGTCTGCAGTGGCTACTTCTCAGAGGCCGTATTGGCGACGCGCGATAAAGCACGTGCGCTCGCCTTAGACGAGCGGACCATGACTGTGTTCGCGGCGATCAGCCCCTACATTGAAGCCGACACCAGGGGTTATGGACTCGCCTCTGCAACGTGGTGGCGCGACCGCACCGTAGAATTCTTGCAAAATCGCCCATCGCATGTGGACGAGTGGTACCTCCCAGTTAGCTCACCAGTCAACTTGGCAATCTCCCCCAGGGCAGCATCTGCGCGCCTCTCGTGGGGCGCACCTGAGCTAGCGGGTGGAGTGGTCTCTGGTGGATACCTCATTCAGTACAAGAGGTCGCGAGATAGAACTTGGAGGGCGCTGGAGATATTGGATCCGAGCGCTACGAGCACACTTGTTTCCGGGCTCGCCGCCGGTCGGTACGAATTTAAGGTGTCAACAATTTCGTCAAGGGGGGCCTCGGCAGCAACGAAGACCGTTACGGCGTGGCTAAGCCCAGCGAGACGAGGGGGTCACTTCATTTCGTCTGCCCTAACGTCGCCTGTCGGACGGTGATGAGGTAGGGGTGGAGCGGGAGACGAGGCTCGAACTCGCGACATCTTGCTTGGAAGGCAAGTGCTCTACCAACTGAGCTACTCCCGCACGATGCACACCATAGCAAGGAGGCGGCATGGATGACTACGGCGACCGGCAGGGGCTCTGGGTTGGGCTCACGGTCGGGGCGATCGCGATCGGGCTCCTCGTCGCCCTGCTCATCACCGCGGTCAACCTGGCCGAGTGCGAACGACGCGGCGACCTGATCCGCCTCTACAACTCAGGGGGCGGACCGCGCTACTCCGAGGTCTACCCAACGGAGTGGGCCGCCTGGGTTGCGGAGTGTCGCGACTAGGCCTCAGTCACCGACTCGAGCGGCTTCGCTCGGCGCAGGGCACGCAGTCGATTGATTCGATCAACGAGTGGTGGGTGTGTGGCCAAGAATCCGGCCGATCGCTCTTCAAAGTGCTTCACCGGATTGATGATGTACATGTGCGCCGTGGCCTTCGTCGCAACCTCAAGGACCTCCTTATCGCCGGCCAACTTCGCCAACGCACGCTCAAGCCCAGCAGGGTTGCGCGTCAGCTCGACACCAGAAGCGTCGGCCAGGTATTCGCGTTGACGCGAGACGGCGAGCTGCACCAGCCGTGCGGCGATTGGCGCCAGGATGGCGAGCACGATCGTGAGGATGAAAAAGATCACCTGAATCGCACCGCCCCCGTTGCGATCGTTATCGCGCTGACGTCCACCACCCCAGAAGGCCCAGCGCATCACCAGGTCGCTCAGCAGGGCGAGTGATCCCACTAGTGCGGCCACGAGTAGCCCGTAACGAATATCAAAGTTGCGCACGTGCGAGAGCTCGTGGGCGATCACGCCGCTCATCTCTTCACGGTCGAGGGTGCGCATGAGCCCTTCGGTCACGGCGATGCTGGCATGCTCTGGATCGCGCCCCGTGGCAAACGCATTCAGCGCCGTGTCCTCAATGGTGTACACCTTCGGCTTCGGCATGTTCGCGGCGAGACAGAGCTCGTTCACGATGTTGTCGAGTTCGCGCTCTTCTCGGCCGGCCGAAGGGTCAAGCTCCTTGGCGCCGGCGGCGGCAAGGACCGCCTTGTCACCGCTGAAATATGCGCCGAGTGTCAAGAAGAAGCCGAGAACAAAGGCCCCGAGCGCGAATGGGATGCCGCCGTCAACGCTGCCACTCAACGCGATCCCTGCGCTCGCCCCGAAGGCGGCGAGGATCGCCACCACGATTAGGACGAGGAGGAGCGACTTTCGTCGATTCTCCGCCGCAAGGTCATAGAAGGTTGCCATCGCGTCGACCGGTGCGGACTAGGAGAGGTTGACCTTCGGAACGGCCTCCTCGGAATCAGGGGCGTCGAAGAACTCACGCTTGATGAATCCAAACGCGCTCGCAAAGAGCAGGCCTGGGAAGGTCTGCACGGCATTGTTGTATGAGAGCACGGTGGCGTTGTAATGCTGTCGGCTGAACCCGATCTGATTCTCGGTTGAGGTGAGCTGCTCCTGCAACTGAATGACATTCTCATTCGACTTCAGGGTTGGGTATGCCTCGACGTTAGCGAAGAGGGTGCGCAGCGAACTGGTCAGCATGTTCTCGGCCTTGGCCTGCGCCGCAGTGTCGCCAGATTCGCCGGCGTTCACAGCAGCAGCGCGAGCCTTGGTGACGCCCTCAAGAACGCCCTTCTCAAAGCCCATCTGCCCCTTAACGGCATCAACGAGGTTTGGAATCAAGTCATAGCGACGCTTGAGCTGCACCTGAATCTGGCCGAGTGCCTCATCAACACGGTTACGCCCATTCACCAGCCCGTTAAAGGCAGAGATCCCAACGAGTGCGAGTACACCAACGATTACGAGAACCGGTAGTAGTCCTTCCATGGCATCCCCCTTTACTTCACGTGTGGCGGCATGTGTCGCCTCTGATAAGTATACGACCCTGGCCCGCACGAACTCCGGGTCGTTTGACGACCCCCCGGGGGGTAGGCGTAGGCTGGCTAGAGCAACTGGGTTGAGCCCTCGGAGGTCTCCCCCTGGTGCGGGTGCAGCCCGGCTTCCTGGGCCCCCGCGTGAAAGGCACTGAACGATGAACGTTCTGGTAGTCGGTACTGGCACGGTCGGCGAGGCAATCGCCCACCTCATCAAAGGAAAGAAGTGGCTCGGCACCCTCACCCTTGCGGACTACTCCCTCGACCGCGCACGCACGGTCGCCGATGCGGTCGGCGCTGGATACAAGGTTGCCCAGGTTGACGCAGGGAACGCGGCGCAGCTGAAGGAGCTCATCGCGAGCTCCAAGGCGGACCTCGTCTTAAACGCCGTGGATCCACGCTTCGTCCCAGCGGTCTTCGACGCCGCCCTCGAGGCCGGCGTGCACTACATCGACATGGCGACGAGCCTCTCGGTTCCAGATGTTCAGAATCCGTACACCGTTCCAGGTCTCATGCTCGGCGCGTATCAAGAGGGGCGCAAGAAGCTCTGGGAAGATCGCGGCAAGTTGGCACTCATCGGCATGGGGATGGACCCAGGCCTCTCCAACATCTTCGCCGCCTACGCGAAGAAGTGGACCTTCGACGACATCTCAGCCGTGCATGTGCGCGACGGTGGCGACCTGCGCATTGAGGGCTACCCGTTTGCGACCGTCTTCAGCCTCTGGACCGTTATTGAAGAGTGCTTGAACCCGCCGATCGTCTGGCGCAACGGCAAGATCGAGGTGCGCGAGCCGTTCAGCGAGCCGGAGGACTTCGTCTTCCCTGAGGGGGTTGGCCCCGTGATGTGCGTGAACGTTGAGCATGAAGAGATCGTGCAGCTGCCGCGCAGCATGAAGGCCGATGTGATCACCTTCAAGTACGCGCTCGGCGCCGACTTCATTGAGACGCTGCAGCTGCTGCACCGTCTCGGGCTCGACGGGAAGAATCCGATCAACGTGAAGGGCGTCCAGGTCGCACCGCGCGACGTGATCGCTGCTCTCTCGCCTGACCCATCAACGCTCGGTAAGAGCATGATCGGTCGTGCGATCGTTGGCACGCTCGTCAGCGGCACAAAGGATGGCCGCCCCCGCGAAACGTTCCACTACCAGGTGTGCGATGCCGCGGAGACGATGGGGCGCTACAGCCTGCAGCCAGTCGCCTGGCAGACTGGCGTGATGCCCATCATGGCGATGGAGCTGATCGCCGAGGGCGTCTGGGGTGGCGCGGGAGTCAAGTCGCCCGACATGATGGACCCAGATCCATTCCTCGACATCTGCGAGGACTACGACGTAACGGTCAAGCTCGAGCATCGGCTCCCGGGCCGCTCGATCCTGCCAGCAACCGAGCAGCCGCCGATTGGCGCAAAGTCGGTCACGGTGAAGGGCTCGTCGAGCCCAGCCGATACGGCCTACTCAGCGGCGGCAACCGCAGCGCTTTCCGCACCAGTTTCATACCCCGAGACCGATGCCGAGCGACAGGGGCGCGGCGGGCGCTAGAATCCGCCCGTGCCATCAGCCGTCGTACGGTGGAGTAGCCAATTGGGGGGAGGATACGAACTGATGAAGAGCTCTGTCGTGCTGCGCACGCTACCGACACCTGATTCGTTCCGCGTCCCACCTCGCCTTGAGGGGCTGCGCCGCGTCTCGTACAACCTCTGGTGGTCGTGGCACCCTGAGGCTCTCGCCCTCTTCCGCCGCATTCATCCCGAGCGCTGGATCGCTACGCGCAACCCCGTTGCGATCTGCTCTGGCCCAATTGATTGGGAGCCGCTCCTTGAGGATCCGAAGTTCCTGACCCAGGTCGACGAGGTCGTTGCTGCGTTCGATAACTACATGGCCGGCGGCAGCGACCACTGGTTCCCTCGCGCACACGGTGCCGACCTCACCAACCCGATCGCCTACTTCTGTGCCGAGTTCGGCTGGCACGAGAGCCTCACCCTCTACTCCGGCGGCCTCGGCGTCTTGGCCGGCGACCATATGAAGGCCGCCTCAGATATGGCGCTCCCACTCGTCGGCGTTGGACTCCTCTATCGCCGCGGATACTTCCGCCAAGCCATTGATGCCGATGGGCATCAGGAGCACGCCTACCCAGAGATCGACCTCTCGCTTCTCCCGCTCGCCCGCGCTGCAGGCGCAAACGGTGAGCAGCTCGTTGTTTCGATCCCGCTCGGCGACCGACGTGTGTCGGCGGCGGTATGGGTTGCGCAGATCGGTCGCGTGCCTGTCCTTCTCCTCGACACAGACATCAGCGCGAACAGCGAAGCGGACCGACCGATCACGCACATCCTGTACGTGCGTGGCCGTGAGATGCGCCTGCACCAGGAGATGGTGCTCGGCGTTGGTGGTATCCGCGCCCTGCGTGCACTCAGCGTCGACCCGTCGGTCTACCACCTGAACGAGGGGCACTCAGCGCTGAACCTCGTGGAGCGCACACGCGAGTTTGTCGCTGCGGGCGAGCCTCTTGATAGTGCGCTTGAGCACGTTAAGCGCCATACCGTCTTCACGATTCACACCCCCGTCTCAGCCGGCAATGAGAAGTTCGCCGTTGACCTGGTGAAGCGTGTCGTTGGGCCACTCTGTGATGGCACTGGTGAGGCCGACGCCGGCGGCGTACCGCTGCAACGCATGCTTGATCTCGCCGTTGGCGCTGAGGGCGATCGTGGTGCCTTTGATTTGACCGAGCGTTGGTGCGAACGCCGTGAGCAAGCTGCACGCGGAGACGGCGAACGCCACTTGGTCACCAGCCATCACCAACAAGATCCTTGGGATCACCAATGGTGTCCATATGCCGACCTGGGTGGGGCGCGAGACGCGCGTCGTCTACGAGCAGTTCCTGAACGCCGACCTTGACCGGCTCGACACCGATGGGCCGGAGGCGGCAGGCTTCTGGGAGCGCCTCGGCAGCGTCGACGCGCGCGCCTGGTGGGATGCGCATGCTCGACAGAAGGTGGCGCTCGGAGAGTTCTTGCGTGACTCCATCCGCCGACAGCTCGGGCGACACGGCGAGGCGCCGGACGCCCTTCGCGAGGCAGACCACTTCTTTGATCCCAACGTTCTGACGATCGGTTTCGCTCGCCGCTTCGCGACCTATAAGCGCGCCAATCTTCTCTTCACCGATATCGAGCGCCTCACCCGCATCTTGAGCAGCATTGACCGGCCAGTGCAGATTGTTTTCGCCGGAAAGGCGCACCCGGCTGATCGCGCCGGCCAAGAGGTGATTCGCGACATCTGGGAGAAGAGCCGTACCGACGCGTTCCGTGGGCGCATCTTCGTCATGGAGGATTACGACATGCGCACCACGCGCTACCTCGTTGCCGGCTGCGATGTATGGCTCAACACGCCGCGACGACCGCTCGAGGCATCGGGCACCTCGGGGATGAAGGCCTCGGCGAATGGTGCCGTGAACGTCTCGATCCTCGACGGCTGGTGGGACGAGGGATACACGGGGACCAACGGCTTTGCGATTGGCGACACCTCCATCAACCCGGATGACGCGGCACAAGACGCGGCTGATGCCGAGAGCCTCTATCGCATCCTGGAGAACGAGGTCGTGCCGCGCTACTACGATCGTGGTGCCGATGGCCTCCCCGCCGCTTGGCTCGACCTGGCACGCGCATCAATCGGCAGCACCCTGTGGCGCTTCAGCACCACCCGCATGCTCCATGAGTACTGCGAGCAGCTCTACCTTCCCGCCGCCGCCCCACAAACGGGGTCCCACCGCTAACCTCTCCCCATGAGCAGCAGCAGCGCACCCGGTCGGATCTCGCTCGCGCTCACCCTGCACAACCATCAGCCGGTCGGCAACTTCGGCTGGGTCTTCGACGAAATCTACGAGAAGGCCTACCTGCCGATGATTGAGGCGCTGGAGCGCCACCCGAAGGTGCGACTCTCGCTTCACTACACGGGACCACTCTTGGAGTGGTTCGCCGCCGCGCATCCAGAGTTCCTTGCGCGCGTTCGTGCCCTCGTTGAGCGCGGCCAGGTGGAGATCGTTGGTGGCGGCCTCTACGAGCCGATCCTCGCCTCACTCCCCGCCGCCGACCGCGTCGCGCAGTTGCGACGCATGCGCGAGCGCATCAAGGAGCTCGTTGGCGTTGCGCCGCAGGGTGCGTGGCTCGCCGAGCGCGTCTGGGAGCCATCCCTCCCAGCGGCACTGCACGATGGCGGCTATCGCTGGACGATCCTCGATGACGCCCACTTCCGCGCCGCCGCCATCCCAGAAGATGCACTCTGGGGCGCCTACCTCACCGAAGACGAGGGGAAGCCGCTCACCGTCTTCGGCACCGAGCAGGGGCTTCGCTATCGCATCCCCTTCGGCACAGTTGAGAGCGTGATTGAGTATCTGCGCGAACACGCCACGCCTGAGGGCGAACGTATCGGCACGATGGGTGACGACGGCGAGAAGTTCGGCTCATGGCCAACCACCTGGGATCACTGCTGGGGCGATGGGCAGTGGGTCGAGAAGTTCTTCACTGCACTCGAAAAGAACGCCGATTGGCTCACGACCACCACGCCATCGCGCTGGCTCGATGAGCGCGGGCCGATTGGCCGGGTCTACCTGCCGACCTCGTCATATGCCGAGATGGGCGATTGGGTTCTGCCGGCGGAAGAGTCGCAGATCTTTGGGCCAATGCTGCACGCGGCGCAAGATGCAAAAAGCCCAGAGGCGCGCTACCTGCGCGGAGGTTTCTGGCGCAACTTCCAGGTGAAGTACACCGAGATCAACGATCTCCATAAGCAGATGTTGCGCACCAGCGCCAAGGTGGCTGCCATGCCGGCAGGAGCGGAGAAGCTCGCCGCCGAGGACCACCTGCACCGCGGCCAATCGAACGACTGCTACTGGCATGGACTCTTCGGCGGGGTGTACATCACCCACATGCGCCTGGCGACGTTCGAGCACTTGATCGCAGCAGAAGACATTGCCGACGGCACCTACCGACGATCAAGCGCAGGGGCGTCGCCCCACGCACTCCTGGCCGACCTCGACCTTGACGGCACCGATGAGCTGCAGCTCGCCAACGCCGGCGCGCGACTGCAGATCGACCCGACGGAAGGTGGCTCGATCACCTCGTTCGACCTGCGCGCCCCACATCACGCCCTCCTCGCAGTGATGCGCCGACGCCCCGAGGCCTATCACGAGAAGCTACGCGCACATGCCAAGGCCGAGGCGGCCGGGACTTCGGCGAGTGCTGCGAGCGAGAGTGGTGGCGTCGCATCGATTCACGACATCGTCTCGGTGAAGGAGCCGGGCCTGGCGGCGAAGCTCCAATACGACGATTACGAGCGGCGCTCCACGCTGTTGCGCCTTTACCCCGCTGGCACCAGCGGTCGCGCGATCGCCGATGGTGTCGCAAACACAATCGGCAGCTTTGCCGCAACACCCTGGGCACTGACCGAGCATGACGATCGCAGCGCAACGCTCACGGCTACCCAACAGATTGCGGGCACGACCATCGCGGCGACGCGAACGATTCGCCTGGCGGGGGGCCGCATGGATCCGAACCTCGTCGTGCAGACGACCCTGGCGCACGCCGGTGGCCCGGCCCTCAGTGCCGTACTCGATGAGGAGTGGAACCTGATGCTGCTCGGTGGCGGTGGTAACCCCGCTGCGCACTGGACAGCGGCGGGAGTTCGGGCTGCACATGACGCGCCGGGCGAGGCGCCAGCGGGTGCCCCCCTCAGTTCAGGGAACGACTACCTCGGCATTGCAGTTACCACCATCACGGCGCCAGAGGCTGCGACTGCATGGGCCCCAATCGAAACGATCTCCAACTCAGAGGGCGGATTCGAACGCGTCTATCAGGGGAGCTCGCTGCACCTTGTGCGCACGATTGACCTTCAGCCTGGTGCCTCAGTCACGGTGCGCACGGAGCATGCCTGCGGTCTAAGTCGCGACATCACCGCAGAAGAGGGTCTCCCCTCCTAATCGAACTACTCGGCGAGGCCGAGAAGTCGTTCGAGGAGCGGGATCGGTGGCGTGCCATGCGAGAGCACTGCCCGAAGATGCTTCGGTCGCGAGAAGCCCGGCGTCTCCACCCGGTTCCCTGGCAGGTCTGCGCCGTCAACATGTGCAACTGGCCCACCAGCAGCGCGACGCGCACGATCTTCAACCTCCCAGCACCCCATGGAGCCGACAAAGTAGGTCGGCAACTGCGTCGAGGTGAGACGCGCACGCAGATACTTCGCCTTCGCCTCTGCCTCCTCTTGCCAGCTCTTTCCGACCATCAAGTCGAGTGCCCACGCCTCATCACGGCCATCGGAGTGAATACCTGCATCGAGGAGTGCATTGGCGATACAGCGGAGATAGAACTTCCAGTGCACCAACTCAAGCGCCAGGTCACCCTCGCCGAAGCCTTCGTCGAGCATCACCTGCGTCACATAGACCGCCCACCCCTCGGCGAAGACACCGGAGCCGAAGGCGGCACGGAGCGGACGCGGCGTCTGATTGGCGGCGGCGAGCTGCAGGTAGTGGCCCGGGATCGCTTCGTGGATTGCGAGGAGCGCCAACATGCGGTTGTTGTCTTCGCGCATCTTCGACTCAATTTGCTCAGGGGTGGCGTC
>Ga0209401_1002999_pt1 | contig 10742 bp, 7 predicted proteins | sample M_140807_MF_Meta_FD_187318 | JGI IMG/M metagenome (GOLD analysis project Ga0209401, IMG submission 187318) | Freshwater microbial communities from Lake Montjoie, Canada to study carbon cycling - M_140807_MF_MetaG (SPAdes) (version 2) | ecosystem: Environmental > Aquatic > Freshwater > Lake...
AAGTCGGCCGGAGGCCAAAGAACGAATCCGCTCAGCTGAAGAACGAATCCGAGCAGCTGAAGATCGAGAATGCACGGCTCGCCGCGCTCGAATCCAAGCTCGACTCGCTGTTGCTCAGTGCCGATTCCTCCTCGCCGATTCTCCCCGCAACCGACTGCAACTGAGTGAAACCCTGGCCCTGCTGCTGGAGGATCTGGTTTTTTCTATTGAAGCCACCTTCATACGCCCGCTCATCCCTCCCTCCGGTGCCTCTTGTAAAACCGCATCACCGCCAGCGCCACGCTGCGGGAATCGTGGCGGAGGGTGGCGCTGGGGCGGGCGCCCTGCAGGGGGGCCAGCATCACCTCGTAGCCCTGGCTGCGCAGGGCGCGGCTGTCGCAGCTCACCGGTTCGGCGCCGCGTAGGCGGTAGTTCTGGATCAGGGCCGTGTCCTCCAGTTGCTCCTGGGCCAGCACGCAATCAAATAGCCGTTTTTCCACGCCCAGAGTCGCCAGCTGGGCCTCGATGGCCCGCAGGTGGCCGCCCACATCCAGGCCATCGGTTTCGCCGGGCTGGGTCATCAGGTTGCAGATGTACAGCCTGGGGGCCCGGCTGCGGCTGATGGCGCTCACCAGCTCCGGCACCAGCAGATTGGGCAGCAGGGAGGTGTACAGGCTGCCGGGACCCAGCACGATCAGGTCGGCGTTGGCGATGGCCTCCAGGGCCTTGGGGAGGGCGGGCGGCCGCTCCGGGGTGCAGCCCAGCCGCACGATCGGGCTGGTGGCCTTGCCGATCGTGGATTCCCCTTCAATTCGGTCGCCGTTCTCCAGTTCGGCCCAGAGGCGCACATCGGCATTGGTGGCCGGCACCACCTGGCCCTGCACCGCCAGCACCCGGCTGCTGGCGGTGATTGCCGACTCCAGATTGCCGGTGATGGCGGTGAGGGCCGTGAGAAAGAGGTTGCCGAAGCTGTGGCCCTCCAGGCCGCTGCCGGTCTTGAAGCGGTATTGGAACAGCCGTGTCAGTAGCGGTTCTTCGCGGGAGAGGGCCGCCAGGCAGTTGCGGATGTCGCCGGGGGGTTGCACACCAAATTCCCGCCTGAGCACACCGCTGCTGCCGCCGTCATCGGCCACGGTCACGATCGCCGTGATGTTGCCGCTATACCGCTTCAGGCCGCTCAGCAGGGTGGCCAGACCGGTGCCGCCGCCGATGGCCACGATGTTGGGACCCCGGTTGAGCCGGCGCTGGGCCAGCAGGGCATCCACCAGCACCGTGTCCTTCTCAGGGGCCAGCGCCTGCTGGATGGTGCCGAAGCTGCGGCTTTGGCCCAGCCATACCAAGCCACCGCCGACCACCAGCACCAGCGGTCCGGTGATTCCCCGCGGCATCACCTGGGTGACCTGGGCCAGCAGCCACTTGATCGACTCCAGGGTCCAGTAGATCGGCTGCAGGTCGGCCCACACCGCCGCCCCCAGCAGCGCCAGCAGCAGGCCGATGCCGGAGGTGAGCATCCAGCGCTTCACCACCAGACCGGGCTGCAGCCAACGCACCGCCCGCCGGGAGCGGGTCACCAGATCTCGCTGGCGCATCTCACCTCGGCCGAGCCACTCCGGCCGGCGGGTCCGGCGGCTGTCCTGGGGAGCGGTGCCTCGGCGGGGCAAGGGGTTGACGCCGGGGCGCCGCAGTGATGGTCCAACTCTACGAATGAACACCAGGGGATGAAACAGGCAGGATGGGGGGGTTGCCCTTGACGTGCTTCACCGGTCGTGGCCGTTCCCCCCCCTCCTCCGGACTCCGGGGACGACGCCACGGCGCCAGCCAACGCAAGGGCTGCCAGCGGAGTAGCCCCCCTGCCAGCCCCAGAACCACCACCAGAAACGGTGGCGGAGATGCGGGCGTTAGTGGTGCGCTGGGGCGATCGCACCATTCTCGACGCGGTGGACCTGCGACTCCAGGCCGGCGAGCGACTGGTGGTGGTGGGCCCCTCCGGCGCCGGCAAATCCACGATCCTGCGGCTGCTCGCCGGGCTGCAGCTGGCCACCACCGGTGAGCTGCGCATCCACGGCGAACCCCAGACCTACCTTCGCCTCGACCAGCGCCACCCCCCCGATGTTCGCCTGGTGTTCCAGAACCCCGCCCTGCTCGCCTCCCTCACCGTTCGGGAGAACGTGGGTTTTCTCCTGTATCGCTATAGCCGGCTGGGAGATGCGGAGATTCGTGAGCGGGTAAGCCGGGCTCTGGAGGCCGTTGGCCTCTATGGCATCGAGGACCGACTGCCCGGCGAGCTCAGCGGCGGCATGCAGAAGCGGGTGAGCTTCGCCCGGGCCCTGATTGATGACCCGGCTGCGGTGAATGGCCGCTCGCCACTGCTGCTCTTCGATGAACCCACCGCTGGCCTCGATCCGGTGGCCTGCACCCGGGTGGAGGATCTGATCGTGCGCACCACCGAACTCACCAATGCGGCCGGTGTGGTGGTGAGCCACGTGATGAGCACGATCGAGCGTTGCGCCGAACGGGTGTTGCTTCTCTACGACGGCCAGTTCCGCTGGGACGGCAGCCTCGCCGACTTTCATCGCACCGACAATCCCTATGTGACCCAATTCCGGAGCGGTAGTCTGCGCGGACCGATGCAGCCGGCCGAGCTCTGAGCCCATGCGCCGCAGTGTCCGTGAGGCCCTGGTTGGTTTTTCCCTCGTGGCCGCCGTTGCCGGTGGCCTCGGCCTGTGGTTTTGGTTGAAGGGAATCTCCCTGGCCCGCAGCAACTGGACGATTCAGGCCAGCTTCCAGGATGCGGCCGGCCTGGCCAACCGCTCCCCTGTCTCGTTCCGCGGGGTGCTGGTCGGCCGGGTGCGTTCGATCAAGGTGAATGCCAACGAGGTGCTGGCCGATCTGGAGATCACCGACCCCACCCTGCGCCTGGCCCGGCCCGTGGTGGCCCGGGTGGGGGCGGCCTCCCTCCTGGGGGGGGATGCAATCGTGTCGCTGCTGAGCGCCGGTCCGCCCCAGTCCCTTGGTGGTCCCGGACCGCTTGATCGGAGTTGTGACAACAGCCGCATGGTGTGCAACCGGGGCCGGGTCCGTGGCATTGAGGCTCCCACCCTCGATTCGGTCACCACCACCATGCAGAAGCTGCTCGATCAGGCGGACCAGGAGCGGTTGGTGAAGCGCCTCGCGCTGGCCACCACCGCCTTTGACAAGACCGCCGATGAGACAAAAAAGCTCGCCGTTCAGGGCCAGGCGTTTGTGGGGGATGCTGGGAAGCTCGTGAAGGGCCTCAACGATGTGGTGGGCAAGAGCGATCCGATCGTGCAAAACCTCACCGCCGCCAGCGTCGATGCCCGCCAGGCCAGCCGCTCCGTGAAGCAGCTGGCCGGCCGGCTCGACCAGGCCAGCACCGTGAAGGATCTAGAAGCCACCCTGGCCAATGCCCGCCAGCTCACGCAGCGCTGGGAGGCGGTGGGGGGGGATGTGCAGAAACTCACCGGCGACCCCAGCTTCGTGGCCGGCCTGCGCAGCGTTTCGGTGGGCCTGGGCCGCTTCTTCGATGATCTCTATCCCGGCACAGCGCCCGCTGGCGGTGCTTCGTCCGTACGCCGCGAGGGCACCGCGGCCCACGCCGGGGAGTCGGCCAGGCCTGAGGCCGTTCGTGCCCGCCCACACCGCCCCGACCCCGCCGACCGCTTCGCCCCCCGCACCAAGGCCCCGGCTATGCCGGTGCCCGCCTACGGCTACGAGGCGCCTTAGAGCCCTGCAATCGCCTCCAGGGCGATCGCCGCAATGGCCTGGTCGCTGGCCTTGGGAAGCTGCACATAGCGGCCCCCAGCGGCCTCGGCGAGGTCTTTGCCCATGCCGCTGCCGATGAACTTGCGCTCGGTATCGATCACCAAGAGCTTGATGCCCAGGGAGCGGTAACGGCTGGCCACCTGTTTCACCTCCTCCTTGAGGTCCACCGGCTCTTCCCCCTCCAGCTCGGGCTGGCCCAGGGAGCGGGAGAGGGGCACGTTGCCGCGGCCATCGGTGATCGCCACCACCACCACCTGGCCCAGGTCGCCGGTGGCCAGGGCGTTGGCCCCCACCCGCGCGGCCTGGGTGAGGCCGTGGGCCAGCGGTGAGCCGCCGCCGCAGGGCATCGATTCGAGCCGGCGGCGGGCGGCGGTGATCGAGCGGGTGGGGGGCAGCAGCACCTCGGCCTGCTCGCCGCGGAAGGGGATCAGGGCCACCTCGTCGCGGTTTTCATAGGCCTCGGTGAGCAGCCGGATCACGGCCCCCTTGGCGCTCTGCATGCGGTTGAGGGCCATCGAGCCACTGGCATCCACCAGGAAGATCACCAGGGCGCCGGCCTTGCGCTGCAACTGCTTGGCCCGCAGGTCGCCGTCCTCCACGATCACCTTGCGGTTGGGTTCCCGCTCGCGGCGGGCTTTTTGGTACGGCGCCGCAGCCCGCAGGGTGGCGTCCACGGCAATGCGCTTCACCGGGCCTCGGGGCAGCATCGGTTTCACGTAGCGCCCGCGGGAGTCGCTCATCACCACGGCGCGGCTGCCGCTGCCGCCGCTCTTCGCCTTGGCGGCGCCGAACAGCAGCAGGTCGGGGTCGATGGCGGTGGCCTCCGGATCCAGCAGGAACTCCTCGGGGATCTGGGGGGGCGCCTGATCCTCGGGGGTGTCGTCCTCCGGTTCGTCCTCCTCGTCTTCGCTGTTGTCGTCCTGGTCGTCGTCCGGCTCCTGCTCGTTCTCAGGTGGTTCGGGCTCCTCAGGCGGCTGCTCACCCTGGGGCGGTGGTGGCGGAGGCGGTTCCATCGGCTGGTTGGGATCGGGCGGCGGCAGCTGCAGGGCCCGCGGCGCGATCACCAGCCGCACCGCCACCTGGAGGTCCTCGGCCTCCACCTGGTCGCGGCCGCTGAGGGCGGCGTGGGCCCGCGCCACCCGCACGGCGTAGAGCTCGCTGCGGTGGCCTTCCACGCCGCCCCGGATCGCCTCGGTCACCAGGTAGGTGATCTGTTCGCGGCTGATCCGCACATCCGGTAGCCACTGACGGGCCAGCAGCAACTGGGTGGCCAGGCCGTCCGTTTCCTCCTGGAAGCGGGCCCGAAACGCCTCCACCGATTCGCCGTGGTCGAGGGCGGAGCGGGTGATCGCCACCCGCTGCTCCACATCCAGCAGCTGGTTGGCGGAGAGGGCAATGGCGAAGCGATCGAGCAGGTGGTCGCGCACCGCCCCCTCCTCGGGGTTGTAGGTGGCGATCAGCAGGCAGCGGCAGGGGTGGGAGAGGCTCAGCCCCTCGCGCTCGATCCGGTTGTCGCCCGACCCCACCGCCGCCAGCAGCAGGTTGGTGATCTGGTCGTCGAGCAGGTTGAGCTCATCGATGTAGAGCACGCCCCGGTGGGCTTCAGCCAGCAGGCCCGGCTGGAACACCGGTGCCCCCGCGGCCAGGGAGGCGGCCACATCCACCGAGCCCACCAGCCGGTCCTCGGTGATCCCCAGCGGCACCTGCACGAACGGGGCCGGCTCCACGCGGGTGGGCAGCAGGGCCGAGCGGTCGGCGCCGCTGGCATCGCCCCCCAGCTCGGTGATGCGGCGCCGGGTGGGGGCGTCCCAGTCGTCCGGGCGGGCCGGGTCCACGTGGAGGGCGGTGGCGGCGCCGCCCAGGTCGAGGCTGTCGATCGGCGGCAGCAGGGCGTGGAGCCCCCTGGCCAGCACCGACTTGCCGGTTCCCCGCCCGCCGGCGATCACCACACCCCCTAGGCCGGGATCCACGGCCGCCAGGAGCAGGGCCAGCTTGAGCGTGCCGTGGCCGGTGATCGCCGCCAGCGGGAAGGCGCGGGCGGCCTGATCGGAGGGCCCCACAGCTGGGGCGGCGCTGCCGGTGCTGCTGGCGACCATGGGGGAGTGGGGAGCCCTCGGATCGGGAAGTCTCGCCGATCGCGGCCAGGCCCTCTTCCGCCTGGAGCGGCCCTAGGGCGGCTGGGCTTTTCGCGGCGGCACTGGCCTAGGAGGCTGCTGAACAACCTCACCTCTGCCCACCTCCGTGGGCAGAGGCTCCCATGGATGGGCAGGTGCTCCATCGGCGACTAGCCGATGCGCGAGCGATGACGAGGAACAGAACGGCATGGATGTGCCGTGTCGGCCTGGAATAGCTGGCGTTTCCGGCTTTCTGAGCAGCCCTTGAAGGGGAGGCACTTGGGCCCCGCTCCGCCTAAATTGATGCGAATACTGCAAGACATTGGCTCGGTGCCGTCTAGCCCTCTGATCTGGCTCCTGGAGGACGATGAGGCCCTCTGTGGACTCCTGCGCTCCCGTTTCGACGCCCTCGGGTGGACCACCACCGCGTTCCACCGGCCCCGCAGCTTTGAGGATGAGCTGGCTTCCGGTTCCCCTAGCCTCCTGGTGCTCGATGAGATGTTGCCGGAACGACGCGGCGTGGATCTGTTGTCGGGACTGCGCCTGCAGGGGCACCGTTTTCCCGTGCTGATGCTCTCGGCTCTCCAATCGCCGGAGGATCGGATCGCCGGGCTTGAGGCCGGCGCCGATGACTACCTGGGCAAGCCCTTTTCCTTCCGCGAACTCCAGCTGCGCATGGAGCGGCTCCTGGCAATCGGGACCGGTTCGATCGAAACTAGGGTGCCACCTCCGGCCCATGAGTGCTTCAGGATCGGCACGATTCATTTCGATGGTCTGCGGTCCCAGATCACCGCTGCCGATGGCACGGTGACGCGCATCAGTCGCGGGGATGCCGCCCTGCTGCAGGCCTTGCTCCGGCGTCCGGGGGAGGTGGTGGGTCGCCAGACCTTGGCCCGTATTTCGGGCAGTCTGGTGGACGTGAGCCAGAGCCGCAGCATCGATGTGCGGCTCAGCCGCTTGCGGCGACTGCTTGAGGATCTTCTGCAACAGGGCGATGCCATTGAGGCGATTCGGGGTCAGGGCTACTGCCTTCAGGCGCCGGTTGAACCCGCCGAGCCCCTTGTCACTGCCTGATGGCGCATCGGTCGATGTGGGGCTTGATCGGCGCGACTGGGCCGATCTGCTGATCTTCCTGGCCGGCGGTGTGGGCCTCAGCTTCGGGTTGCTGCTGCTGTTGATGCGCACCGTGCTGGAGCCCCAGCTGGTGGATGAAAGCGTGCGGCGGATCAACCGCAATGTGCGACTGGTGGAGGAGGTGCTCACCAAGGCCCCAGTGGAGAGATTGCCGGACGGCGTGGTGGTGCGAGACCGGCTGTCGGCTCCCGAGAACGCGCTTCGTCCCCTTTCGGGCTTTGATCGCGAGGTGATGAAGGAACTCCGCAATCGCGAGGATCTGAAGCGGGAGATCCGCCGCGATCAGCATCCCTTGGAGGATCCCTGGGGGGGCTACTGGATCAAGCTTCGGGTCGCCGATCGACCCTCCACCCTCTGGCTTTATCAGCCGGAGCGGCTCAGCAGTCTGAGTGTGTGGTACCTCCCGATCCTGCGCTCCCTGGCGTTGTTGCTGGGAACCGGGGCCGGCATCGTGATTTTCCTTCGCCGCCATGTGGAGATTCCTTTCCGGCGGGTGATGGAGGCGATCCCCGACACATCCCTACCCCCCCTCGCCCTGCTGCCGGAGAGGGGGGTGGCGCCATTGCGCATGCTCACCCTGCGGATCAACCGGTTGCTGGAGCGCCTCAATGGCGTGGCCGCCGACCGGCGTGGTCTGCTGCGGGGGTTGGCCCACGATCTGGGGGGGCCCCAGGCCCGGCTGATGCTCCAGGCCGAGGCCCTCCAGGAATCTTTGGAGGGTTCACCCCGCCAGGTGATGGATTCGATGCTGCAGGAACTGCGGCAGCTCGCCGCGATCACGGCCCAGCTCGGTGTGCTGGCCGATCAGGAGATTCCGGAGGACATCCATGAGCCCATCGCCCTCGATGATTTCTGCAGGCGTCTGGCGGCCAGTTATCCAGCGAACGAGCGGCTCGTTCTGGCAATCCCCCGCCTGTTCCTGCGGATCGATCTGTTGGGTTTGGAGCGCAGCCTCTGCAACCTGATCGATAACGCCCTCGAGTACGGGCGTCCGCCGGTGACCATCTCGGCCCTGCGGGAGGGTTCTTGCCTGCGGATCGTGGTAGAGGACCGGGGTGAAGGTCTGCGCAGTCCGACCCTGCTGACCATGCCCGCCAGCTCGCGAGCCGACGATCGCCAGCGCCATCGCCACCAGGGCCTTGGCTTGCTGCTGGTCGACCGTTTCTGCCGCAGCCAGGGCGGACGCCTGCTGTTGAGGCGGTGCGAGGCTGGTGGCCTGCGGGCCGAGATGCTGCTCCAGCCCACCCCAGCCAACCCCCTGTTCCAGAATTCGTGATGATCCGCTCCGATCGCCTGCGCTGGCTGGGTGTTCTGTTGGGTGTCCGCCGCCGTCCGGCGGTTCCGGGACGGCTGGCTCCCTTTTCTGCCCTGTTGCTGCTGCTGGCGGAGGTCCCCCTGGCCCGTCCGGTCCGCGCCGCGGAGGTGCAGCTCCAATGCCAGGGCACCGTCCTGGAGGCCAGGGGCAGTGCTGAGCGCAAGCGTCCGCTGGTTCGCATCGCCTTCTCCCTCAACCTGGAGGCCGAGGCCCCCACGGCCGATGGAGCCCTCGCCCGCCTCCAGAGCCGGCTTGCTGCGGTGCGCTCCGCCCTGCGGGACTTGGGGGTCGAGGGGCTGGAGGTGGGTTCCCCCTCCACCTGGCCCAGGCCTGCGGAGCCTGGCCGGCCCGCCCTGGTGCAGGCCAATCTGCCGGTGGCCGGCAAGCTGGCGGCCCCGCAGCTTCAGGGGCTGATCCGCCGGGTCGGCGCACTCCCCGGCGTGCGGTTGGCGCCCGTGACCCCGGAGGCCGACCCCGCCGGAGCCGCAGCCTCCCGCCAGGCCCTGCTGGCGGCCGCTTTCCAGGATGCGGAGGCCCAAGTCCGACCGCTTGCCCAGCTAATCGGGAGGCCCCGTTTGCTGCCCCTGCAGATTCAGGTGGAGGGAGGCGGTGGTCCGGTGATGATGCGGGCGGCCATGGCCGATGCTGCACCGCCTCCGCCTTTCGATCCGGCCGAGTTGCCCAAGCCCACCGATCGTCTGGCGATGCTGGTGCAGTTCTGCGCGGTTCAGAACCGGTACTGAAGCTTGGCGTAGAGACCCTTGCCGAGCAGCCAGTCGGTCCAGGGGCCTGGGTTGTCGTTGGTTTGGAAGCTCCGGACCCAGCCCAGCTCGGCACTCCAGTTCGGGCCCTGCAGCCAGCGCACCAGAACCCCTGCGGCCCCCACGGTGTCGCTGAAGCTGAAGCCCCCGGCGCTGGTGGTCACCCCACCGGCCCCGAGGAAGGGCACCAGTTGCAACGCTGTCATCGGCCTCTGCCAGAAGGTCCAGGCCACCTCGCCGGTGCCCAGCCAGCCGCTGTCCCCACTGATCAGCTGCCCGGGCAGTCCCCGGATCCCCACGTCGGAACCCAGGTTGAACTGCATCGGCGAGGTGAGGGGCTGGAAGGCCACCTGGCCTCCGCCCCGCAGCAGGAGCTGCCAGCTCGGCGCAAACCCCCAGGCCCCTGAAACCAGGCCACCGAGGGCCGTGGCCGCGCCCGGCACGATTCCCACCGAGGCCAGTTCCTCCCGCTGGTCGGAAGGGGTGGCGAAGCCCAATCCCTGCATGAGGTACACCGTGCCACCCCACCCCAGACCCGGCGCTCCGCCGCTGCCGTTCACCCCCAGCCGCAGATAGCCGGAGCGGGGGTTCCGCACGACGGCCGGCAGCGAGCTGGGCAGGGCGGCATTGTTGAAGGTGGTTTCGCTGCCACTGCCGCTCAGGGCCGCGGCCACGCTCCATCGTTGGCTGATGCTGTCTGTCAGCACCCATTCGAGCTGTCCCAGCCCCTGCAGTTGGTTGGTGGCGAGGTCGTTCTGCGGATCGGGCAGTTCGATCAGATTGCGCCGGCTGTAGCCGATGGCGCCGGTGAGATTGAGTTGCTCGGCCAGGGGCAAGGTGTAGCTCAGCGAGCTGATTGCCGCCCCCAGGGAAGGGTTGTTGTCGCTGTTGAGTTCGCCATAGAGCAGCAGGGTGTCGCCCGCCGTGGCCAGATCCCCCTTCACCAGGGTGCCCACCAGTCGGCCTTCGCCGGATCCATTCGACCCCTCATTGCGCGCGGAGAGGTCCCCATGCCACGGCTGGCGCCCTGGAAGCACCCGCACGCTGAGCACCGCCTGGGAGACATCGCTGCCAAGTTTCACAAGGGATCCCCTCACGCTCACGCTCTCGATCGAGGGTCGACTCCGCAGCCGTTGCAGGCTGTAATCCAGTCTCGGCAGGTGAAGGGTGCTGCCCACGAGGGGTTGGAGGAACCGCCGTGCCTGGCGGTTGAGGCGCTCATCGGGACCCACCACCCGCACCTCCGTCACCGTGCCCAACACCACCTCAAGCACGCCCGGCGCTTGGCTCGACTGCGCGTAGACGCGGCTGTTCACGTAGCCATCGCTGGCCAGCCTGGCGGTGAGGATGGCGGCGCAGGCGGGCAGCCGCTGGCTGGGATCGGCAATGGAGAGGCAGGGCGCCAGGATCTGCCGCAGCTGGGCCGGGTTGTAGGGGGATCGGCCCTGGATCCGCGGAGGCGGGGCCTCCCGGGGCTGCCCGGCCGGCGTGGTGGGGGAGCGGGGCTGCCCTTCCGAAGGAGGGGGGACCGGGGGGGGGGGCCGGGCTGGCCGGTACCTCCAGGCCCGGTTCGCGGCCGGGACCGCCCGGTCGCGGTTTCTGCTCGATCGGTGCGGGGGCCGGCAGCCGCACTGGTCCATTCTGCAGGGGAGGTGC
>Ga0209401_1003000_pt1 | contig 10732 bp, 9 predicted proteins | sample M_140807_MF_Meta_FD_187318 | JGI IMG/M metagenome (GOLD analysis project Ga0209401, IMG submission 187318) | Freshwater microbial communities from Lake Montjoie, Canada to study carbon cycling - M_140807_MF_MetaG (SPAdes) (version 2) | ecosystem: Environmental > Aquatic > Freshwater > Lake...
ATTGAGGTAAAATGTTGGTCATCCTATGATAAAACATTTCTGGGGTAACCTTGTATTGATCCATTATTTTTGAAAAATGATCAGGATTCCAACTTTTTTGTGAAAAGATATCGTCCAAGGACATAATGAAAGGATCCCTTGGTAAGTGGAGCGCCACGGAAAAATAAATAGCTTTAGAATGATTTAAAACCTCTTCAAAAACTTTCCCCTGGGCGATGGAAGAAGTGTAGGCTCTTTCTTTTAATTGTAAAAACTTAAAAGCAATTTCTTTCCCGAATGAAAAAGATCGTTGCATGCTATTTAAACTGCCTTTAAGAAGCAGTTGATTTGATTTTGGCAAAAACAAGTAGTAATATAAATTATTTAATTTTTCATATTGATCTAATCCTTTGTAATCTATATTATAATCGTATGATTCTGATAATATTTCAGCAAGAAGTTTATCTGAAATAGGCCTTAGGTTTGGAATATTATATTCTTCTATAAATTGATCTACAGCGTATTCAATTTCTTCAAAATAGTTTTGATGCATTTCAAGATAGGAACGTAGCGCAGCAAAATAAAAATGCTCTTGCCTTAAGGCGTAATTCCTGGATAATTCAAGAAGCGTGGAAATAAAGGCTCCAACTCTGGTTGGTGCGCGGGCTATGATTTCTACAACTTTCGATAAATCAATGCCAAATAAATCTAAAGGCAATTCATTTAGAAAATTTGAATCCAGTAATTCGATAATAGTATCTAGGCCATCTTCTGCCCCAAATGTCACCAGTTTTTCAGGGGTTTGCCCTAAGGCTAAGGAAAGCGAATTTAATTTGTCAGATTTTGGAAATTTCTTACCCTTTTCTATTTCATTTAAATAGGAAATAGAAAGTCCTGTTTGTTGGGCTAACTCTAAAAACGAGAATCCTTTTGCCTGACGAAGTTGTTTAACTTTTAGTCCGAAAAGTATCCGATTAGGAATATGTTTGCTACTCATATTCACAAAATAACGAATTCTTTTTAATAATTGATGTAATAAAAAAAGGTGCCTCTGTCGTAAAGGCACCTTTCACACTGGGAGTAATTATATGTGGGTATAAATGTATTGCATTTATGATGTTAAAGCAACTTCTCAAATTGACAAATCAGGAAAATTGATATTCAAATCAGGAATTTATGGAATTTCTTTACTCAATGTTACATAAAAGGCGGGCGTTAAACCAGTTACTTGTTTAAAAGTCCTGATAAACGAGGAGGAATTTCCAAATCCACAAGCTTTGGCAACTTCCTGAACGGTACTTTCCTGCTTTGTTTCTAATAACAATATTTTTGCCTCCTGAATTCTTAAGGTATTAATGTATTGATTGAAATTCATTCTGGCAAATTTGTTAATCGATAAAGAAATGTATTTATCATTTGATGTCATAGCCGTACTAATATCAGAAACAGTTATGCCGGGTTTAAGATAAAATTTTTCATTTTCCATTAACTGTTGGATTTCCAAAAACAAAGAGTATAGTTTTTGATCGTTTCCATCTGTATCTGGCGTAATTTTATCTTGAACTAGCTTAAAATGTGGTATATTATTTAAATGAAATATTTTTTTGTAACTATCTCGAAGTTTTAAATAAAAAACTATGCTTACTAATAGAAGAATTATAAATATTATAATTAGGATGGTAAATAGAATAATGGTCCTATTTTTATTTTTATTTGCATTTGCCAGTTTTTTCAGAGAATTGGTTAATTTATCTTTCTCATAAATAATAGACCATTCTTCATAATCAGAATTAAAATTATCCTCTATAATTTTAGTGGTCTCATTCACATAACGGTTAAAGGATTTCTCAAATTCAGCAATATTTCCCTCGTAAGCATTCAGTCTCACCTTAATGGCAGATAGCTCATTTTTTCTTTCTTCATTTGGATAGGTCGCTAAATTATATTCTGCCTCTTGTAAAAGTTTTCTTGCCAAGGGAATATTCTTTTTTTGTATATTCCCTTCAATGCCCCTGATTAATATGGCTGACTTGAATCCATAGGATTGAAACATATCACTTAGGTAGTCCGCCTTTTTAAAGTAAAAATCAGCTTTTATATCATTTTTTAAATCCAGATAGTATTTGTTTAAATTGTGGAGGGATTTGATTAAATTAAATGTATCCTTAATGTTTCCAAATATTACTTCAGCCTTAAGGGCGTTTTCTATGGCTTTTGCTTTGTCTATGTTATCATAAAATACGGCGGCATTTAGATAGGTTAATCCTATATTTTCTTTATTCCCCACTTTTAAGAAGTAGTCCTGTGCTACCTTATTCAGGATTATGGCACTTTCATAATCTCCCACCTTTGATTTTAATAAGGCAATATTCAAATTGGTTTGAGCAACACCAAAAGCGTCCTTTCTTTTTTGTGCAATTTTTAAAGATTGCTGGTATGCAGTTAAAGATTTATCAAGTTTACCCAATATTTCGTAGTTGACGCCCAAATTATTGAGGCATTTCTCTGAAAAAGCTGGGTTTTTCTTTGCATAGGCTTGTTTCAAGGCGTTTTGGAAGTATTTTGCAGAAACTATATTTTGATCTTGATAATAAAAGATAAGTCCAAGGGAATAATTTGCTTTGGCTATTGAACTATCTACACTATTTTGCAGGGCATCTTCCAATAGCAAATCAGCTAGACGCCTTGCCTTTTCCAAATCAGAGGGTATAAAGCTCATAATTTCCTGAAGCGTAGGAGGTTTTTGACCTAGAATATTATCAGGAAGAAAAAATCCAAATCCAATAAGGAGTAAGATTTTTCTAACATAATGAAAATTAGTAAGGTTAAAGCTCTTTGTTTCCATTTTATAAAGTTCCAGCATGTTCTCTATAAATAACAGCGAGTAACAATTGACCAACCGCACGTAAGGTATTTCTGTCTATTTTATCGAGGGTATCGTCTGGCGTATGCCAATGTGCAACAAAACCTGTCTGAGTGTCATTGGGTCTGTTAATAATGTCAATCATAGGAATCTGGGCAATTGAGTTTACAAAGTAGTGGTCATCAGTTATGGCACCGACGCGATCATTTACAAAATAATTGCCATAACCCATTGCCTGAGCAAGATTCCAAACTTTATCAACAACATTTCCGGCATACTGAACTGATATTTCTTCTTTGGCAAACCTTGCCCCTGAAGCACCAACCATATCTAAAAGAATACCATATTCAGGTTTATTGTTAGATTGATAAATCAAATTCTTTGAAAAATATTGACTACCCAGACACCAGGTTTCAGAGGCTCCTCCATTACTATCACCATAATCTTCCAAGTCAAAAAACACAATATCCACGCCAAAATCTACTGGGTTGAGTTGTAATTGTCTGGCAATTTCCAATAAAACGCCAACGCCACTTGCACCATCATCAGCACCTAAAACGGGTTGTTTTTTATCCCCTACAGTTATAGGGGAGTCTGTAAAAGGTCTTGAATCCCAATGGGCACTCAATAAAATTCTTCTTTGAGCAGAGGGGTTAAACCGACCGATAATATTATTTCCATTCAATGATTTCCCATCAAATGACTTAGCGATAAATTTTTGCTCTATTACTTCGGCACCAAATTTTTTCAAAGAAGAAGACAGGTAGTTTTGGCAGGAGAGATGCGCTTCAGAATTGGGAATTCTAGGTCCAAACGCGATTTGTTGAGAAACAAATTTAAAGGAAGAATCTCTCTCAAAACGCGGCACCTTGATGGCTATTTCTTTTTCCTCTACTTTATTTTTGGCATCTGATTGGCAACCTGTAAGGGCTGAAAAAAGAAATAATCCCAAGACAAAAAGAATTCTAATAGGCATAAAAATTAATTAAAAAGGATGATCAATTAGGATGAAAAATGAGTCCAGCCTTGAGCCGTAATAGCATGTCTATTTCCACCTTTTGTATGTAAGGTTATACCATCTTCCTGAGGAACAATTTCCCCGATAATATAAATATCAGTTAAAAATTTTATTTTATCAATATCCTCAGGCTTAATGGTAAATAAAAGTTCATAATCTTCTCCACCACTTAAGGCGCAGGTTATTGGATCAAGTCCAAACTGAATGGCTTGTAATTCCGTGTCAATCAATAGGGGAACCCCTTCCTCTTCAATAAAGGCACCTGTGTTTGATTGCTTACATAAGTGGAATACTTCTGAAGCGAGGCCATCAGATATATCCATCATGGAAGTAGGAATAATATTATTTTTTTCGAATAAATCAATGATATCTACCCTTGCTTCTGGCTTCAACTGCCTTCCAATAAGGTAGTTATTTTCCCCAAAATCAGGTTGAATTTCTGGATTATCCAGGAACAATCTTTTTTCTCTTTCCAATAATTGAAGCCCCAAATATGCCGCGCCCAGGTCTCCGGAAACACAGATTAAATCGCCTATTTTTGCTCCATTTCTATAAACTAATTTTTCACTAAGCCCCTGACCCACTGCAGTAATACTTAAAACCAGGCCTCTGGGAGAAGACGTGGTGTCACCCCCCGCTAAATCGACCCCATAAAATTCGCAGGCCTTTTGTATTCCCACATATAATTCTTCCACCGATTCGACAGAAAAACGATTTGAAATACCTATGCTGACGAAAATCTGTTTTGGTCTCGCATTCATAGCATAAATATCAGATAAATTTACGACGACCGCTTTATAACCCAGATGTTTTAAAGGATGATACATCAGGTCAAAATGAATGCCTTCAATGAGCATATCCGTACTGATTACTGTTTTAAATCCTTGATTATCAATAACAGCTGCATCATCTCCAATACCTTTAACCGTAGAAGCGTTTTTATTAGAGAATGGTTTTATCAATTTGTCAATGAGTCCAAACTCTCCAATTGTGTGAATTTCTGTTCTTGTAGTTTCTTTATTGTCAGAGGTATTCATTCCTTAATGTTTTTGTTTTTTTCGATAAATAAGTCTGACTTGTAAAACATCCATAAATTAGGAATGGAGGCTCCAAGGCAGTTACTTTTTTCAAAAGGGGGTAATTTCAAACTACATGCTTGTATTAAGTCATAAGAAATGGCATTCATTTGACATTGATTATCTTCTAAATACAATAATTTACCAGATGTTGTTTCAGTCAGACACTCATAATCTGCAAAAGCAGCAGCATGACTCACCGTGTTTTGTAAAAATGAAAGGATGTGAACCTTAATATTTTTATCAGCTAATATTTCTGCCGAGGCACAAATTGGCTGTTGAGGATGGGGGCAAGTATTTGCTCCGTCGCTGATGACGATTAATGATTTTTGGGACTTAGAATTATTTGAAAATAGATCGGGGGATAACGCTAACATCCTGGCTAATGGAGTGCTTCCTTCAGGTAATATGCCAGAAATGGTGGATTGGATATCTTTAATTGAAGTGCTTCCTACTTTTTTCCAAGCTGCTGGCGGTGTTTGACAATCTCCTCCAATGGTGCCAATACCAACTTGATGATCGGAGATTAATTGATCTAAAATGCTGTTGGTAAGCCATTGAGTAGTCCGGAACCTGTCTAATCCAGTACAGCTTACCTTTTCAGTTACCATAGAACCTGAAATATCAACTAAAAAAACAATTTCATCATCAGGTTGAATTTGTAATTTATTTAAAAGTTTATCCTGCCAGTCTGCTGATAATTGAACTAAATTTAAGGTAGGTTTTGAAATCATAGGGGCAGAAAAATCTAAACATAAAGTATCATTTAGCATGCTAAAGTTATGTTGAGCAAATAAATTAGAAGGATCTGCAAACAATGATTTTTGAAAATAGGATGCGGCTCGGAATAAGCTTATTGGATAGATATGGCCATGTAGTTTCTTTGCATTTAATTTATCTACATTCATTCCTTGATTTGCAAAAATGGAAAATCCAATGGCATTGTAGATAATACTAACGATAGATTTTTCTTCCAGTTTTTCAAATATTTTTTTTGCAACATTTAAGGATATCTGAGCATCTTCAAAATTTGAATTATACATTTGAATCATTCCTTTAAAGAAACTGAGTAATGCTTTTTTTTCTTGAATTTCAGCATCGGTTCCTCTTACCAAGCTATTTGAATGACGGAGTAAATCTTCGGCCTCTTTTAACTTATTTAATTTCCCTTGAGTAAGAGCAAAAGATAAGCAGAAAGTGAAATTTGTTGGAATATGGTCAAAAGCACTTTTAAAGTATTGGTTAGCCAGGGGTATATTTCCTTCTTTGAAATGATTAACACCAGAGAAATAGTCCTGAAATGCTTTAGTAGGGTTACCTTTTAAAGGTTGCATTGGTTTTGCCTGCCAACCTAAAAATAGTATTAATAAAAAGATTCTTGGACCAATAAACATTGGATTAAAAATAAAATTAAGGAATGAATCGCAACGCGATAAATTGTGTTAAAATACCAATAAAGTAGCCTGCATATACCTGTGCCGGAGTATGTGCCTTCAAATATAGCCTGCTGGTACCCGTTAAGCCTGCAAGTAGAAGCGCAATCAAAAATACAAGGGACATCGGGATTAAATAAATATTTGCATTAAAACCTTGAAATAAAAGGGATGCATTTCCTTGTTGAAAAAGAAATAACATAAGAAAGCCTAAAATTCCTCCTATTCCAACGGTATGGGCACTGATTTTATCAAAAATATTAATAAAGAAAGCTAAAAACAAGCCTATAGAAGAACCCAAAATGGCTCTGCTAAAGGAGGAAGGTATGTCAGGATTATCCAGAAAATTTCTAAACATCCATAAATAAAAAATACCAGTAATAATATATGGTGCAATTCTATCTTCTTTTTCAGGAAGCTCCAATGATTTAGCTAAACCAATAAATGTTAGCATTAAAACAGCAAAGCCAGGAATAAAGAAAGTGGTTAAAAATATTCGAAGAAATAAGATGATTGCTCCTGTGTCTGACCAGTTACGGAAACCAAAGTCAAACGGGTTGGTAAAAAGTAAGATAATATAGATATATGTAATGGCCAAAAGGGGGTGAGTTAGCCAGGAAATAAGGCTTGCAAAATTACGAAGCATCTTTTTTTCGGCTAAATATAAGGTTTGTGGAGCAATAAATACAACCTTATACTAATTTCATTGCATCATTAGAATAAATGTACCTTATATTAGCGTTATTAAAAGACAAATTGACCAATTAAATGCACAACATGAAAATGATCCTTCGGTTAACTAAAGGTTTCGTCCAAAAAGGGATGATTGCCACCTTGTTCTTTCTTTTTTTAGGCATTTTTGCTCATGCTCAACGAGTAGCTTGTGTAGATATGAGTAAAATTCTGGAAAATTTAGGTGATTACAAAGCTGCCCAACTAGAATTAGATGAAATGAGTGCGCGCTGGAAACAAGAAATTGCTCAGGAATATGATAAGATTAAAGCCATTTACAACAGATATCAATCGGAACAGGTCTTACTGAGTGATGATCAAAGAAAATTAAGGGAAGATGAGATTATGTCGAGAGAAAAAGAAGTTAGAGATTTGCAAAACTCAAGATTTGGGCCTGAAGGGCAATTGTTTAAACGTAGACAGGAACTAATCCGGCCAATTCAAGATAAGGTTTATGCCGTCATTGAAACCTATGCGACAGAAAGAGGTTTTGATTTCATTTTTGACAAAGCGAGTGCCTCAGGTATTATTTTTTCAACGCCAACATTTGATAAAACTGAGGATATTCGACGGATTTTAGGGAAATAACAATTTTCTGTCGGAAAATAGATACTTTTTTCTTACATTCGCGCACAAATCTTTAAAAAAGCGCATTAAATACAATACTTTATGAGAAACATCATTTTATTAACCGCAGTACTTCTTATGGGTGTAATGGGCGGAAATACTTTAAATGCTCAAAAATTTGGTTATTTAAATTCTCAGGCAATTCTTGCTGAATTACCGGAAGTTAAACAATCAGAAGCTGAACTGGAAGCCTTGCAAAAGCAATTGCAGAAAAAAGGGCAAACTATGTTAGAAACTTTGCAAGCTGATTATCAGGTGATGCAAAAAAAGGTGGATAGTGGTGAATTATCTCCAAAAATGCAAGAAGAGGAAGGTAAAAAACTTCAGGTTCGTGAAGAAGAGTTGAATAAATTTCAACAGGAAATGATGAATACCTTGCAAGAGAAAAGAAATACTTTGTTGAAACCTATTTATGACAAATTGACCGCAGCATTAAAAGTTATCGCTCAGGAAAATGGTTATACTTATATTTTCGACCAATCAATTCTGTTATTCTTTGATCCAGCAGGTGACGTAAGTACTTTGGTTAAAGCTAAATTGACAGCTACTAATTAATTTATAATTCTATTTATGGCTTCGTGCCGTCCTATAGGTATTTTTGATTCTGGCGTTGGAGGCTTGACAGTCGCCAACGCCATTTCTTTGTTATTACCAGACGAAACAATTTACTATATCGGCGATACTGCCCGAATACCTTATGGGAATAAATCGAAAGAGGAAATTGAAAAATTTAGTCTTGAAATGGCTGGTTTTCTCATCGATAAAAATTGTAAAGCACTTGTTATTGCCTGTAATACTGCATCGGCTTATGCCTTGGAAACAGTAAGAAATACCTATCCTCAAATCCCTGTAATTGCTATGGAACCTGCAGTTAAGCCTGCTATAGAACATTGTAAAACAGGTGTTATTGGCGTGCTGGCCACGCAAGGTACTTTAAAAAGTGAGCGATACGAAGATCTTAAAAATAGATTTGGCGAGGGTATCCGTATTTTAGAGAATCCATGTATTGGGTTGGTCGATAGGATTGAAGCAGGAAAATGGAAGGATCATGAAACCATTCAGCTGTTGGAATCGATTCTTTTGCCTATGCAAATAGCTCAGGCAGATCATATTGTTTTAGGTTGTACGCATTATCCAATTGTAATCCCCGCTATTTCCAGTATAATGGGAAATAATGTTCAGCTTGTTAATCCCGCACCAGCAGTGGCAAAACAGGTTTATAGACAATTATCGGAAAGAAATTTGTTGTGTCTTGATACCATACCTAACAAAAGTAGCCCAAAACATAAGGTTTGGGCTACTGGTTCTAAGCTAAGTTTTAACTATCTGCTAATGGAATTATTACCAGATAGCGAATTATATAACTGGGAATAATTAACAACTGATTTATACCTTATTGATAAGTGATTTCTTTGAAAGGAATAATTGTAATTCTTGATTAATGACTAATTCATCATTTTGCAAGTTGTTCCATCTCTTTAAATCGTCTACTTTTACTTTAAATAAAGTAGCAATACTTTCCAATGTTTCATCTTTACTGATAACATAGGTCGTCTGAAATAAATCTTTCTTGTTTTCAGAACCATCACTCCATAATTGACGAAGCTGACTGATTCCTTCCGCTGGAAGAATGATTAAATGTCCTAATTCAGAACGGGGTATCTGGTACTGTTTGAATGAAGGGTTCAATTTTGAAATCGTTCCTACTGATAAATTTGTTGCTTTCGATATTTGGTCGAAAGACATTTGATTATGTACTCTTACAGATCTGAATCCTTCTTTTGAAAGAACTGGAAATTTTGGAATGAGGTTGTGTTGGGCATAAAATTTAGAAACATAAGCTGCAGCAACAAAAGCAGGTATGTAAACCTGTGTTTCTCTTGGCAAATATTTACTTAATTTACTGTATTCTTTTGTACCTGCCTGTTTAACAGCAGAAAGAACTTTTGCAGGGCCACTGTTGTAAGCAATTAGCACTAAACCCCAATCTCCAAACTGATCATATAATGCAGACAACATCTTTATCGCCGCGTTAGTAGATTTGTACACATCCATACGCTCATCCAGCAAAGGATTTACCGTCAAGCCATAGTTACGTGCAGTTTGAGGCATAAGTTGCCAAAGACCTGCAGCACCAGCACTTGATGAAATCCCTGCATTCATTCCTGATTCTATAACGGGTAGGTAACGTAGTATCTCGGGTAATCCTTCCTTTTGTAATTGTGCATCGAAAATCGCATGATACATAGCTGATCTGCCAAGCATAGCTTCTGTCTCATTTCTTCCTAGGATAGTGTAATTCTGAATTCTACTTAGTAAGTCTTCGTTTACCTCAAACTGCATGGGCAATTTTAAAGAGGCTAATCTGTCACTAACCATCTTCTGGTTATGTGAAGTCCACGGTTCGAAAATTTCCGCGGATTTGAGTTGAGTGGTAAACGCAATAATAAAAAGCATTAGAATGCTCGTTATTGCATTTTTTGTTTTGTTTTTCATAGGATTAAAACGGACAAGAAAACGTAAAATCAGACTTTTAACGATTAACTCGCCACTTGGGACCTAAATCCCTTTTTGTGTTCATGGAATATGTTGCAAATTTACAGGCTTTCCTCGAACAATTCCAGTGTTATTAAAGATTCACCCAAACATTAACACTTCATAAATCCAATAAAATAAGAACTTTTAAACAGCAAAATGCCTGAAAGTCGCTATTTAATTGGTTTTACAGATTATAATAATGCTTAATTCGAGAAAAATTAAATTTGTTTTTTAGCTCTAAAACAAATTTTTTAAGAAAAGATTAACGTTTTGCTTAACAAATAGGGATTAAGTTTTCTACTTACTGGAACGAATTACTTGTGTCAATACATAATTATGAAAAAGGCAAACAATGGATTCTTTCTCATTTTCATCCGCATACGTTTTAAATCTTCAGGATTTAATTTTCCATTTTGAAATGGTAAAGGTTAAGTTATGTGAAAAAAATCAACAAAATTTAATTCCG
>Ga0209401_1003003_pt1 | contig 10728 bp, 13 predicted proteins | sample M_140807_MF_Meta_FD_187318 | JGI IMG/M metagenome (GOLD analysis project Ga0209401, IMG submission 187318) | Freshwater microbial communities from Lake Montjoie, Canada to study carbon cycling - M_140807_MF_MetaG (SPAdes) (version 2) | ecosystem: Environmental > Aquatic > Freshwater > Lake...
GACTTGTGCTCTTCCCACAGTCGCAAAAATTCTTCGTCCGTGATTTTTGGTGTCATTATTCTTCATCCTTTTAGGAGAAGCACCCCAAATACCACAGTTTTGTTGCGGTTGGGTGACCCCCCGAGGTTATCGGGGGGCCTAATCATTACTCGTCGGTCTGCTCGTCAACCTCTTCGGCCTCAACTTCTTCGGCTTCTTCTTCGTCATTGGCATGAGCTTGGAAGAGTGCGTCGGCGGTTGAAGAGAACAACGAAGAAAGCGTGAACTCGTTGATGTTTGATGCTTTAGCAACCAAGAAGGCGACCGAGAACAGAGCGTTCAGGGCGTCAACTGGCTCAGAGTCATTGATCGCGGCAAGGATGTCGTCTTTCATGTCAGGCTCCAAGAAAAGGAACTTCATCTTACAAACTAACAATTACCGTTTAATGACCTCTAGTCAGTATGGTCAGCAACAGCAGGATGATTGACCCGCAGCCAGTGACTAAAATCTGCTCTAGCCGCTTGATCCGAGCGTGGATACCTTTGGTTTCCTTTTCAATGCCTTCGTACCTGACGGCGCAGACATCTACGTGGGCATCAATCTTGTGATCAACTTCGGTGAGAGTAACCATCATGGGGCCAATTTGTTTTGGTTGGCGGGGGCGAGGGCGTTCATTTGCTGACCGCCAACAATTTCTTGAACTTCTTTTTTCAGTTTTTTATTTTGAATGGTTTTTTTACCGTAATACAGCGCAGATCCGACTGGAGCTGGTATGCCGCCAAGACCAGATATTACAACGTCCATCATGGCAATTAAAGCAGACGCAGTACCCGAAGTGTTTGCAGCGCCGGGAGGCAGCGTCAGAACATCTTTAGATGCGTCCATCAAAGTACGCAACTTTTCTGAGCCACCTCTGGGGAACAAGAAATCTAGCTTGTCGTCCAGTGTTCTCATGGCTTGATTGAACTGAGCGGCAGCAATTGCCGTCTCTCCTCGTTCATTAGTCGTGACGCCTTTGGTGAGTTCGTCCCGAATATATTTAAGCGTTGCACCCTGCAATTCTTTCCACGCTTGTTTTCCTTCTTCTCCGGCAGCGGGTTTCGTCAAAGTGTTTCTGACGTTCCTCACATCATCAAGACTGCCTTGAATGATTGAACGATTAAAAACGTCTTCAAAAGCAACGCGACGATCATTTTTCCCAGGCTTTTTGCTAAGAAGATCGTTAATTACCGCAACATTTTTGAATTCAGTAGCGTAGTTGTCGTGAAGCCTACGGGCTTTTCTGTATTCATCAAACCCTGACAAACCCTCAGTGATGGCATCAAGCTCTTTGCCAATTTCCGGCATAAACGCTTGGTTTACTGGGTTGCTCTTAGATATTCTGTTAGACGCTTTTCTTAAATCTTCAATTTGTTTGACAGTAAGCGGCTGGCCTTCTGGAGAAAGGGCGTCTAACTTAGCCTTTAAATTTGCAAGAATAGGCGAGTTGCCGGTTTTGATTTCTGTTTCGTAACCGCTTAACCATGTTTTTAACGGCGTGACATCAACTGACTGGTCAAGTTCACCAGCTTCTTGCGCTTTTTTGTACGCATCGCCAATTTCAGTTTTTGCCTTGTTTACACGATCAACAAGAACCTTATCAACAACTTTGCCTGTTGCTCTTAAGCTTGAAGCTTGCGCTCCTGTTTCATCTAAAAATTCGCCAATGTTTTGCAAAATACGTTGGTTGTTATCCATGTACAACTCACGGATAGGTTTGCCAACTTCTTGCTTTGCCAACTCTTGCTCTCGGCGCAACGCTGCCGTGTCTCTTGTGATTTGTCCGGGCGTCATACGCAGCGGAACTGGCAGTTCCATATTCCGAGCAACCCGCATTTTTTCAATGCCAGTTAACGCAGCGCCACCACCAGCCATTTGCGTTTCTGGCGTCCGTACCAGAGCATTCTGTACGGTTTGGGATACACGTTGTGCTGCTGGAGCAGCACGAGCGGCAAGCGCGTTGACGCCTTGTGCAACTTGTCCTGCTTGACCAACAACTGGTATAAATGGAGGAAGGTTAGGCATTAAATTGCCAACCGACTGAAGGTTGGCTTGTGCCGCAGGACTGATGGGGACGTTGCCGCCAAGTCCCATAATCTGACGAAGGGTTTGCTCTTTAGGAGTACCCGTCAGAATTTCTTTGCCCAAAGCAATTGGCGCTCCAACTACTCCAGTTAAACCACCATAGATCATTCTTGCAGCCGTTTCCGGCGCTGCGCCTACTCTTTCAAAAAAAGATGGCTCTTGAGCAAGTTCTGGTTGTGGGATAGCGCCAGGGATGTCTGCTGGCGTTGCTTTAGGCGTGACAAACTGGGCAAAAGGATTGGGTTGCTTAACGAATTGGGCAAACGGATTTTCAGTCATTTAATTCCCCAAAACTCTTTTAGCCGAGCCTGCGCCAAATTGAGCGTCAAATTGTTCTTTTGTGCCGCGACCTTGCTTCAAAAAATCTATGGCGGCTTGAGGTATGTCTGATGCTACGGATTTCCGAGCTTCAAATTTACTAGGCAACGCAACAGGCTCAACAGAAAGACCAGTGCCTTCAATAGCAGATTTTGGTATTTGCTTAACTCTTGTGTTCCATTTGTTAGCTGTTGCTTCTGCTGCTTTAAGTTGCAATTCCGCAGTTCTACGCAAAGTTTCTGATGTCATCTCAATGTTGCCGCTTTTTGCTTTTTCTAAAAAGTCTCGGTCAGCATTGGTGAACCCTTGACCAGCGCCAAGTCCTGAAGTTTTGATAGAATCCAAAGTTTGAGACGCCAAACCTTTTTGTAATTGCTCGGTGTTTGCAATTATTTCGTCGTTATTTCTTCCTGCAATATTAAGCAATTTTGCAATTTTAAGTTTTGTTTCTGCGCCAGGACCAACAATAACATTTTCTGTGGAAAGAATTTGTAAAATTCTATTTGCATTTCCCGCGGCTTCTGGCGTGTTTAAAGCAGCATCGCGCAAATCAATGTCATTTTTTGCTAGTTCCCCGGCGAAAGTCTCGCTATATTTTTTACCAGTTGACTGGGTAACATTAACATTTACAGGAGGAGCATGAGTGGTCTGCTTTAAAATTTCTGCGTCGTAAATTTTTCTTCTTGGATCGTTATCAGGTAAAGCATCGCGTTCAGCAAGCAGTTTTGCCAATCCAGAAGGCGCAAGAGGTGCTGCTGGCGCAGGAGGCGTCATCATGGAAACGTCGCCCATCATCAGCAATCTGTTTGGCTCAAACGATTGCATTTTCCTTAAAGCATTTACTTGTTCGCGAGCTTGCTTTGCCGCTTCTTTATATTCTTTAGGATCTCGCAACGCTTGAATTTCATAGAACCTAGCAAATCTTTCTGCTTTGGCTAACTCGTTTTGTATTTTTTGCTTAAATTCTTCAGGAATCAAAGCATTAGTAGGTGTCGCAGCGGCTGGAACAAAATTATTCCCGCGTTCAGCAGTTCCTACAGTAACCCCTGCCATCCCCGGCGGCGCGTTTGGAAACGTGCGTGGGGCAGCGCCTTCTGGCCCTGTCTCAAGCAAAGAAAGTTGCGGTGCGGTAACACGCGATGTTGTTGCGCCTGTCGCAGGTTGAGTTGGTTCTTCTGGATTAAGTTTTGCGTACTCAGCCAGCCGATCAATACGATCAAGATGTTCTTGAATTGCGCCCGCAGCTTGCCTAATTTTAACGTTTGGATGAGCAAGCATTTGCGGTACTGCTTCACGAAGCCCCGGCCCACCTTCTTGCTTAATTCTGTTCTGTATGTCTGTCAAAAATGTTCTAGATTCGTTTTCACTTGCCAAATCTTGCTCACGGATTTGACGGGACATCCGAGCGTTTTTAATTTGTTCTATAGCCGCCACATCCTGCAAAGGATCTGGCATATTGAACTTAGGCGCTTGATAAGCGTTGACGATTGACGGGTCGAGAGGTCGAAGTGCCATGTCAATTACCTATTTTCAATTGGCGCTGGAGTCCTGCCGTAGAAATCAGCCAACGCGTTTGTGCGCTGACCGTATTGGTACATTTGCCCAGCTTGACCAAGTGCTTGATTTAAAGCGTTTGATTGACCAAGATAACCAGAGGCGCGGGCAGACCCAATGTCTTGCAGATTCTGACCCATCTGCGCGCCGTACGCGCCATATGCGTTAGTTAACGTACCTGCTGCGGTTTGCCCTACGCCAGCCAACGATTGCAATGGGTTAAGTTGTGCAGCGCGTTCAGTCTGATAACGATTGAACGCATTCATGTACTCTTGCGAACCCATCTCCTGACCGTAGCGTTGCGCTGCTTTAAGAGTAGCGCCAGACAACAAACCACCGCGAGCGGCGGCTGTGCGGTCAAGTGCCTTCATGCCTTCTGACAATCGAAATCCGTAGCCAGGGTCTTGCGTAAACTGATTCATACCAAACTTGGTGTAGTCAGACATCGGTATCAGTTTGTTTAGCGCGCCGATGCCTGCTTGACGAAACGGTTCTTGCAGCTCAACCTGACGCTCAAACATTCGCTCTTGAGCATCTTGCGCCGCCTGAGTTGCTCGCGCTTGTACATCGGCAGCTTTGCTGGCCGATCTAGCACCCAATAATCCTGCGCCGATAGTAGCGGCGGCCATCCAAGCCATAGGCATATCAATTCCTTTTGATCAAAATTTGATCAATTTTGTTTACGTCAGTCTCTTCTATAGCATGAACACAGAACCATTCGCTATCTTCGAGGGCGTGAACCACATGGTGGACGCCCGCCTTGATCTCTATACACGCTGGCGCTTCATATTCCGTCTGTTCGTCGTCAGTCAAAACAACAACTTTACCTTTAGCCAAAATGCTCAAGTGACTGTAGTTGTGCGCGTGTTGACCTGCTTCAAACCCTTTGGGTATGACCATTCGTTTAGCGTACAGTCCATCGCTAAAATGATGTTCAACGCAAGGGTCAGTCTCAAACATCCCCTCGCGCTGTTTAGCTATTCGGGCAAAATCGTTCAAGTCACTTCCCGCCCAGAAACCCGGATGTTGATCGCGCTGGCCGTACCTGCAATTGTACTGATAAAGTCGCCAGCCCCTAGAATTTGTCCGATCAGCTCGGGAAAGGTGTAGACCTCAGACGCGGCGAGCGTCTTGGTCTTGGTGATCAAGTTAGTGTTCCCGGCAGAACCAGCCACTGTGACCAAGTTGACAGAAATTGTAACAGCAGACGCGCTGATGTTGGTCGCGGTAAACTTGTCAATGATCGCAGTCACGCCATTCGCGGTGTACTGGGTAGTTTGCGTGTTCTCGGCAAACTTTGCCGGGATTAAGACTTTAACGGTAACCATTAATTACTCCAAAAGCAGAATATTGTTAGGCACATATTGCATCATTATCCAGTTTGTGCCATCAGAAACAAGCGTACATTGATCCCCTGCGATTGCCAGCAAAATTGAAGTGCCAGCAGCACCACCGCCAATCCCCACTACGTTGCTAGACGCCGAGATCAGCGTCTGCGTTTGATAGTTCTGGAAATACAAAACTCGGCCTGAATAGGCAGTCGCGTCGGGCAGCGTGGCGGTGCAAGACAATGAGTCTGCAAGCAAATAGTCGCTGGCTTCGGTAATAAAATAATCGCCATTTTCCGTTTGTAAATAGTCGCCCAATTTGTTGTTGATGATCCATACATCTGTAGCCGCAACCGAAAAATCGTCTGTGTACGTTACTGGCGCGTTAAATAAAGCGTAAAGGATTGCATTGATAGCGTCAACGTCCACAATCGGCTGAAGCTGCAAACTATCAATTTGCTTTTGCATTTCTGCAATCTGCGACAGCAAATCTACCGGCTGAAGCTGCAAACTATCAATTTGCTTTTGCATTTCTGCAATCTGCGACAACAAATTAGATTGCGATGGTTCGCTATTTACGTTCTGCGCTAACGCTTGAAACTGAGCGTCGTAAGACGCAATCAACGCCTCTGGGTTAGACCCAATAGCTTGCGCTAACGCTTGAAGCTGGGCGTCGTAAGACGCAATCAACGTCTCTGGGTTAGGTCCAATGTCTGGGTTGTCGTAGACTTGAACCGCTGCGTTGTTTAGAGATAGAAAGAAAAAATACCAAGCGCGGTCAATAAATCCCGTGCGTGGGTCAATTATTGGTACTCGCGGCGGCGTGATCGGCGTGGGTGTGGCGTTGGGGCTAGGCATTTGTTCCGCTCAAAATTAGCTCTGCGCCCATGATTACAGTTTTGACCGGATCAGTCCCAGAAACTTCGTAGACCCGATCACGCAACTTTAGGGTCATGCCTAACCGCCGCCAAAACACTCGATGATAATAAGCGCCAATCTTGCCAACTGGTGACCAGTGCTCATTTGACCAAGTATGGCCCGCATCATCTGACCAGCGCAGCATAACCTTTGGGTCAGCCCCCTGCGTAGCGATTGCTTGCTGCTCTGCAATCAAATAATCACCGCTCTCAGTAATCAAATAATTGTCATCTTCCGTTTGTAGGTAAATGTCTTCGTTCACTACAAACCCGTTTAGCCCAACGCCAGACTCACAATCAAGTTGTAGGCTATGGTGCGCGGTGCGTTTTAGGTTATTCTGACCACTAGGCAACGCCCGCCATGAGCGCAACCACTTTTGGATGTTGCCGTTGTCGGCGTACACGTCTAGGTCAAATGCGTAAATGTTGCCGTTAGCATAGTCGCCAACAACAATCTGATTGTCAAACGCCATCTGGCAGTTGCTGCGATGGCGCATAAACTCACCGTTTACCCAACCAGCCCGTTCGTGCCATGCTTCCGTCGCCGCGTCATACACCCACGTAGCGTTGCCAGATGGGAAAATTAGCACATAAAAAGAATGACCGCCCTGCTGGTACGTGTAGGCAATCGCGTCAGAGATGTCACTATACTGCTGGATCTGCCATTCAATTGCATGGGTAGAGATCCGCTGGCCTGTGTAACCGTTGGCACGATAGACCATGCCCTGCCCGCGACGGTCACGCCCAAGCCAAAACATTCCGTTGTCCATTTTGGCAACAGAATATGGAGCAGCGCAACCCAGTTCGTTAAACGCACCTTGGATGCGTTGCAGCGGAAAGTCTGTAACGCCAGAGTCGTACCAAACTTCAATTGAGTTAGTACCAAACGCCCAAACTTCTCGGAAGTTCGCGGCCACCGCAATCAATCCATCTGGCGAGCCTTCGGTGCTGGCAAACTCAAGTGGGTCAATAGAAGTACCGTCTAGCAACGCAGTCACCCACAACTTCTGGCTGTTTGGCTCGTTGAATACAAAGTAACCATCCAGATAGCAGACGATTACAGCGCCAGGGAAATCTGGATCGGTGATTTGACCAAAAGCGCTGGTGGTGTTGTTGTAGATGTAGCTAGGGCCGTTAGCCGCAATAAATAGCTGCGTACCATTGTCAGCCATACTGACCGGCCCCGACCCTGCTACAGTCCCCAGAAGCGTTGCGGTGTAGGAGTTGTTGATCTTGTACAACTCTGTACCCGACACCACAAAAGCCGTGCTGTCGCTGGACGAGAACGCCCACAGGCCCCTAATTGGCCCAGCGCCGATTGTTGCCAAAAACTTGAGTCCTGGCGCTCTGTTTAAGAATGCAGGTTCTTTACCTGCTTCCGGCACAATTTCTGGGAACAAGTTCACCATTCTGTTGTCGGCGGCGTTGACTGACCGAGCAACATACGCTGATCCTAGAATGGGAGTCTTCATCAATAATTTCCAGCGTACACGTTGAACCGTTGGCGCGTTGCAACGATTGCGTAAGGCATCGACATCACATCGTCAGGATTGTTGATGCGCTTGAGATTGCGCTTGCTGGTCATGGCGATTCGCATCACTTGCGGCGATGGTTCCACTCCAAACTCAGGCGCGATCTCCATCGCCAAGTTATAGGTGAACGCTCTCAAATAGCCTGGGGGGAAGGCCAGTGTAGTCGCTAGTGTTGCGGGTTCGGACAACTCCTCAACGCTGATGAAGTGGAACTCCAACAAGCGCGTGGGGCGAGGATAAATGTAGATGTCAATGTCGGGGTAGGTCATGTTTATGAACATGACCTGCGGGTAGGTAGACGTTACGGTTTTGACCGCAATCCCGTCGTACTGCTGCTGATTGATTAGCTTGATGCCGTAGCTGACGTTGGTAGTTGCATCGCGGAAATACGTTGCGTCATCAACCAAAATGGGACGAACCGCAGTACCGTTTAGACGTACCAAAGACCCTGACGGGCCGAGCGTGGCGTTAATCGCGCCAACAGGCCAATTAACGATTTGGTCTATGGTTGAGAACACCGACAGCCGCTCAGTGTTCCAACTGTCAATCATTTGATTCATTGCCATCAATGAATCTTGCGACACAGACGCCGAGGTGGTTTCACCTTCTGCCAGAACCCCCAACAAACGCAGGGCGCGGTTGATCTGATCGCCAGCCGAATATGTTGCCATCGTAAACCTCAGTAGACGGGGCCGAAGCCCCGCCTGTTAAGTCAAGCCGTGAATAACTGAGAAATTGATAACGACAGCTTCAGAATATGAAGTTGCGCTCAAATTACGCAATGCAATTACCGCAGATCCAGCAGTCATACTGCAAACATAAGTAGTGTAAGCCGCAGCGGTGCTACCAGTAGTAACGCTAGAGATATTCACAATAATTGTGTCGTTACTTGAGATCAAACTATTGGTCAGCGTAAATGTTGCTACTGCACCACCAGCCAATGCTGCGTTGTTCATTGTGATGCGACCAGCAGACTTGTTTAGGGTAACACCCGTAGACTTGTCTGTTAATTGCGTAACGGCACCTTGGGCTGCTGCGCTGTAGCCGATTTCACTGGTAGCGTAAACGGTCGTGCCAACAATCGTCGATGGAATAACAGCGCCAATTGTGCCGCCATCAATATCTTGATCGCTATAAGCAACGCCGATAGATTTTGTATTACCCATTTTTAATTCCTTAAAAAAGGGGAGAGCTTGTGGCCCTCCCCCTTAGATTTAGGCTTTTAGCCCAAACGGTAAACAACGTAAGTACCCTCGCCGGTCTTACGGAAACGGAACAACTGGCTGGTTGTAACAGCAATAGCAACCAAAGCGTTGCCGCCATCGGTCACACCAGTGTTAACAGCCAACGTCACCGCGCCAGACGAAGTGCCAATGTTTACGATTGACAGGTCAAACGTGCTGCCGACCGTGGCGTTAGGAACAGCGGTATCAATCGCCGTGCCTAGCGGCAACGTGTACGTTGCTGCCGAAGTGCCAGGGTTAGCAACCAGCATCTGATTAACGATCTGAGCTGCGGTCAGGGTTGCAGTTGCCGTGGCCGTCTGGGGGACAGCCATAGCGCCCATGATTGTTTCTTGACGGTTACCTGCACCAACTTGGTAACCACCACCACCATTAGGGAGAGCCATAATATTTCCTTAAATTAAGAGGTTCAACCCCAGACGCGGCAGGCCATCTGTGGACGAATCGTGCTAAAGCCATAAAGGACATCAATACGACATGGAAGTCTGTCATTATTTATGTCGTACTGCCTAATCACACGCAAGCTGATCCCGTTATGTACTGCGCGAGCAGCCATATCAACACCCTGCGGCAGCAACAAGTCAGCCGTGGCAAACGTGATTGCGTCTTTGTGGTAGACCAAGTTCTGTGGGTACTGGGTTGATGCAGTTCCAACAAACGTGATAACCGCGCTGGTAGCTGGGAACGCATCAATGGTAGCCAAAGCATTTGCCGACGTATAAAGCGCCGGAGAAATTGCCAAGGTCATTGAAGTGCCGGAGGTCACGCTGTTGTCAGCGGTCACAACGAACTGCTGCAAACTGCCAGTTGACTCACGGGTCTGTGGGTTGACTGCATACACGCCAGCGATGGTGAAAACGTCGCCTTGCTTAACCGTCTTGGTCCCGCTGGTGAACGTAATGGCGAGGGTCGATTGACCTTCGGCAAACGTGGCGCTTGCGGAAACAATAGGCGAAACAGGGAAGTTACCCGTGGTGTGCTGCTTAATCGACTGAGACATATTGATCTCGTCAAAGCCCAACACGCCCGTACCCATCATGCCGTTCTTAAACTGCTTGCTGATGGTATCCGTTGGGTTAAACAAACCTTTCATGCCTTCAACCAGACCAGCGTTAGCAGCAGGGTTAACCGTTGCATAACGTGGGGACATCACAGCGGCGTTTTCGTTTAGCTTCTGTTGAGCTTGCAACAGAACTAGCGAGGTGCCTGGGGTCGTGCCTGGGGTGCCGACTGTGTTACCAATTGCTTTGTAAGCATTGGCAACGTCAGCGTCAATGCTAGAAGCCAACTGCGAGATACGCGGCTTAAGAACGCGCTCTGCGAAGTCATCCAACTGCATGGTCAGTTCAGCAGACGTGAAGTTCACGCCGATGTGTTTCTGGGTCGAAACGGTCAGAGTGGTGAACTGCTCGTTGTCGTCCTGAACTTGCAGGGCAGCACCGTCAGTAACCAGAGCGCGGTCGGGCAGACGAATACGCAGGGTAGAACCGATCTTAGCGCCTTCAACGGCGAACGAATCGTCGTACTGGCGGTTGACGTTACGGGTAAGAACCAGATTGTTTTCCAAGATCTCCAGGGCCTTCCTGGTGATCATGTCAATCGTAAGAATGCTATTTGACATGGTAATTCCTAAAAGAAGTTAGCGATTCTGAGCTTGCCACTTCTTAGTCTGGCGCAGCCTTTCTGCTTCAATCCATTCCGATGCAGTCATGGTCTTGGTCGACCGAGGAT
>Ga0209401_1003006_pt1 | contig 10719 bp, 10 predicted proteins | sample M_140807_MF_Meta_FD_187318 | JGI IMG/M metagenome (GOLD analysis project Ga0209401, IMG submission 187318) | Freshwater microbial communities from Lake Montjoie, Canada to study carbon cycling - M_140807_MF_MetaG (SPAdes) (version 2) | ecosystem: Environmental > Aquatic > Freshwater > Lake...
CTGCTGTTTTTTCTTCTCCATCCAAAGGCTGAACAAGAACGCGATCGTGTAAAGGTCTAAAGTTCATTAATTTAATTCTCCGTAAAATTAGTTGTTAATCAAAATATAACTTCGTACAACAATGTACTTGTCGCTATATGATGATTGATCTATTAAATTTCAAGGGGTGCATAGTACAATAAAATAGCTAAAACACTATATTTTATTAGTTTTTTTTAATCTGATTTATATGGAAGATCTAAAATTATACTTTATAAAGTACTGCTCTTATGACCTTAAACAAAGACATATCTAAAGATCAAAAGCTAAAAACTAATTATAAGCCTAATGATCTCGAGGCATTTTGGATGCCTTTTACTGCTAATCAAGATTTTAAAGCAGATCCAAGAATAGTCTCAAAGTCCAAAGGTATGTACTATTACACTCCTAACGGAGATAAAGTTTTAGACGCTGTTGCAGGTTTGTGGTGTTGTAACGCCGGGCATAATAGAGAAGAAATTGTAAAAGCAATCCAAGAACAAGCTGCTGAATTAGACTTTGTTCCTTCATTCCAAGCGGGTCATTACAAAGCTTTTGAGTTAAGCAATAAGTTAACAGATATTTCACCAGAAAATTTAAACCATGTTTTTTATAGCAATTCTGGTTCAGAGGCAGTTGAAACAGCTTTAAAAATCGCTTTAGCTTATTTTCGGGCAATTGGACAGCCATCAAAAAGAATTTTAATAGGTCGTGAAAGAGGTTATCACGGCACAGGTTTTGGAGGATTGTCAGTAGGTGGTATAGTTAATAATAAGAAACAATTCGAAAGATTTTTACCAGAAGTTTATCATCTTCCACACACGCATAATCTTGAACATAATTCATATTCCAAAGGACAACCAGCATGGGGAGCTCATTTAGCTGATGATTTGTTAAAACAAATTGAAAAACATGGCGCAGCTAACATTGCTGCAGTTATTGTTGAACCAGTTGCCGGCTCAACAGGAGTTTTAATTCCACCAGTTGGTTATTTGGAAAAGCTAAGAAAAATTTGCACTGATAACGATATAATTTTAATATTTGATGAGGTGATCACTGGCTTTGGAAGATTAGGAAAACCATTTGCTGCAGATTTTTTCAATATTGAGCCTGATTTAATGACTATAGCAAAAGGATTGACTAGTGGAACTGTGCCAATGGCTGCAACTTTTGTTTCTGATAAAATTTATAAAACATTTATGCAAGGAGATCCTAAAGTTATTGATTTTTTTCATGGATATACTTATTCAGCGCATCCATTGGCTTGCGCAGCAGCAATTGCTACTCTTGATGTTTATAAAAAAGAAAATTTATTGGTCAGAGCTTCAGAAATTGCAAAATATTGGGAAGATGCTTTGCATTCGTTAAAAGGCACAAAACATATAATTGATATAAGAAATCTTGGATTAATAGGAGCTGTAGAGTTAGAACCAATCTCGAACAAACCTTCAAGAAGAGCATACAACGTTCTATGTGAAGCTTTTAAAGATCAAAAATTATTTGTAAGAGTAACAGGAGATATTATCGCTTTATCTCCTCCTTTGATTATTCAAAAACAAGAAATAGATTTAATCGTAGAGAAATTAAAGAAGACAATTAGTTCTACACAATAATTCTAAATTTATGAATAATCCTGTTTTTTTAAGCGGGCTAAATAAGATTTATTCAAAATTTGATATATTTTTTGTTGATCTCTGGGGCGTAGTTCATAACGGTATTGAATGTTATTCTGATGCTTTAAAAGCCTTAAAAAACATAAAAAAAAGCAAGAAAATTATATTAATTTCAAATGCTCCAAGACCCAGCGATAGTGTTCAAAAGTTTTTAAATAAAATAGATTTTAGTAAAAAATTTTATAATTTATTAATTACCTCAGGAGATCTAACTCGTTTTTATCTAAAGAGTTTTACTAAAAATAAATATTTTTATCATTTGGGTCCAGATAGAGACAAAAGTCTATTTGCTAACTTAGGTCTAAAAAAAACTTCGTTAAATAATGCAGACTTTGTTGTTTGTACGGGAGTAAATAATAATAGAGACAATCTTAATAAATATTTTTCTATTTTAAAAAAAATAAAAAAAAGAAATTTACAAATGATTTGTGCCAATCCAGATTTAATTGTTCACAGGGGTGATCGAACTGAATATTGTGCTGGGTCTATTGCAAAATTATATGAAAAAATGGGTGGTAGAGTTAAGTATTTCGGAAAGCCCTATAAATACTTTTATGAATATATTTATGAGTTAATTAAAAAAAAATACAGAAAAAATATAAATAAGAGTAAAATTCTTGTTATTGGAGATAATTTAAATACTGACATTTTAGGAGCAAATAATTTTAAAGTTAAGAATTTGTTTATAGCAGGGGGTATTCATAGATCTGAATGGAATAAAAAAAATATAAATTTAGCTAAATTTGCAATTGAAAAAAATAAAGACTTTAAAATTAATTATTTTCAGAACGAATTGATTTGGTAAATGAAAATATATAGCAATATTAACTCTGTTGATAAAAAATTTATTAATTCTGTTTTAGCAATAGGCAATTTTGATGGAGTGCACTTAGGACATCAGGAGCTTTTAAAAAAAGCTTATATTTTTTCACGTAAGATAAATAAAAAATTTGGTATATTTACCTTTGATCCTTTACCTAAAGATTTTTTTAATAGGACCGATAATAAAATTTTAAACATTAATGACAAAATAGATGTCGTAAAAAAATTTCGTGCAGATTTTTTTATTAAACAAAATTTTAATCGTAATTTTTCCAAAATAAGCCATGATAATTTTGCTAAAATAATTCTTTTAAAAAAATTAGCGGTTCATAGTATTTTTGTTGGAAAAGATTTTAAATTTGGTTTTAAAAGAAAAGGTAATATATTTTTTTTAAAAAAATTATCAGAAAATAATAATTTTAAAATATTTATAATTAATTTTAAAAAATTTAATAATTATAAGATTTCTTCATCAAAAATCAGAAGCTTAATACAGGCTGGAAAAGTTAACCTAGCTCATAAAATCATGGGAAGGCCGTGGTCGATTTCTGGCAAAGTTATTCAGGGTAAAAAATATGGAAGACGAATAGGCTTTCCAACAGCAAATATTAAAATCTTTAATCAGATTAAACCATTGTTTGGGGTCTATTCTGTTAAAATTGTTTTTAATAAAAAGACCTATAAGGGAATTGCTAATTTTGGTGTAAGACCAACATTCGGAAGTTCTAGTCCAGTTTTAGAAGTTAATGTTTTTGGAAAAAATCATAATTTTTATAATAAAAATATCAAAGTTTTGTTCATTGATTTTATTAGAAAAGAGAAAAAATTTAAAAATAGCTCAATGCTGGTTAGACAGATTAAGAAAGATATTAAAGTTGCCAAAATTAGTTTAAACAAAAAATAATGTCAGAAATTAAAATAAATCTTCCCGAAACTTCCTTTCCTATGAAGGCTAATTTGCCCTCAAAAGAACCTGAAATACTTAAATTTTGGGAACAAATTAACCTTTATCAAGAGTTAAGATCTAACAGTAAGGGTAGAGAAAAATTTATTTTGCATGACGGGCCTCCTTATGCAAACGGGCATATCCATATTGGGACGGCATTAAATAAAATTTTAAAAGATATCGTTGTAAGATTTAATCAAATGACAGGTAAGGATGCCCCTTACGTACCAGGATGGGATTGCCATGGATTACCAATAGAATGGAAAGTAGAGGAGGAATATAAAAAAAAAGGAAAAAATAAGGACACCGTTCCAGTTAATGAGTTCAGAAAAGAATGTAGAGAATTTGCAACAAGTTGGATCGAGATTCAAAAAAAAGAATTTAATAGATTAGGAGTAAATGGAGATTGGAAGAATTATTATACGACTATGAGCAAGTCTTCAGAAGCTCAAATAACAAGAGAAATTAGCAAATTTATAATTAACGGAGGATTATATAGAGGCTTCAAACCAGTTTTATGGTCTGTTGTTGAATCGACAGCTTTAGCTGATGCAGAGGTTGAATATTATGATCATACTTCTAATACAATTTATTCAAAGTTTTTAATTAAGTCTGGTCCTGAAAAATTTTTAAATTGCAACGTTGTTATTTGGACAACAACTCCTTGGACTATTCCTTGTAATAGAGCCTTAGCTTTTAATAATAAAATTAATTATTCTATTGTTAAAATAAATAATAATGAAAAAATTATTATTGCAGAAAAATTAATAGAAAAAGTTTTAGCAGATTGCGCAATTACAAAACATGAAATTATTGAAAGTTTTTCAGGATCCGAATTAAAAAATATCATTTGCAATCATCCTTTCAAAGATATTGGTTATACTTTTGACGTTCCTATGCTTGATGCTAATTTTGTTAACTTAGAACAGGGAACAGGAATTGTTCATTGTGCACCTAGTCATGGACCGGATGATTACTATTTATGTTTAAACAATAATATTCAAGCCTTTGATACAATTGATGACAAAGGACATTATACAAAAAATATTATTAAATTTTCTGGTACTCATATTTTTAAAGCTGATGATGTGATTATTAATGAGCTGACTAATTTATCGAGATTATTAGGTAAAGGTAAACTTAAGCATAGTTATCCGCATTCGTGGAGATCTAAAGCGCCACTAGTTCATAGAGCTACACCTCAGTGGTTTATATCGATGGAAACAAATGATCTGAGAAAAAAATCGATTGCTGCAATTGGCAATACAAAATTTTATCCAGCTGTTGGACAAAATAGATTAAGATCAATGATAGAAACAAGACCAGATTGGTGTGTTTCTCGACAAAGAGTTTGGGGGGTACCATTGCCAATATTTATTTCAAAAAAAACTGGAAAGCCTTTGGCAGACGAAAAAGTATTAGAAGGTATAGCAAAAATATTCGAAGAAGAGGGTAGCGATTCTTGGTTTACAAGACAGCCACAAGATTTTTTAGGTAATCATTATAGTGCTAATGATTATGACCAGGTTAAAGATATTGTAGAAGTTTGGTTTGATAGTGGCTCTACGCATAGTTATGTTTTAGATAAAAGACCAGAACTTGCCTGGCCAGCAAATCTTTATTTAGAAGGATCAGATCAACACAGAGGTTGGTTTCACTCCTCTTTACTTGAATCTTGCGGAACAAAAGGAACCGCTCCATTTCAAAATATTTTGTGTCACGGATTTGTCGTGGATGGCAAAGGACAAAAAATGTCGAAATCATTAGGTAATGTGGTTATGCCAGAAGAAGTTATTAAAAATTTTGGAGCCGATATACTTAGATTATGGGTTGTTGCCTCAGACTATTCTGAAGATTTAAAGATTGATAAAGCAATTTTAAATCAACATGCCGAGTCGTATCGAAAAATTCGAAATACTCTTAGATTTCTTTTAGGAAATTTAAATGACAAATTATTGAACGATGATTTTTCTAAAATAGAATATTCAAAATTATCATCATTAGAGAAATATATCCTAACGCAAGTATATGACTTTGATTTAAGATTTAGAGATTATATTAAGTCCTATAATTTTCATAAAATATATGTTGAGCTTTTAAATTTTTGTACTTTGGATCTTTCAGCTTTTTATTTTGATATAAAAAAAGATATTCTCTATTGCGATAGCCAGAATAGTCAAAGAAGAAATAACTGTTTAGAAGTATTAAATGTTCTTATTAATTTTTTATTAAAATGGTTTTCTCCAATTTTAGCCTTTACATCTGAAGAGGCTTATCAGGTAATTAAAAATAAAAAATATAAGAGTATTCACCTGCAGGATTTTCCAGTTATACCTTTGATTTGGAATAATTCTGAAATCAAAAATAAGTGGATTGGCATTAAGAAAGTAAAACAAGTTGTTAATGCAGCTATAGAAGATATTAGAAATAAGAAGATTATTGGCTCCAGCTTAGAAGCAAATGTTATTGTTTATTTAAAAGATGAATATCTAAATATTATAAAACAAGAAGATCTTAGTGAAATTTTTATATGCTCAGAAGCAAAAGCAGAATCTTTTATTAATCAAAATGATCTATTTTCTTTAAAAGATGTTGAAGGAGTAGCCGTCAAGATAGTGAAAGCTAAGGGACAAAAATGCTCTCGTTGTTGGAAGATTTTAGAAAAACCATGTTTTAGAGATATTTGCGGTTTAAAAAATTAAAATGACGAATAAAAAAAAGATATATTTATTTATTTTTGTTCTTGCTCTTTTTACAATAGATAGAATTTCAAAAATTTTAATTTTAAAAAATTTTTTAAATAATTCTTTATCCGAAATTTATTTGAACTCTTTTCTTAATTTTTCTTTAGTATGGAATAGTGGAATTGGTTTTGGAATTTTGCAGATTGAACCTAATATTTTTTATTCAATTATTTCAATCATTATAACTGCTATTAATTTAATTTTAATTTATTGGATGTTAACCTCGTCAAATTACTTAGAATCCATATTTATTTCTATAATTTTAGGAGGAGCGCTAGGAAATTTATTTGACCGATATTATTATAGTTCTGTTCCAGACTTTATAGATCTTCATTATGAGAGTTTTCACTGGTTTACCTTTAATATTGCTGATATTTTTATCACTATTGGGATTATTGGTTTAATAATAATTGATCTGTTTAAAATAAAAAAAAAATGAAAAAAATTATAAATTTATTTGCATTATTCTTATTATTAAACTCATGTGAAAATGTTCAAAAGGGATTAGGCATGAAAAAAGATGTTCCTGATGAGTTTTTAATTGAAAAAAGGAATCCTTTGACCATGCCCCCAAATTTCGATTTGTTGCCACCAGATTCCGTGAATCAAAATAATCAAAAAGATGAGAAAGATAATTTAAAAGATATCTTTAATAAGAATCTTGGAAAAGATAAAAAAGATACAGAAATTAACAAAGGAACAAACTCTGGTTCTTTAGAAAAAAGTATTCTTGAAAAAATAAAATAGTTTGATGAAAATTAATTCTTTTAATTTTTTAAAAAATAACTCAAAAATTTATAAAAATAATTTAAGAAAGTGTTCTGAAATTTTTAAAAATTTATTTAATATTAAAGAAAATTTTTTCTTTAATACATTGTCTGAACAGTACCAAAAAAATCTCTTTTTAAAAAAAATAATCTTAAAAAAAAAATTACATAAAAATATTTTAATAGTAGGTATGGGCGGGTCTGTTCTTGGAACTAAGATGCTTTCTTCTTTTTTTGGCTTAGATAAGAATTATTATTTTTTAGATAGTTTAAATAACTCTGCGGTTAATGATCTTATTAGAAAAGATCTAAGCAAATTCTCAATATTTATTATATCTAAATCTGGACAAACTTTAGAAACCTTAACAAATTGCAATATTATTTTAAATAATTTTAATAAAAGAAAAAAAGAAATATCTAAAAATTTTATAATTATTTCAGAGAGAAATAGCATTCTATTTAATTTTGCAAAAAAAAATAATATTTTATTTTTTGAACACAATATAAATCTTAGTGGTCGGTATTCCGTTTTATCAGAAGCGGGTCTATTAATGTTTAATCTTGATTATAAGAAAATAATGCAAGGTATCAATTCTGTTCTTAAAAAAGATTTAAAGAAAAATCTAATTAATAATGCAGCTACTTTATTAACTTTAATAACAAAATCTAAAATAGATACTCATGTATCTCTTATTTATACACATAACTTATTAAATTATGGTTATTGGCATCAACAGTTGTTGGCAGAGAGTATTGGGAAGAATGGCAAAGATTTCACACCAATTATATCAGAGTGTCCCAAAGACCATCATAGTATTATGCAGCTTTATTTAGATGGAAAGAGAAATAAATTTTTTACATTCTTTAAAACAATCAATAATAAAATTGACCAGCCAATTAAAGATTATTTTGATCAAAAATTAAAAAAAAATTCTTTAAATAATATTGTTGATGCACAATTTAATGCAACGATAAAAGTTTTTAAAAAGAATTTGATACCATTTCGAGTAATATTGATTGATCAAAAAAAGCCTATTCAAAGCTTTATTTCTTTGCTTGTTTACTCAATGTTAGAAACGGCAATTTTGTGTAAAGCGCTAGACTTAAATCCTTTTAACCAACCAGCTGTAGAAGCAATCAAAAAAGAGACTTATTCTTTATTGAGTTAGATTTAATTTTGCAAAGTAAATTTTAGAAACGCCATAAATTCTCTCTTCAATAACATCGAGTTCTTTATTTTCAATATTGTTTTCAGAGTTTGTATGAATAACCAATACATTTTTTTTGTTAATAATCTTTTTTAAGTCATTTATTATATTATCAATATTTTTTATTTTAAAAGGCGGATCTAAAAATATTAAATTAGGTTTAATTTGATTAAATAATTTATTATTCTGAATTAAAGAAACGTCTTCATTAGTAGCAATAGCATTCGCGCTTAGTATATTTAGGGTATTAAGATTTTTTTTTAAAATGGAAAAAGCTTCAGGGTTTTTTTCAAAGAAAAATACTTTTTCAACCTCTCTGGATAAACATTCTAATCCAAAGGAACCTGAACCAGAAAAAAGATCTAGAACTGTCGAATTTTTAAATTCAAACTGAATTTTATTTGAGTGCTGCAATATATTGAATATACTCTCTTTGACTCTATCTCTTAGAGGTCTAGTAATTAATTTGCTCGGAAAAAGTATTTTTTTTCCTTTATATTTTCCTGATATGATCCTCATATAATCTCATTTCTTTCTCTTCTGCTTTTTCTACTTTTCCAGCTAATAAGTTTTTGAGTTTAAATGGACCGTATTCCAGACGAATTAGCCTATTAACTTTAAGATTAACAGCAGCACATAAATTTCTTATTTCATTATTTTTTCCTTCACGCATATGAAACTCTACCCAAGAATTTGCATTTCCTTTTTTTAATAATTTATATTCAAAAGGAGCGTATTGAATGTTATTTATTTTTACTCCTTTGCTAATCCTATCCAGAGAAGTTTCATCTATGTATCCATAAACTCTAATTTTATATTTTCTAATAAATTTGTTTTTAGGTAATTCTAAATTTCTTATTATTTCACCATCATCTGTTAATAATAAAAGTCCTTCAGAATTAATATCTAATCTTCCAACAGTTTTTATTTTTTTAAGATTAAAAGGTAATAGATCATATATAATCGGTCTATCGTCCTGTTTATTTCGAGATGTAATATAGTTTAATGGTTTATAAAATTTCCATACCTCTAGTTTTTTTTCAAGATTAATCTTTTTATTATTTATAATTATCTCGTCTTCATTACTTACAAAAGTAATTGGCGATGAAATAATTTCTTTATTAACAATAATTTTATTTTTTTGAATTAATTGCTCTATTTCGCGTCTAGAACCATATCCTTTGCTAGATAAAAATTTAGCTATTCTAATTTTTTTTTGGTAATTATTATTCATAATGAATGGTCAGACTGATATTTATACTAATTTACTTTTAAAATTATCAAAAAAAGCTCTAGCTTTAGGAGAGCTACCTATTAGCGCAATTATAGTAGATCCAGTTAATAAAAAAGTTATATCAGCATGCATAAATCAAACTAAAAAAAATCCAATTTTACATGCTGAGATTAATGCTATTTTAAAAGCTTTAAAATTAACAAATTCAAAAAGATTAGATAAATTTGATCTATATTGTTCTCTAGAGCCATGCGCTATGTGTGCATCTGCAATTTCTCTTTCTAGAATTAGAAGAGTTTATTTTTGTTTAGAAGATAAAAAGTCAGGAGGCTTTATTAATGGTCCAAAGTTGATTTATTCTAGTAATTTACATCATAAGCCTAAGTTTTATTATGGTTTTAAGGAAAATATTTTTTTAGATTTAATGAAAGATTTTTTTAAGAAAAAACGTAATTAATTATTAATAGCTCTCCAACCAATATCTCTTCTAAAATATTTATCTTTCCAGTTAATTTTTTTTAACATTTTAACACATGTGCTTCGAGCTGATCTAAGATTTTTATTTAAAGCCGAAGCATTCAAAACTCTACCCCCAGATGTGAAAATTTTATTATTCTTTTTAAATGTACTTGCGTGAAATAAATATTGATTATTATTTAGTAAGATTTCTTCTGTATTTTTGATTTCTGATATCTTGCCCTGTTTATTAGGATATCCTTTAGATGAGGCAACAATTGTTATTGCTTTTTTATTACTCCAATTAATTGTTATTTTGTTAATTTGTTTTTTTTTACAAGCTAATATAATTTTTAACAAATCGGTTTTTAATCGCATCATCAAAACTTGGCACTCAGGATCTCCAAGTCTAATATTATATTCAATAAGTTTGGGTTGATCATTTTTAATAATTAACCCCGCATAAAGAATTCCAACAAAAGGACATCCTAATTTTTTTAATCCTTTTAACGTAGGCTCAATAATTTCCTTTTTTATTTTCTCCTCAACTTTATTTGTAATAATATTTGAAGGAGAGTAAGCGCCCATTCCTCCCGTATTAGGACCGGTATCACCTTCTCCTATTCTTTTGTGATCTTGTGCGGTTCCAAAAAATTTATAACTTTTTCCATCTGACAGTATAAAATAACTCGCTTCTTCTCCTGACAAAAATTCTTCAATAACAAATTTTTTAGAACTTTTAAATTTTCCTTGATTGATTTCTTTACATTTTTGTAATGCCGTAGTTTTGCTATTACAGATAAAAACTCCTTTACCTGAAGCTAATCCATCAGCTTTTATTACTATAGGAG
>Ga0209401_1003008_pt1 | contig 10716 bp, 6 predicted proteins | sample M_140807_MF_Meta_FD_187318 | JGI IMG/M metagenome (GOLD analysis project Ga0209401, IMG submission 187318) | Freshwater microbial communities from Lake Montjoie, Canada to study carbon cycling - M_140807_MF_MetaG (SPAdes) (version 2) | ecosystem: Environmental > Aquatic > Freshwater > Lake...
AAGACTCGTTCGGCCTCGGCAGGGACTTCGTATACCTGCGATAGCACGGGGCGCATTGCCTTGGCAGAAGGGATTTATTTTCCCAAAAGCGATGGTTTTCGAATGCAAAAGGCTCAATGGACCTTCTATGTACCGGTGGGCCAATTCATCCGTTTCGACGAGCGATTGGCTCCTTATTTAGAAGAAACACCGGTGGTGGGCGATTTTCCGATTGGGGAATTAGCGGGGCAGCGTTGCATCATGACCTATAACGGGCTGGTTCGCATGGGTTCCTAGTCGGATGCTTGGTCAAATTAGCAATATTTGACAAAGAGCCCTAGGCAAAGGCTGTTTATCTTTCAAGAACCAACAAAACATAGTTTATTCATGGATGTCAAAAAAAATAATATGTTAAAATACCCTCCTTTCCTTTTTCAACAGACCCTTTTTCGACTCGTGCCCTATCGATTCCTTGCTCTCATCCTTGGGTTGATGGGCTGGGTATCCAACAGGTCGTTGGGGGCCTCACCTGATTATTTTCAACAGAAGGTACGCTACCAAATCCAGGTGAGTTTGGACCCTGTTCATCATGTTTTGCATGGCCATTTGCGCATGGATTACACGAATCAATCACCCCAGGCGCTTGATCGTTTGGTCATGCACCTGCATCCCAATGCCTACTCTTCGACGCGTACCGCCTTTGCCCAACAACAATTGGCCGGTGGTAGCACTCGCTTTCGATTTGCTCCCGACAGCCTTCGCGGTGGAATGGACTCGTTGGAATTTAGGGTCAACGGTCAAAAGCTGCGTTGGGAATTCTGGCATGCCGATACCCCTGATATCGCCACCGTTTATTTGGAACAACCCTTGATGCCCGGCGCTACCTTGACCCTGGAAACTCCCTTTAGGGTCCGTGTCCCCGGGGATTTTTCGCGGATGGGACATGTTGGAAATCAATACCAAATCACCCAGTGGTACCCCAAGCCAGCGGTTTACGATTCCAAAGGTTGGCATCCCTTGCCTTACTTGGACCAAGGCGAGTTTTTTAGTGAATTTGGTACTTTTGAGGTGGATATCACGGTCCCTGCCCATTACCGAGTGGCCTCTTCCGGGGATTTGCAGACCCCTTCGGAGCTGCAGTGGTTGGACTCCTTGGCGAAGGATTGCGCCGGTCTGGATTCCTTTCCTACCCATTTGACGCGGGGTGATTCTTTGAACCCTCCCCCTTCTTCTACCAAAACACTGCGCTATCTTTTGGACCAAGCCCATGATTTTGCTTGGTTTTGTGCACCGGATTATTATGTCCGTCAAAGCAAAATTGAAATCAATGGCCAAGAGGTGAAGACCTACGCTTTTTTTACCGGCCTTAACAAATCATGGAAAGATGCGACGCTTTACGTGGATTCCTCGGTCTATTATTATTCCAAATGGTTGGGCCCTTACCCCTATAACACTTGTACGGCGGTTGAAGGGGCTTTGCGCGCTGGCGGTGGCATGGAATACCCGACCATCACCGTGATATCAGCCGGGGGCGCTCCCCTGATGTTGGACTTGATTATTGCCCACGAAGTGGGGCATAATTGGTTCTATGGTATCCTGGCTTCCAACGAAAGAGACCACCCGTTCATGGACGAAGGTTTCAATTCCTTTTACGAGACCCGCTATCTCCGAACGCGCTATCCAGGCCAAAACCCCTTAGAAGCCCAATTCGGCCAGATGTTCGGGGCGTTGAAGCGCATCCTGGAACCTTTGCCGGACTTGGATAACCTATCCTTGTTGCTTTCGTTGCGTCGAGGCAAAGACCGGTCTTTGTGGCATTCCCATACCATGGATTACGACGGGGAAACTTACGGAACCCTGGCCTACAAAAAAACCGCCTTGGAATTAACCTATTTGGAAGCTTATCTGGGCCGAGAGGAATTGGATCGACGCATGCAGGCCTATTACCAGACTTGGAAATTCAGACACCCTTCTCCGGAGGACATGGAGTCGATTTTGAAGCAGAAAAGTCAGGAACAAATGATGTTGCAACAACAAACATCGGTGCCCTCTAAATCGGTCGATTGGTGGTTTGAGGAAAGACTTCGCAAAGCAGAACCCTTGGATTACCGGTTGATCCGTCAACGTATTCGTGCCAAATCAAGTGGTTGGGAACTCGAAGCCGTATTGCGAGGGCGTGGGACGGCCACCCCACTTCTGTTGGCCATCACCGATACCGGGGGTCGTATCATCCGACAAGAATGGGTGGAGGGTTTTGAAGGCAAGCGGACCATGCAGTGGAACACAACCGTCCTTCCAAAAGATTTGGTTCTGGATCCAGATCGTTCCTTGCCGTTGTATGTGCGTTCGCAGAATCATTCGGGAGGTCGCTCGGTTTGGAAGCCTTCCTTGCCCTTGGATTTCGAGGGTCAGCGCTTCTCCTGGCTTCCATGGATCAATTACCTGGAAACGGAGGGCTGGACCCCAGGGCTCTTGGTCATGAGTCCGATTTTGTTGCCAACCAATTTGCAATACCGAGGCTTGCTGCAGGTGGGGACCCGAAGTCGGGCCTTGAGCGGGGCCATGAAAGTGGATTACCGTTGGTTTCCGAGTCAGTCCTACGGTCCTCAGTGGAATGCAAGCCTGAACTGGCGCCGCTTTGAGCGTTTGGGTCCCCTCAACGGCGGGACTTTGCATGGATTCTTGGGTTGGCAGGCTCCTGAAGATCTTCGCAATCCGGGGCGAAGACATCGTTTGGAGCTGGGTTGGCGTCAACGTTACAACGGTGGTCCGTCCGAATCCTACGGACCCCTGGCCACAACAAACCGTCAAGTTGAATCCAACAAGTTCAATTGGGGTCGCTCTGCTTGGGCTGGGGATTCAGCCGTGGTTCCGACCGGTATTTGGCCCTATTTGAAAGGATCCTATACCGACGGAAATGTGTTGCGAAGCAGGGGATGGGGTTGGTTGATTCAAACCGGAAGAGCCAATGGTTGGCGCCCGGGATCGGCGAACCCTGCACGGATCGAATCTTATGCCAACATGAGCCGACTCTTGGGAGAAGGTCGGCATCGCTGGCGAATGAATTTACGAGTTTGGGGTGGCTATGCTTACGGCAACGAAGCCTACCAGGATGATCGTGAAGGAAAGGGGGGTCGCCTTGTTAATGGTCCCGGCCTTTACAGTCCGGCCGGTTTGGGCGGAGCTCAGGAATGGTCTGCTCAGGATTTGATGTGGGCCCGACCTCATTTGGTCAAGCTCGCGGCCTTGACAACCACCGAATATGCCGACCAATGGAGAAACGATCCGGCATGGCGCGGATTGGGTGGGCGTCAGGTACTCCTCCGGGATGCAGGTTTTAGGACCCCGGCCGGACCTTACAGTCAGTTTTTGTTGCAACACATGCCCCGGCCTTTGGAATATCAATTGGCGGTGAACCTCGAACTTGAACTTCCTCGGTCCCTTGTGAAGTTGCCTCTCAGCCTCTTCGCCAATGTTCAGCGCAATAATTGGAATGGCCAAAGTCCCATGTCTCCGTTGGCGACCCTCGCTGATTTGATTCCAAACGACGATCCATGGCTGGAGCCTTTGCCGGCCCTCAGTTGGGAAACCGGTTTGACCCTCAAGGTTCTGCCCTTTATGCAGTTTCATTGGCTGGCCGCCCTTAGTCCGGACTTGAAGCGGAATTTTGGGAGTGGCTCACCAGACGCTCAGGTTCCTTGGTACGCCCGCTGGAGTTGGACCCTGGATCTCAGCGCTTTGGATCCTCAGCGGCTCATTTTTTAATCTGGAGGAGTTGATTGTACTTTTGCAGGCCTTGTCCTTCTTGAAGGACCCCAAAAATTGAAGGACCCAAAGACAAAAATCATGAACCATTCTGTGAATCATATGTTAAGCGCCTTGCAACTGCAGGGTTTGGAATCGGGAGCCTCCACGGGCCGCCAAGTGTTGAATGCAGGGGGCGCCTTGCTCGAATCCAGATCGCCGGTGGACGGTGCCCTCATTGGTTCGGTAACCCAAGCATCCCATGCCGATTACGAGCAGGTGATGGCCGCAGCTGTTGCAGCTTTTGAGGAATGGAGAACGGTTCCTGCCCCCCGGCGCGGTGAGTTGGTCCGTTTGTTGGGCGAAGAATTTCGCCGACTCAAAGAGCCTTTGGGGCAATTGGTATCCTACGAGATGGGCAAAAGCCTACAGGAAGGCCTGGGCGAAGTTCAAGAAATTATTGATATCTGTGATTTTGCGGTGGGCCTGTCCCGCCAGCTTTATGGCCTCACCATGCACAGCGAGCGCCCCGGGCATCGTATGTACGAACAGTGGCACCCCTTGGGGGTTGTCGGGGTTATTTCGGCCTTTAATTTTCCGGTTGCCGTTTGGAGCTGGAATACCATGCTTGCTTGGGTCTGCGGGAATGCTTGTGTTTGGAAGCCATCCGAAAAAACACCGCTAACCGCCTTGGCTTGTCAGAAAATTACGGCCCGTGTTATGGAAGCGTTCGGGGCCCCCGAAGGACTCAGCGGATTGGTGGTAGGGGATGCCAGGGTTGGAGAATGGTTGAGCCATGACAACCGCGTTCCGTTGGTATCAGCGACCGGTTCAACCCGCATGGGCAAGGCGGTCGCTACCGCGGTTGCTGGACGACTCGGTCGGTCGCTTTTGGAATTGGGTGGTAACAATGCCATCATTGTGGCAGCAGATGCAGACCTCAAATTGGCCACCATCGGTGCGGTCTTTGGGGCGGTAGGGACCGCGGGGCAACGTTGCACGACAACCCGTCGCCTCCTATTGCACGAATCCATTTACAGCGAAATGACCCGCAGCCTGGTGGCCGCTTACGGTCAATTGCGGATAGGGGATCCCTTGGATCCGGCCCACCATGTGGGTCCTTTGATTGATTTGCAGGCGGTGCAGGCCTATAACCATGCCATTGAGAAAGCCATGGAGCAAGGGGGTCGTATGTTGGTTGAAGGTGGCGTTTTTAGTGGGACTGGCTTTGAGTCAGGTTGTTATGTGAAGCCCTGTGTGATCGAAATAGCAGCCGATGCGCCGATTGTCATGCACGAAACCTTTGCGCCTATTCTGTATGTGCATTCCTACAGCGATATCAAAACGGCGATTCAAATCCAAAACTCTGTGCCCCAGGGTTTATCCTCGGCGATGTTTACACGTAATTTGTTAGAGGCAGAACAATTCCTCTCCGCTGCAGGTTCCGATTGTGGAATAGCCAACATCAACATCGGCACATCGGGTGCAGAGATTGGTGGGGCCTTCGGTGGTGAAAAGGAAACCGGCGGAGGGCGTGAATCCGGTTCAGATAGTTGGAAAGCGTACATGCGCCGTCAAACCAACACCATCAACTACACCGACCGTTTGCCGCTGGCCCAGGGTATTCAATTCGAAATCTAAGCGTTTTCGCCGAACAACAGCGGAGGCGGGGATTACTGGAAGCGGTTATTCAGCGTCAAAATTCCAACGTTTGACCGTGGGACAATCCGGGGCCATGTCCGTTAATCGAACATAAATCTCCCGGGATTTTTGTTCAATCCAACGGTTCAGTCGATCCAAACGCTTGATTTGGAGGGCGGTTTCTTGAATTTTTTCGTAATCCAATTCGAGGCTGGTGCGGTGAGGCGAAGTTCTTTTGCTTAGGAGAACCAACCGATAACCGGTTTCACCTCCTGCAGCGGAGTAAGGCTGAACATCTGAGTAGGAGCCTTCGACCATCTTTTCGATGGCAAAGTACAAATCCGGGGTGAGCTGGTCAATCGGCCAACGCATGCCTGCCCCTTGGGGAGGGGGCAACATTCCTCCAAAGGCTTTGGTTTCGGGGTCGTCCGAATATTTACGGACGGCATCCGTAAAATTGATTTGGCCATTGACCAAGAGACTGCGTACGGAATCCAGGAGCTGGCGGGCTTGGGTTTGTTCCAAGCTACCGATCGAAGGTTTGATGAGCAGGTGACGGCAATTGATGCGTTCGCCACGTCGGGCGATCAGCTGAATGATGTGGTAGCCAAAGGAAGATTTGACCACCGGCGATATTTCACCAGGTTTGAGGCGAAAAGCCACGGCTTCAAATTCCGGGACCATATCACCCCGACCAAAAAAGCCCAATTGCCCCCCTTCTCGTGCGCTGCCCGGATCCTGCGAGTAGAGGATGGCCAAGGTGGCAAAGGATTCACCCTTGAGGATACGTTCACGCAATGCTTGGATTTTCTCGATGGCCAGGGATCTGTTTTCGGGACCGGGTTTGGGCTTGATGACCAATTGACCCAATTCCACCTCGGCCGGCACCAAGGGAAGGCTGTCGGTAGGGATTTTTTCAAAATACGCTTTGACCTCGGCCGGTGTGATTTGTTCGTCGGAGGTGATTTTATCTCTCATTTTCTGAGAGAGCAGCATGTCTTTGATCTGGGGCTTGAATTCCTCTCGGATTTCGGGCATGGTTTTGCCGTAGAATTCTTCGATTTTTTCTTGACCACCGAGCATGCCCGCAAAGTATCGAATTCGTCGATCCAATTGATTCTCAATTTCTTCGGAAGATATTTCGAGCGAGTCTAGCTCCGCCTGCAATTGAAGCATTTTGCCCAAAATCATTTGTTCAAACACCATACATCGAACCTTGGATTCGTCGGAATTTGGGGCGGTACTTTCTTGGTTGAGGGTGTTACGAACCTCGGATTCAAGTTCCGAACGGAGGATGATTTTGTCACCAACCTGGGCCAAAATCCCTTCGGAAACCAAGACCGCAGGCAGCGTCCCAAGGCTGTCAGAAACCGTAGAACCTAACGTTGTGTTCGCAAGGTTGATTGAAGAACCGGCAGGGGTCTCCTTTGTTTTTTCGGGAAGCGGTCTAGCGTCTCCTTGATGGCTGGTCAGCAAAAGCAAACCGGCCAGGCAGAATCCGAATAAACGGCCCTTAGGGTTGGGCGGGAAGGAGGGTCTCAAAAATGTTGCGGTCAATGGTGACGTTGTAGGTGGAACGGAGTTCGTTCAGCCAGCGGGATTCCAATTCGTTTTGGTAATCAGAGGTCAGGGGTCCGCGGGCTTCGGCGAGTTTTTTGGGGCCGGCCGGTAGAAGTTCGCGGGTTTGGACCACCACCCATTGTTTATTCCGTTCAAAGGGGCCTTGCAGGCCTTTTTTGCGTGGCAAGGAATCCAAAACGGGTTGGGAACCGCTTTCAAATTTGCCACTGACAAATTTCACATTGAGCGGGTTTTGGCTGTTCAGGCTTTTGGCAATTTCTTCGGGGCTGATCTTTCCGGATTTGGCTTTTTTGCGAACAGATTTGGCGGTCGCCTCGTCCGGACAGGTATAAATCGTGGCATCGATCCGGTCTTTCCATTGGTATTGTTCGGCTCGGCTTTTGAAGAAGTCTTCCAGTCCGGTGGAGTCGTTCATGGCTTTGGACCAGACTTTTTGGTCCATTAAGTCAAAGAGCAGAATGCCTTCGCGGTATTCTTTCATAAGGGCACGGAAGGCGGGGTATTTGGCTTCCAAACGGCTGTCTTCGTAGGCCAACAATGCTTGTTCAGTTTTGGTATTGTAAACTTGGCGGACATAGATGGAGGGGTCGGCACCGTTGAGGTTCTTTTGTTCCTGCTCCAACCAGAGGGCCAGTTCGGATTGACGCAAGGTGCGGTCGGCGTAACGGTGCACGATGGTATCGGTGAGGGTTTCGGTGGGTTTGTTCACCGCTGGTTTTTTGGTGCGGGATGTTTTCTCGCTGGAAATTCGCTGGGCATCCCAGCGACCGGGTTGGGCCTTCATCATCCACTGGGTGGGGGCTTTCCATTCTTGGCGTCTGTATAGGCTATCAACCACCGAGGCCCAAACGGCTTCAATCGCAGGGCTGTTTTCGGAATAGCCGTATTCGCTTTTGAGTTTGGTGATGAGGTTGGCTGTTTTTTGGTTGGCCCTGGTATCGCGGGCGATTTTGAGTTCCAGGTCTCCTTTGGATTTTTCGAAGTCTGGTACGGGTCGGTATTCGATGCGCTTGAGGATATGCCAACCGTAGGGGGTTTGGACTGGTTGGGAGAGATCCCCATCGCGGGCTATGCCAAAGGCGGCTTCTTCAAAATCAGGGATCATGCGGCCTGTTCCAAAGAAGGGGAGTACCCCTCCTTTGTCCGAGGTGCTGGGGTCTTCGCTGAATTGTTTGACCAATTCTTCGAAGGATTCACCGGAAAGGAGGCGTGCGTACAGGGTATCAACCTTGGCGCGGGCTTGTTGACGCAGGGTGTCGTTGTCGGTTTCGGGGCTTTTGACCAGCAGGTGGGCGACCCGGATTTCGCCGCGAGCTGCACGGCGGTCGATGACTTTGAGAAAGTGGTAACCGTATTGGGTGCGGAACACCGGGGAGAGTGAGCCTTTGGGGGTGTTGTAAGCCGCTTCTTCAAAGGGATAAATCATGCGAAAGGCCGAGAAAAAGCCCAAGTCGCCTCCGTTTTCGGAAGCCGAGGGGTCGTCGGATTTGGCTTTCGCCAAATCGGCAAAGTCTTTGCCATCCACAATTTCTTGACGCAAGGCGAGGGCTTTGTTATAGGCGATGAGACTATCGGCGGGCGAAGCGGATTCTTCAACGCGCACCATGATATGGGCCGCACGTATTTCGATTTGGGAGCGATCAAAGGCTTGTTGTAACAAAAATTGATCCGTTTCCTTGTCGCGCAAGTAGGGCTGAGCCAATTGGTTGCGGTAGCCCGATAACTCTTCTTTGAATTTGAGGGTGGTATCCATGCCCAAGCGGATGGCTTCCCGGACTTTGAGTTTGAATTTGACGTAGAGATCTAAGTACTCCTCCCATTCGGCGCGGGTTGCCGCTGTTTTTTTGAAATTATTCTTGTTGAAGAGGGTTACAAATTCATCGGTTCGAATGGGTTCATCGGGCAAGCCACCACCGCGAATCTCAAAAAGAACGGGGGCATTGACGGTTTGGGCATCCTGGGCAAGGGCGGTTGACGCGAAGGCGGTCAAGGCCACAAGGGCAATCCAAGCACCCCTCAAGGATGGGATGGTCCGGAAAGAAGACGATTTGATGAGCATGGTCTGAGTTTTGGGAATTTGGGTTGGGAATTTGGATGTTTTGTTTCGCAAAGGATGCCAAAAATACGCTAAAGGCCCGTAGCCTCAGCAGTTTTGGGGCATGCTTGGGGCCTTTTACCCTCAACGCCGCCTGGCGGACTTTGTTTTGGGGGCGTCGGCGCAGCCTTGTCCGGGTTGTGGCGGCGAGCCGCCCGAAAGAGGGCATGCTTATTGCCTGGGATGCAGTGTCGAATTGAGGGTGATGGACCGGGTCGATGCCCTTGGTCTGGAGCAAGAACTGGCGTGGCGTATGCCGGTGGTTTCGGTCCATGCGTTGTGGTGGGCGGAGGCGGGTAGCAGGGCGGAGGCCCTGTACAAGGCCCTCAAGTTTGGGGGACGGCGGACCCTGGGCCCCGCCCTGGGCCGGGCCATGGCCCGGCACCGGGAGCGAATGGCGCCGTTGCCCGATGGCCTGGTCCCCGTTCCCACAACCATCCACCGCACCTGGAGCCGGGGTTACAACCAGGCCCACCTCCTGGCCGAGGGCATGGCCGCCCATGCGTCGCTCCCGGTCTACCCGCACCTCCTCCAGCGGCTCGAAGGGGGCCGCAATCTGGCCCGTTTGGGCAGGAATCAACGCAATGAACAAGCCAAAAGGGACTTTGTCCAGGCCAGAACCGTGGACGGTGGCCCGTACCGGACCGACCAACGGGACTTGAACGGCCTGCACCTCCTCCTGGTGGACGATGTCATGACCAGCGGAGCAACGCTGGAACAATGCGGAAACCTGCTCATCCGACGTGGGGCTCGCCTATCGGTGATGGTCTTGGCCCGACGTCGAAACCGAATTTAGTCCATGTTGGGTCCGGACTAAACGAAATTTAGCCCCCGCTGGGTACCGAGGATTCCCCCGCCTGGTCAGGACCCTCTGCAGCCCAGGGCAAACTATCGAGGTATTGTTCCATGGCGTTACCCCTCGAGCCTTTGACCAAAACCGCCGAAGCAGGCCAACGAGAGGTCTCCAAATACCCATGCAAATCCTCCGGCCTCTCAAAAAAATGAAAAGTCGGGAATTCGGCACGCAAACTCCAAAAAGACGCCCCCACCAAGCAGCAGACCTTCCAAGGATACCGCAGCAAATTTTCGAGCAAGAAGCGATGTTCGTATTCGCTATGTTGGCCCAGCTCCAGCATTTCACCCAACAGCACCGCTTTGTGCGGGTGCTCCATCCGACCAAAATGCCCCAAGGCCGCTTGCATGCTGTCCGGATTGGCGTTGTAGGCATCCAACACCACCCCGTGGCCCCGGTGTGCCAGCCATTGCGATCGGTTGTTGCGGGGTTCCCAGGTTGTTAAGGCCTCCGAAATTTTGTCGTAGGGAACCGATAGGTAGCGACCGATGGCCGCCGCCGCCAGGACATGGGGGAAATTGTAATCCCCGTAAATTTTACTTTCCAACAAGGGAGCATCGATCAACGCTTTGGCATTGAAATCCCATCGAAATTGGAGGTAAGGGAAGGTCCTATCCAGTTTTCCAACACAATCCGATTCCGAATGAACACCGTAGGTAATGGGAGGTCGTAAGTCCTTTATTCCTCTCATTATCAAATCATTATCTCTGTTTGCAAATGCCTGTCCGCCCCGCTCGTTTAACCAACGGTACAAAGCGGTTTCTTCGTGGAGGATGGCTTCCAAGCTCCCCAATCCTTCCAGGTGTTCTTTGCCAATGCTGGT
>Ga0209401_1003016_pt1 | contig 10696 bp, 11 predicted proteins | sample M_140807_MF_Meta_FD_187318 | JGI IMG/M metagenome (GOLD analysis project Ga0209401, IMG submission 187318) | Freshwater microbial communities from Lake Montjoie, Canada to study carbon cycling - M_140807_MF_MetaG (SPAdes) (version 2) | ecosystem: Environmental > Aquatic > Freshwater > Lake...
ACATCCGTTGGGCGTCTTTAGCGTTTCGCACTAAACCTGACACATACAAGCGACCATCTACTTCAAATTCGTTACCAACTACCCGAACGACAGGAATAAACTTGCCTGCCCATTCTCTTTCTTCTAACACTTCGTAGCCGTTGGTTTTCATCCACATAACTTTTTTAACATCCACCATTCGGCTCTTGATTGGTTTTAAGCCCATCATCTTCATCTGCTTATCTTCAGGTGAGCCATCAAAATGACTCATATTGCCTGGGTACAGATTCAGTTTAGTCGGTGTATGTTTGTAATAAAAATATTCAGCAATACGGATTGTATTTTCATTTATCCATTGGCTAAGTGACGAATCACCTACGCCTTGCGCTAGCATGGATGAGATTGGCGCAGCGTCTGGAAACTGTCTTTCGTATTCGTCTTTTTGTATATCTTCGGTAATAAAACAATACTCAGCGTCTGATCCGCATGGGTCTTGAATTAACGGATCCATGTAAACGCTAAAAGCGTTACGGATTCTGCCAATACGGATGTCTTGATCAAAGGTTTCGTCGTTACAATATTCAGTCAAAATACGGATATAACCTTCACCGTAGGTGACTTGATTGTCGCAAGCCGTATCGTATGCCACATCCGCATCTGAGATGTATTCAATATGACGCACCATGCCATCAAAGATTTCAGCAACTTCAACGTCGCCTTTATCATCCGCAGGAATTACCTTCCCAGAGGGTCGATTTTGACGTTGTTCGTTAGTAACTTGCCTGACGTGTTGAGGCAATTTGTTAATAGTAAGGCAAGGCCTAGCGTTGATGGTCTGTCCTTGAACAGAACCACGGGTAGCCAATACGTCAGCAGGCCATTGCCATTGATTATCTGGAGAACCAGCCATAAATCGAAGGTCATCTAATTCATCTTCGCGGGATTCGCTATACGCTGACAACGCTGTTGTAAAGCGTGAGCGCATCGTAGATAGCTTATCCTTTGGATCTTCATTGGTTGTTGGGTTGCTACCGACGTCGGCTACTTTACCGACAAGGTTCATGTTTGACTGGTCGTATGCCATTATTTTTTCATTTTGCCTGCTGGTTTAGCTGCGCTGCGCTTTGTAGCGTAGGCAATCGCCACCGCTTGTTTGACAGGTTTGCCTGCTTTTACTTCAGCGCGGACATTTTCTCGAAATGCTTTAGGACTAGCTGATTTTTTAAGTGGCATGATTATTTCTTCTTTGCAGTTTTAGCTGAATCTTTAAAATCTTTGGCAGTTGGCGCACCTTTTGCCCCCATTTTTCGCATTTTTTCTTTAGATCCTGCTTCTATTCTTGCACGTTTAGCATGGATGTTAGCATAAAGTCCAGGTTTACTTGCCATTTAATTCTCCTTTAGCAGTTCCAATTTTTAAGTGCGGCTTTAGCGCGCGGTGCATCGCCTTTAGCGTGTTTAACAACTCCTGACATTCTCGCACAAAACGATGCTTTTCTACCAGCATCGGCTTTTGTTTTTGGATTCGGTGCAGGAGCTTTCAAATTACTGTTGTTTTTTGCATTGTACTCGGCTCGCCCTTTGGCGGTCATCCCCGCGCCCTTATCAGTTGGGTTATAGTTCTTGCCCTTACCCGTGGTCGTGCGAGCTATTGGTTTGTCGTGTTTAGTAGCCATTATGACCCCATCCAAGAGTTAGAGACCGCACCTTGATTCTGGTACGTATTCTTTCGGATTATACCCTTATATTCCCGATGTGCAACAGGAAACGCAAAAGTCAATGCAATAGCGTCGGCTGCGTCAGGTGACGCCAGCCCTCTTGACCTCATATCTTTCTTCGATTCCAAGAAGATGCTCCCCTTGCTATCAGGCTTCATCATGGGCGAGATCAGATCACTTTTTAAGTACCGATCCGTAGGCACGCTGGCTGACTTGAGCCATTCTCGCATATCGCCCCACATCTCCGCCCGTTTGTTACCATACATCATACTGTTTTTTGCTTTGTTCCCGAAGTTAACACCTTTGATCTTATAGCGTTGCTCTTTCAGTCTGTCCACTACACCAGCTCCTAGCCCACCTTCGTCGATGTTGACTAGCGTCGGCTGATATTCCTCGATAGCCTCGATCACCCGCCCAACGGTTTCCATTGTATCGTCACCTTTGTGCCGCTTGATGGCTATGACATCCCGTCCTTGTCTGACAGCGATGACGGTTGAGTCCGACCCAAACCGTGCAGGGTCAACCCCAATGATGATAGGCGCAGTATTATCCTTGTACTTTTCCCGTTGCATGGCTTCTTCGACTGTGTTGACGCTGATGAACTGATCATCCGATGCGTTCGGGAACATACCGTACACTTCCACGTGGGCTTGCACCGAGTCCGAGCCGTACTCAGCGATGATCTGCTCATAAACGTTCTTGTCTGTACCTTCGACTTGGCGTGAGTCAATGTTGCGGTTTTTCCAAAACTCCCGCTTGGAGTGGAACGCCTCATAGAAATAACCCGAATTCCGTCGTGGGTTGCTAAACGCCATCCAAAACCTGTTGGGCGTGTTCTCTGTGAAAAACCCTGACGTCACCGCCCAAATAGAATCATCAATACCCGACGCCTCATCGAATATAACCATCACCCCGTCGTAGTTGTGAACCCCCGCGTAAGCATCAGGATTCTCCGCCGACCACAGTCGTCCTTCAACACCCCAGTACCGCGTGCCTTTTTTCAAATCACGCTCGACTAGCTCAGTCAACCATTTGGCTGGCATCACCCGTGTTGCCGATACCTCAAACCAATGGCTGTTGATGGACATGGATAGCCACTTCGTTATCTCCGCCCAGGTGACACTTCTGAGCTGGCTTTCCGAGTTAGCCGACACGATGACTGTTGCGCCTATTCTGGTGGATAACATCCAATGCTCTAGCCATGAGACTAGCGCCGACTTACCAATTCCACGCCCAGACGCTACCGCCTCGCGTAGCACATCAAAGTCCAACTTGCCTTGGTTCTGTTTAATATGTTCGGCTATGTCTAATAAGATTTCACGTTGCCACTTGCGTGGCCCTGTGAAATTCTCAAGTGGCGTACCCTGTTGCGACCACGGATAGCAATACATCACAAACGCTAGCGGGTTGTCCTTGATCGCAGGACTCCACAGGCGTGACATTAACTCTTGTTCGTCTTGCGCTGAGTAGATGGTGGATTGCATTTAGGCGACTTTTTGTTTCAGTTCAGGTTTCACGTGGAACGCTTCAACGTCGGTTGGTTGGCTTTCCACTTGTTTGAACACGCCTTCGATCACGCGCTGTTGCGCTTGTTCAAGTGCGGCTGTGATCGAGATGCGCTGCTCAACATCTATCGACAGTTGTTGTTTAGCTACCCAGCCATGCTGGTGCTTGAGGATTTCTAGCGCAGCTTTAGCGTCGCCATCAGCAGCGGCTTTGTGCAGTATCGCTGATAACTCCATCTCGCCATCAGCTTTGCCTTTTTCTTCAGCATACGCCGCAATAGGATCTAGTTGCGTGAGCTGTCGGTATTCGGTAGGGCGCATCCCAGCAGCAAGGGCAAGTGTGTCGCCTTTGAGTCCTAACTTGGCAGCATCGTATATGCGTTGCAATCTAGCCTCGGTAGCTTCTAGCTTGCGTGGCTCATACACATAGGAATGAAAGTTATCAAACATGGTGGAATCTTATCATAGATTTTTTATAAAAAAATAAAAAGTTTGAGCAAACCCTCCGGCAGCGTGACCGGCCGGTCGCCGGCCCTACCCCCCCCATGAAAATGGCCGCCGGCCAGCAGGCCAGCAGGCCAGCAACCGACCGACCGCAGGCCAGCAACCGACCGGCCAGCAGCAACCGACCGACCGGCCGCAGCTTGCAGCAGGAAAGCCGGCGGCTGCGGCGGCATGGCGTGGCGTTTTTACCAGGGCGTTTTATTGGCGGGTAATTGTAGGGAGCCGGCAGGCCATTGTCATATTGTCAAATTGTCAACGGAAAATAATTAGCACTTAGGCTCTTACTTATGAGTCAAATTGTCAAAAGACAATGTGACATATAAACTAGTTTAGGGATTTTTAGCGCCAGCATAGGGCGGCCGGAATTATAGGTCATATAGGTCAATTGTCATTCCTATTTTAGTCGCGCCAATAGTAACCCTATATTTATCAATTTTAATCTACTTAAATATATCTAATAAAATGACAATTTGACCTATAAATCTTTTCGCGCTTTGCGTTTATTGGCGCTATCAATTGTCATTTGGCCATTGTCATTTGACAATTAGAGACAATATTTTGACAATTTTTTACTTTTCTGTTGTATATGCAACAATAATTGTTGCAATAGTTAAAAAAGCATGATACCCTCTAATAGCAGTACGCAACAAACAAACAGAAAGAAAGGCAAACAAAATGCAACAATACATAACGCAAGCAAGATATATAGCTAAAGATGGCGGGTATAAAATTGCGCCCGTTGACTATTCACCATATCTTGAAAAGGATATTTCAGAGCAAGCTGCAATTGAGCAAGCGCTAGAAATATTCGAAAGATTGCAAGATGATTTTATTTCGTGGTAATTAACTAAACTAAAGGAAAACAAAATGCAAATAGATAAAATAATCAGTTTCAATACAGGCCGCCAATACAGTGATAAAGGGCAGCGTATTGCAGCTGCTGTACGCAATGGCGTAGTAATTATGGTAGATATTGACCGCGGTATAGATTACGCGTTATTTGGCGCATCATTAGAGCGTAATTCAATAATGAATGCTTATGACGATCCAGAACTACATTGTTCAGTTGGTGCGATGCCAGAACTATTTAATGATAATTACAAGCTAATGAGTAAATTTATTAAAGAATTGGAAGATCACGCCTTACTAGCATCGCCTGGTTGTTTATTACCTAAGTAATAAGCTAATAAGCGCCGCCCTGGCGCTTATTGGATTGTTATTTTAACGATCAATAAACTAATCTAAACTAAAGGAAACTAAAATGCAATTTTCAATTAAACAATCGCAGCTGAAGGCCATGTTAAACCTAGCAGCAAAGCAGGATATTAGATATTACTTAAATGGCGTATTCGTAGAATTTAATCAAACCACTACCCGCCTGGTCGCAACGTGCGGCCATAAGATGGGATTATTAAATCATCCTAGCGAAGATAACCAGGGCGCAAGCGCTTTGATCATCCCTAGAGATGTAATCGAAAATCTACCTAAGTCACCTAGCAAGGCCTATGATCCTGAGCTAACAATCACAAAATGCCCTATTAATCATGCGAGCTGGACTATCGTAATACCAGGCGGCACGCAAATAGTATTCCAGCAAATCGAGGGTACTTTTCCCGATTATCGGCGGGTATGCAATTTTAAAACCAGCGGCGAGGCGGCCAGCTTTAATTACGAATACCTGGTCCAATTCTTAAAAGTACAGCACGCCTTAGGTGGATCTAAAACCAGTACCGTCAATCTATACCAAAATGGTACAAGCGGCGCCCTGGTCACTCTAGCTGGCGTTGATAATTTTGCTGGCGTGATCATGCCAATACGTAGCGACGCAACAAACCAGGCGGGTGCCATGATGGATAATGAGCTATTAAAGTTATTACCTGATACAAGCGCAGGCGACGCCGCCGCAGCTGCGGCCTAAGTGTTATCTTATAAGCGCTCTATCCAGGGCGCTTATGGGGCTAATATTTGGCCAATAAACTAAACTAAACTAAAGTAAAGGAATCTAAACTATGTACCAAAATGTTAATTTTACGGACTTTCATACCGCATTTAAGCAGCTGCGGCCTAATAATTTTTCTTATGAGGGCTTGCAGGCCTTATTCGAATATTGCGAGGATTATGAGCGCGACAGCGGCGATCTGCAGGAGTTGGACGTCATCGCGCTATGCTGCGACGTGACAGAAGATAAACCCCTAAGCATCGCCCTAGGCTATCGTATTGATCTAAGCGCGGTAGACTTAGGCGACGATCCCGCGATCCGCGCCCTGGTGCTAGATCACTTGCAGGATCATACTACCGTTGTGGGTGAAACTGCGGATTCTATTTTATTCGTAAACTATTAAGGGCTAAACCATGAAAACATTTTTAGACTATCTTTTAGGCGGCATATTCGCGGCCGCCATGGGCTTAGGCCTTGCGCTTATTTATATCTATAGAACGGGGGGTTTCTAATGTATATCGTACGGTATCGCATCCAGGGTGAGGATTACTCAATTCGATTTAATGATAAAACAAGCGCGCAACTATTCGCGGCGCGTTATAACGGGAAGGTTACAACGTGATATTTATTTTAATTGGCCTTGTATTGGCCGGCATTGTGGCGTATTGGCTTGATCTTTAGCTAGCCACTAACCCGCCGCCCCTAGCTAACCCCTAGGGGTTTTTTTACGCCTAGCGCTTGCAGCTGCCGACCAGCTGCCGACCAGCTGCCGCCGGCGCCCGACGCCCACGCCATGCGCGGGAGCCATTTCATTTTAAATCTTGCAGGCAGACGCTCCCGTTTTTTGTAGGCAAACGCTCTCATTTTTTGCAGGAAAACGCTCCCGTTTTTTGGTTCATTTTGTATTGACTTTTTGAGGCATAGGCGCATCCTCTACTGCACGCCGTAACTCAGACTTACTAAGCGTACTAGCTACTTCAGGCGCAGCATAGATATGTTTCTTACTGGTAAAATCCGCGCTAGCTAACCTGCCCATATCAACCCAGCCTGCCTCCTTCAAGGCATGGAGGAGCGCTGCTTGGGGTACCTTAACATTAGAAGGCGCTAACCCTGTCAATCTATCGCATAATGCGTGCATGGGTGATCCAATGACGCCACGGGCAAATTCACCCTTACGGGCGCGCAGCATCTCCACGAGGAAGGACTCAGCCATACTCATGCCATGTTCAACTAAATTAGCCTTAAACTCGGTCATCGCCGGCGCTGCGGCAGGGTTAAACTTAGTTACATCACGGGCGTGCAGCCACGCGGCAATACACTCAAACCCACCAGCACGGTACCACGCCCACAACGCCTGCGCTACTCTAGCATCCATCCTAGCTGCTGCTGACCAAACACAAAACCAACGACGATCTTGAGACGCTAACGAAATAGGCACGGGATCATTTGAGAACGCAAGAACGAACACACGGTTAGCCATTTGATACGGGTGCAGTCCTTTCCTATTTATTGGCAACATCTCAGGCGGCGCGGCTATGATGGGCTTGAGTTGATTGGCCAACTGCCTACGGGCGGACGCATCGGGTTCTTTTAACTCATTAATTAATAAAATTTCAGACTCTAATTGATAACCCCATTGACTATTAATCGAGTTGTTATCCATGATGCCACGGTTCTTTAAATGCGAACCGCACACCGCCCAAATGAACGGCGCCCACATCGTGTCCTTGCCACTACCCTCATCGCCGCCATGCAATACGGCATGATTGATCTTAACTTGCGGGTGCTGCACTTTGCAGGCCATGATGTCAAGCAAGTGTTCTAACTCGGCAGGCTCAGGCACCAGCTCACGGCAATGATCTAACCAGGGCGCTATTGTCGATTCGGACACGGCCACGCCTGATACATCAGGCCTAGCGTCACGCCAACGGTTGCCATAAAGATCGCCGTCACGGGCGACTAACACAGTCTCACCCGCAGCGTAGGTAATCCCAACGAGCGCCTTAGCGCCCATTGTTTGTCTGTTCTGGTCAAAGCAGATAGACGCCTCAACCTTGGTGGTAGGCGCATGGATGGACATACACTTGATGTGGCGGAATAGCGCATTGAACGTCTGCCGCGACACTTCGCGTCTGTCTTGCATATCGAAATAGGACTCATCGTCTTGGACGTAAGCGAACCTTTCGTACCACTTGGACTTCTCGACGCGGCCTAACTCTTTACGCTCGACTTCGGCAATCTTGGCATCGGCGTCATCGGTGAACATATCAGACGGGGTAATCTTGGCAAGCGCTACAGTCATCGCCTCAGCGATCAGTTGGTCACGCAGGCCATGCGTCACTTTAGGGCCACCATTAGCGGCTACCCAATCGAGAAATGTTTGACTGCCAAAATCGACACAATGCGAGTGCAGACAACAATAACTGCGATCTAAGGGTTTGTACCGACCTTCGGGGTTGCCATCGGTGTGTTCGGCATTGTTTGGGCAAGTGACTGATAGCCACCCTTCGCCGTTGATCTTGGAAAGAACCATGCCTTGATCATTCATCCATGCTAACACATCATCGCCGCCATTGTCGGCAAGTCTGATTGGCGCATAGTGGTTCGTATCAGCAGGCGCAGGCGTTACACCTAGCGCCGTGCAGATGTCGCCGAGCGTATAGTCACGCTCAGGGTGAAACTCTACGAGCTTGGCTTCGAAGTTATCACGCCCAGGCTTCAGGTTAATCGAGCCTGGCAGACGCACATTGCGGACTGCATTAGTTGCGCCTGCATCGGTGTAACCTGCCGCAGCAATGGCCTTGACCGCTGCCGTGAACTCACCCTTGGTGGGTTGCTCCGAGAAAGCATAGCCATACTGAAAATTATCAGGCGATGTCTCTAAAATCCATGTCGGTGCAAGAGGCGGGGTCTTGGACTTCGTACCGATGTCATCTAACATCATAAACAAAACAAACTCACAGTTGACTGCGGACGCTGATACGCGCCCATCTTCGAAACGATCTATGATAAATGACGCCGTATTGATGTACCACGCCTCACCAGCTCGCATCTTCTGACTTGGCAAGTACGCAGGCCATGTGCATTTGATAGCACCGTCAGCGTGCAACTGTAATTCGCCATCTTTTAACTGTGGCTTTTGGCGCACAATCAAGGCAGTCTCGCCATCGGGGGCTAATTGTGTGATAAACTCTAAAAAGTTGTGCATTTTGTGTTTTCCTTCCGTGAATGAGTTGCCCCTAGCCGAAAACTAGGGGTTTTTTTTTTACTTTCCATACCTTGTCATAACGCTTGCCTCTACGTCTAAAGGTAAACCCTCTGCCCATGCGGGTGGGGTACACATAACGTCTTTCATTTTTTGTACTGCTATTTCAGGTGTTGCTGACTCGACCACAATTTCATCATGGATGTGCAAAACCACATCATCCAAGCCTCGCAAAGCGTGTCGCAATAAGTCATTGGCGACTGCTTGCGTGATGTTTTCACAGGCGAGTCCTTTCCACAGTCTTGCTCTTGGCCACTCTTTAGCGTCTGCTGCGGGTTTCCACGATGCTTTGGCATAACTGACTCCATCTGTATCTAACCGTGCGAAGGGATAGCATAACACACGACCACTTGGAAGTGCATACCACAAGTGTTGCCCATCAAATAAATAGGTTACACGGCCTGCTCTAAACTCATGTCCTTTATTACGCATCGCCCGTGTATAAGCATTTTCGAGATCTTGCCAATACGGTACTGACCACGGGTTCGCTAGACGCCACGCATTGACCATGCGCTTGGCTTCGGGTTCGGGTAACAAAATACCATACGCTCTACCCATTGCAGCGAACGCTCCCACGCCACCTGCGAATCCGCACGCTAACTCTTGCACCTTACCAATCTGTCTCTGCTCGGATGTAATCTGATCAACAGGTACATGGAATGTCGCACTAGCGTTGACCTTGTAGACATCTTCGCCAGTACGAAACAGGTCTAACTTCTTGATGCCTGCTGGACAGTTAGACAACCACGGATTGACGCGTGCTTCAACGGCTGCCCAATCAGCAACGACTAATGATTTTCCCCTATCGGATACGAGGGCAGGTCGGAGCATTGACTTGAGTACATCGGTAATTCGGCGTCCAAAGGCAGGGACAATTGAGTGGCCTCTAACCATAGCGGATCTAACGGCATCAGGTTCTTTGGCACACTTTCGGGTAAAGTTGTGGACTTGCGCTCCGTAACTACTTGCCCTACCTGTGGCTGCGCCACCAGCAAAGACAAATGCTCCACGAACTCGGTTATCTTCTTCATCAGCTAACTCCTTTAATCTTTTAAATTTTGCGACACTAGACGCCCATAAGTCGTCCGCGCTTTGGATAACATCTGCAACTTGCGGCGGTATTTCATTGGGATTTTCTTCAGCAAGAGCAAGTAGATTAGCACGAACTGTTTTATCGATTGAATATTTTTTGTCACCATCTTTGTAGTTTTCCATCAATTTCTTGGCCTGATCGCCAACTCTTGCAAGCACCCACTCGCGCATCCGTGGGCTTCTTACGCTTAATATTTCACCATCTGTTAATTCTGCTACTAAATTCTCTATTTCTATCAACTCTGCACTTGCGTACTTGATAGCTGACTCGGCTAAGGGTTTATCTAGCAACACCCCACGATCATTAATCTTCTCATTCACATGATAGTCTAACAGCTCATCATCTGAAAGCTGGCGCATAGCTTGACTAATCGCACGCATTGCTCTGACATCCTGCTCGCAGTAGGCGACCATCTCAGCCATGAGTGTGACGTCATTGTTAAATGTACCATCGGCTTTGGGGATAGATAGCAAGCGAATCAATTGATTGCCACGGTGATCCTTACGCATATTCACGCTTGCGAATCTGCCCACGTCATCAAGCGAGCCTGGCGCACAGTTGGCACGCGCCTGCGTAGCTGTACAATAGAACTGTTCCGTAGTCGGTTCTGGGATTCCTTTGTCTGGGCATAAGACGTACCACATAATCAAGCGCTCGAAGGCAGCGTTATGCGCCCTTATTTGACCACCTGATA
>Ga0209401_1003022_pt1 | contig 10682 bp, 8 predicted proteins | sample M_140807_MF_Meta_FD_187318 | JGI IMG/M metagenome (GOLD analysis project Ga0209401, IMG submission 187318) | Freshwater microbial communities from Lake Montjoie, Canada to study carbon cycling - M_140807_MF_MetaG (SPAdes) (version 2) | ecosystem: Environmental > Aquatic > Freshwater > Lake...
TTCAACACCGGACGCATCGACCATCTTTACAATGATCCAGCCATCCACGGGCAGCGCCTTTTCCTCCACTACGGCGACCTCACCGATTCCAGCAACCTCAACCGGATTCTGGAACGCACTGCGCCTCAAGAAATCTACAATCTAGCCGCACAGAGCCACGTCAAAGTCTCATTCGACGTGCCGGAATATACGTCGGAAGTCGACGCGCTGGGGACGCTCCGCTTTCTGGATGCGATCAAGGAAGTTGGGCTACGGGATAAGACGCGTTTTTATCAGGCGTCCACCAGTGAATTGTACGGCAAAGTACAAGCGATTCCGCAGGACGAAAACACCCCGTTTTATCCGCGCTCACCCTACGGCGTGGCGAAAATTTACGGCTACTGGATGGTCGTCAACTACCGGGAAGCCTACGGCATCCACGCTTCCAACGGGATACTTTTCAACCACGAATCGCCTCGGCGCGGGCCGACCTTTGTAACACGCAAAATCACCATAGCGGCGGCGCGCATCAAGTTGGGCAAGCAGGATCGGCTGCTCTTGGGCAACTTAAATGCGAAACGAGACTGGGGATTTGCTCCGGAATATACCGAAGGAATGTGGCGCATCCTCCAACAGGAGATCCCCGAAGATTACGTGCTCGCCACCGGCGAAACCCGCACGGTGCGGGAGTTTGTGCAGTACGCCTTCGAGCACATTGGAATGCCTCTACGCTTCGAGGGCGAGGGCGAGAAGGAAGTGGGGATCGACGCTTCCGGACGCGTGGTCGTTTCGGTGGATCCCAAATATTACCGGCCCACCGAAGTGGAGTTGCTCGTGGGCAATCCTGCAAAGGCCGCGGCGAAATTGGGATGGAAGCCGAAGACGCTGTTTAGCGACTTGGTCAAAGTCATGGCGGAGGCGGATCTGGATCTGGCCACGCGCGATCTGGTGTAAACGACTAGGCGACCAAACGAACGTAGAAATGGCTGGGCAAAGGCTCGCCCCGGTCTTGGATCCTTAGCCCCCAAAATCCTCCGTGCTTATGAAAGTCCTTCTTGCCCCCGACAAGTTCAAGGGCTCGCTTGGGGCGGCCGCCGTGGCGGAGGCGTTGTGTGAAGGCTGGCGAAGCGTGCTGCCTGAGACGCAATTTACGTTTGCGCCGATCGCCGACGGTGGCGAGGGGTTTTGTGCGGCACTGACGCAGGCGTTGGGAGGTGACTGGATCGCGCTGCCCTCTGTAGACGCGCTCGGGCGCCCCATCGAAAGCCGCTATGTCTGGCTGGAGGCGACCGAAACGGCTGTCATCGAAATGAGCGAGGCGTCCGGCTTGTGGCGGTTGCAACCTCACGAACGCGACGCCAAACACGCTAACACGTTCGGCACCGGCTTGCTCATTCGGGACGCCGTCCAACGTGGAGCGAAGCGTATTCTGCTCGGACTTGGCGGGAGCGCGACCACCGATGGCGGCATCGGAATGGCGGCGGCCCTCGGCTACCGTTTTTTAAGCGCCAAAACGAATCTGGAACTGGAGGCGCTTCCTTTGCATTTGGGCGAAATAGGCCGCATCGACAGCTCCCAAGCGATGGCCCTGCCAAAAATAGTGGCCGCCTGTGACGTACAAAACCCGTTACTCGGACCTCGCGGAACCGCGACGGTTTACGGGCCGCAAAAGGGAGCCGACGACGCAACCATCGCATTTCTGGAGGCGGGCCTCGCGCACCTCGCCCAAGTGGTCCAACGCGAGTTGGGATGCGACTTTCGCGAGACGCCTGGAGCGGGTGCGGCGGGTGGGATTGGATACGGGCTTTTGTCGTTTGCCAAGGCGGCGATGGAGCCGGGTTTTGATTTGGTCGCGGAGGCTGTGGGGTTGGAGCAACGCATTCAAGCTGCTGATATTATCATCACCGGAGAGGGGCGCATCGACCGCCAGACCTTGGAAGGCAAAGGCCCCGCTGGCGTAGCCGCAATGGCGCGTGCCGCGGGAAAACCCGTTCTGGCTTTTGCCGGTTCCATCGACGAACATCCTGAGGTGCTGGCCCGCTTCGAAGCCGCCGTGCCGATCATCGACCAGCCCGTTTCGCTGGAAAGCGCAATGCGCGACGCAGCACCTTTCTTACAGAGAGCGGCCGCCCGAACGGCACGCCTTTTACGCTTTCCATTTCCTTTATGAGTCAAAAACGTATCGCACTATTGTTTTCCGGGCAGGGCGCCCAAAGCGTCGGCATGGGAAAAGAGCTTGCTGGGCATTTCCCAGAAGTCGCAGAACTTTTTGCGCAAGCGGATTCCATTTTAGGCTACAAGTTGAGCCAGATCATGTGGGAGGGTCCTGACACGGAACTCACCCAAACGCGCCATTGTCAGCCAGCGCTGTTCGTCCACGGGATGGCATGCTTTAAGGCGCTCAAACTGGTGGCAGGAGAGTTTCCCGTGCACGCGGTTGCGGGGCTGTCTCTTGGGGAATTTACGGCGCACGTGGCGGCAGGTTCTATGGACTTTGAAACGGGGTTGCGGCTAGTGGCCCAACGCGGCGCGTTCATGCAGGAGGCTTGCGAGGAGACGTTAGGCAGCATGGCGGCGATGATCGGCGGCGATGAAGCGGCGGTGATACAGCTCGCCAAAGAAACAAAAGTGGATGTCGCCAACTTCAACTGTCCCGGCCAGTTAGTGCTCTCCGGCGAGATTAGCCGCATTAACGAAGCCGTCAGCCGCGCCAAAGAACACGGCATACGCGCCGCCAAACCACTCAACGTCGCCGGCGCCTACCATTCACGTCTGATGCGACCCGCCGCCGCGCGCCTCGGCTCAGTGCTGGCCAACGCGCAGTTCCAGAAGCCTAGTTGTCTCGTGTTCGCCAACGTCAACGCCGCTTCGGTTTCGGAGCCCGACGACATTCGCCGTACTCTGGAAGAACAGGTCACAGGCTCGGTTCGCTGGACTCAAACACTCGAAAATTTGCTCGATCAAGAGCATTGCGACCTCTTTTTGGAACTGGGCCCCGGCGGAATTTTAGCCGGCCTCCTACAGCGCACCCGCAAGGGCACCCCGTGCCTCTCGGTCACCGACATGGCGAGCGTGACAGCGGCCGCCGAGGCACTCCACGCATCGTAACCACCCTCACTCTACCACTACTCCCCCAGCGCCCCCTGTGAACCTCCCCCGCGTTTACCTAATCCTCTCCTTCGCCGCGCTTTCAACCTACCCCGCTCCAGCGTGGGCGGATGCTGTTTCGCGACAGATGGAGCAGTTTGTCGAGAAAGGGGCGGTCTCCGGCGCCGTAACTCTCGTCGCCACAAAATCTGGCATTGTGCATTGGGAGGCGGTGGGTAAAAGCGACCTCGCCTCGGGGCGCATCATGAAAAAAGACGACCTATTCTGGATCGCCTCCATGACCAAGCCCATGACGGCCATCTGCGTGCTGATGCTTCAGGAGGAAGGAAAACTCTCCATCGACGACCCCGTGGAGAAGCATTTGCCAGAATTCAAAAGCCAATGGATGATCGAGCAAAAGGAGGCCAATAAACTCACGCTGATCCGCCCTAAACGGCCTGTCACCGTGCGAGATCTACTGACGCACACCGGCGGGTTGGGCGATGTAAAATCCCCCAGAGTCACCTCCACCCTCGCGGAACTCGCCATGGGCTACGCCAGAGAAGCGCTCCAGTTTGAGCCCGGCTCGCAGTGGCGTTATTCCAATCCCGCCATCAATACACTGGGACGAATCGTTGAAGTAGTCAGTGGGAAGGACTTCGCGTCTTTCATTCAAGAGCGGATATTCGACCCATTGCAGATGCGAGACACCACGTTCTGGCCGACTGAGGAACAGAGCAAACGGGTCGCGAAAAGTTATAAGCTCAACAAAGAAACCGGTAAACTCGACGAAACTGTCGTGTACTTTACCGAGGGGCCACTTACGGATCGCCGCAGAACTCCTTTCCCTGCCGGCGGCTTGTACTCTAGCGCGCAGGATGTTGCGCGCGTTTACCAGATGATGCTCAACGGCGGGGCGCTGGAAGGAACACGCCTGCTGAAGCCCGAGACAGTCACCCTGATGACGACCACCCAAAGCGGCGATATCAAGACGGGCTTTGTGGATGGGATGAGTTGGGGACTCGGCTTTCAAGTGGTCCGCGAGCCACAAGGCGTGACAGCGGCGCTGTCCAAGGGAACGTTCGGCCACGGCGGTGCGTACGCCACGCAGAGCTGGGGCGATCCGCAAAAAGGACTCGCCTACGTGCTACTTATTCAGCGGGCCGGATTGCCAAATGGCGATGACTCAGAAATCCGTGGCGAGTTTCAGAAAGTAGCAGCGGAATTGGCTCCCAAATAATCAGGAGCGCAGAAGCAGAAGCGGTGGGGCAACGCAGTTCAACCGTCTCATACCATCTCTTTGAGGTTTATGGATGATCCAAAAGACCTCAGCACCTGGGACCGCGGAGCCCCAGCTCCGCAATGCCTGTCTCAGCTTTTGGAGCGCCAAAGCGGAGCTGGGGCTCCGCGGTCCCAGGAAAGACGGAGCAGTTTTCTTCAAGATTTAGTATCGCTGAACTCCGAAGCGTTCCGGTTTCGCCCACGCCGCACAACCTTCAAATCAGTCCGGTTTGTTTGAAGGAGAACCAAGGGGCGCGCCCGTTATCGGAGGTGCCTAGAATGACGTGATCAAGGAGTTGCACTTGCAGAAGACGCGCGGCCTCCGAGAGGCGCGTGGTCAGGCGGCGGTCCGCCTCGCTGGGAGCAGGATCGCCCGACGGATGGTTGTGTACCAAAATAAACGCGTAAGCGGCCGCAGTAAACACAGGGGAAAAGATGTCACGCGGATGAGCAATACTTTCATTCACAGTCCCCTTGGATATCTCCTCCACACGCATCAGTTGATAACGCGTGTCGAGAAGTACGACTCGGAGGGATTCCTTGGTAAGGGCACGCATTTCCAAGCCCAGAAGTTGAAATACGCGCTCTGGAGAATCGATGCGTTCTCTGCGGACACTTTCCACACTCAGGCGGGAGGCGAGCCCGAAAGCGGCAATGAGTTGAAGGGCTCGAGTCTGGCCGACACCCTTGATTTTAGACAGCTCATCGGCAGAACAACGGCTTAAACCACCGAGTGAACCATAGCGCTTCAGCAATTGTTGGCCCAACTCCAACGCGTTGGCTCCCAACACCCCCGAACGCAATAAAATGGAGAGCAATTCGCTATCGCTCAAAGCCGCTTGGCCATTAGCGAACAGCTTTTCCCCTGGTTGCGCCTCCCCGCCCCCCACCCCGTTGATTGTACCACTGCCCACACTCTTAAAATCGAACCCCACCAATTCTAAATGTTTGGGATAATAAAAAATCGGCAGATGCGCACAGCAAACCGCCCGGAAACGACGGAGCGTCCCCGGGCGGCTGCGAATATTCTAACCAAATCAGAATATTTATTTAGTGGTCGTCGTCACGGTCCCTGTCTTCAACGTACCAGTCGTCGTTAGCGTTCCAACGCTCAACGTCCCGGTCGTCGTCACGGTCCCCGTCTTCAACGTGCCGGTCGTAGTTAGCGTTCCAACGCTCAACGTCCCAGTCGTGGTCACTGTCCCCGTCTTCAACGTGCCGGTCGTCGTTAACGTTCCGGTGTTAGTCAACGTCCCGGTCGTAATCACGGTCCCTGTCTTCACTACTGGCACAGTGATCACCGGAGGCGCAGTGACATTCACTTTCACTGCATTGGATTTTTTCGATCCGAATCCGTTGTAAACGGTCACGGAATACGAACCTGCCGACGCTGTTGTAATCTTATCCTTCTGGAACGTAGGCGAGGAAGTCGAAGATTGCACCACCCCGTCCTTGGCCCATTGGTAGGTCAACGGATCGGTTCCCCCAGCTGCCACAGTGAGCACTAGCGTGTCACCAACCTTCAAACCATCCGGTGCCACAGGCTGCTGGGTGATGACTGGAACCGATCCGATAATCACCTTTGAGCGACTGCAGGAAACCGTTCCATAGCTGTTTTTGGCCTCCATCCAATAGGAACCCGTGTCAGCGCCGGACGCTTTCAACACTGTGAGAACGCCGGTGGTCGCTCCGGAAATCTGACTCCCAGAGGACGATGTTCCATCTTTCAGGGTGACGCCGTCCTTGAACCAAGCCACAGAATCAGCTCCGTCCACCTTCGCTTGCAAAACAAAGGCCGACCCAGTCGTGGAAAGCGTCGAGGTGTTGCTCACCACCACTGCGGGAGGCTGGTTCACGATCACCGGTGGCAAACCAAAAGAGTCCACGTACATCCACACACGATCACGTCCGGCACTCAGACTTCCATCTTTTGAATACGTGAATTCAAACGCAGGGAACGTACCGGTTGCCACACGCACCGTCTGCTTCACCCAATCGGTCGCGCCACTCAGTTGCACGGGACGGCCCGTCACAAAATCGTTCACTAGGGCGCCGCCTACTCGTAATTTTACGGTGTCTTGATCGGCTTCCGTGGAAGCCTTCCACCAGAACGAAAACAAGTAATACGCAGAGGCTCGCTTGGGATCGCCGTTGTAGTACGAAGTAAACCGCAAGGCGGAAGAGCCTCCATTAACGATAGATCCACTCTCAGCCACCGCGCGCACCACGCCGTCGGCTCCGATTCTCATCTCCCCAGTCCAAGGAGAGGAAGTGCTATTGATCACATTATAAACCCGACCGCTTCCTCCGAGCGCATTGACAACAGGTGCCGACACATCGGAAACCGTCACGTTGAAGGTTGCATCGACAGAACCAAATTCATTGGCCGCATTAAGAACGAAACTGACGGGGCCGTCGGTATCGTCCGTGGGCGTGCCAGTAATTACCTTTTTAGCCAAATCAAGATTCAGTCCGTCTGGCAGTCTGCCATCCTTGAGACTCAGGGTGCTTGAAGCCGTCACGCCGATTGGGAAATTCAACCGCTTGCCCATGACTCCCGCAAAATCGCGCGTTGAACCAAACATGGGCTCATTCGTTATACCGCTCACGCTTCCTGAAAGCACGTAGCCGCCCAGGGAACCGTATTCAGAGTAACCGGTAGAATATCCATCGGCGGGTTTGGGCCCAGTTCCAGCAGATCGTACCGCTAGAACATAGGTTCCTTTGGTCAGAGTCACATTCACCGCGGCACTTAAGGCATCGGGCAGGCTGGAAGTCGCTACCGTCGCTCCACTGCCGTCCGTCAAAGTGAGCTGCACATCGACATTCGAGCTCACATTAGCTGGACGCGCGGATGCGGTGAAGGTGCCGCCTTTCGTCTGGAAGGCAAATGTGTCAGGCACCGTCGCGCGCTGCAACAGACCATTGACCATGAAGCTCCCAGACTGAGTGGAGGCCGGCAAAATGGCATTCGGTGAACCATTGCTGATGTAACCAAACCCGTTTGCGTCAGACGCAATCACCGCGACATCGTCCTGCTTGTTGTTCGCCCTCGCGTACTCACCTCTGCTCCACTGCGAAAGGTTGACACTAAAAGGCGCACCCATGATCGGCCCCCAACTTGATGGAGCATTTATGCCGCCACCGTGACCATAAAAATAAGTTTGCCCAGCAACAGTCGCTCCCGCCGCATCTTTCGTCGCGGCCAAACCGTCATGGCCCAGTCCCAGAGTATGACCTATTTCATGGGAAATCGTTTCCGCGCAAACTTTTGTCCCGCCGTTGAATACCCAGCAAACCGTGTCCGACTTAAAGCCCTTTCCAGCCGAAGCCCAAGCTCCGATGAACGCCACTCCACCGGTGCCTGGCGCAGCGGTGTTCGTCGGCGTCACCACCGCACGCATGCGCAAACCGGCAGGAGTGGCTGCGTACAAATCACGATCCGTGGTGATCGTAATATCAAATGGGGCAAAGTCTTCCGCTACGGCTTTCACAATGGAAGTGATGGAGGCCGGCGTCGCAGTGGAGGGAGCTGCTACAACAGTCTTACCCCCATTCCAGCTGGGATCCGTAATGCTTGCGCCCGCAAAATCCACAAAAATGACCCCCTTGGATCCGGGCCGAGTATTGAGCAACGGAATGTCAGTGCGCACCACAGGCGCGACTGCAGTGACAGTTCCAGTGGTCAAAGAGCCGGAATTAATTGCTGCAATTCCAGATTCGGTAGCAACAGCTTCTTTTCCAGAGCATACCACTGAATCTAAGCGTCGCTCCACTAGCAATAGCTTGTCACCGTCCTGCACAATTCTATAGGCCACGCGCAAAGTTGGGCGCAAGATCACTCCCGCAACTTCATCGATGCTGGAAGCTAACTGGAAAGTCCCAGTCTGATCCGTGAGCTCACCCGCGATTCGCACCCAACCGTTATCTGGGATCACAAGGTTCACAAAACCTTCCACCAAGTCTCCCGAAGCTGTGGGCAAAGCAATCCTTTCTCCCATCTTCACGGCGGACCATTGGCGGGCCGCAGCAGCCTCCAGTTCAACTATACGACCCTTGTCCGAGTCGGAATTCACTCCCGCCTTGGCTCGCAACGGCGCACCAATTGGCGCTGCCTGTACTGATAAAAGCCGAGGAAGTGAGTCCAGTGAGCCCGCATTTGACGGGTTACTTGAGACCTGAGGCTTCCCAACGCCCCCTGATTGCGCGCCAAAGTTTCCCGAGGACGACGTCCCAACCAAAGTTGACGCCGTTGACGCCTCGACTTTTGGCGCAGACAAACTCGCTCCTCCGCCCTGAAGCGCGAGATAACCCGCGCTACCGACTAAAACCACCGTTGCACAGGCAACCGCAGTTATCTTCCAACTCACATGATGTTCGTGGTGTTTCATTTTCTGGGGGTTTTAATGAGATGTAACGCAATCAGCAATTCACTGATCTAGCATCAGGGGGGCCAAGGTGAGTTATCCTCAAAAAAATTCTAATAAAAGACGACATCCCTGAGTGAACCGAAGCTTGTTCTGAACCTATCAGCTCAAAAATCTGCGCCGTCATTCTTAATGCGCCTCAGAAATGCGACTCGCACCACGTACATCTGCTTCATTTATTAAAAAGCACTCAAAAATGAGGCATCGCAACTTTCCACACGCACTTATTATAACAAATCTCGAAGAAAACTGCTCCGTCTTTCCTGGGACCGCGGAGCCCCAGCTCCGCAATGCCTGTCTCAGCTTTTGGAGCGTCGAAGCGGAGCTGGGGCTCTGCGGTCCCAGGTGCTGAGGTCTTTTGGATCATCCATAAACCTCAAAGAGATGGTATTACACAGCATCCATCACCAGAACGCCCGTACGCTCCGCTGAGAGTTGGCTTTTTCAAAGGAGTGTGCGACAAACGTTTGTCATACTCCCCGAACTCTTTGCCAGATTCGGATCCCCACACGCGCCAGACGCAGTCTTATTTCCCCCAAATCTCCTCCAATTTCCCCTTGATGCGCTCGTTTTTAGAGCGTCCTCCCCACTCAAAAGCCCATGTCCTCCCCAGCCTCTTTTACCGAAACACCCGCTCCTCCTACAACCCACACGACGCTCTCAAAGGCCGCATGGCTGACCTTGATGGCCGCATTTCTTGGCTGGCTGCTTGATGGTTTCGAATTAGGCCTCTTCCCAGTAGTCGCGCGGCCCGCCCTGCAAAGCCTCCTCGGACCCGGGCTCGAAGGCGGCGTAGGACTTTGGATGGGGCGCATCACCGCGGCCTTTCTACTGGGTGCCGCGCTGGGCGGCGTCGTCTTTGGTTGGCTTGGCGACAAAATTGGGCGAGTTAAAGCAATGGCGTGGAGCATCCTATGCTATTCTATCTTCAGCGGCGCGGGCTACTTTGCAGAAGCGCCGTGGCACCTTGCTTTGTTCCGCTTCATCGCAGCGCTCGGCATGGGCGGAGAATGGGCGCTCGGCGTGGCGCTCGTCATGGAAACGTGGCCGGATAAACACCGCCCCTGGCTCGCAGCAGCAATTGGCGCGGCGGCGAATGTTGGCATGGCGCTGGTGGGGGTTGTGGCGCGCATCTTTGTCGTCACCCCAGATTCCTGGCGCTGGCTGTTTTTGGTAGGTGCCGCGCCCGCTGTTTTGACCCTCATCATTCGAATTTGGGTTCCTGAATCCGAAAAATGGAAAGCCTCGACGAAGGATGAAACGAACGAATCAAAGGTCGCCACCGTGTTACGCCCTCCTTTGCTAACAATAACGCTCATAGGCATTTTTCTCTCCGCAGTCGCGCTCATCGGTTCTTGGGGCAGCGTCCAGTGGATCCCCTCGTGGGCCGATCAGCTCACCGGTGGCACACGACCTGACGCCAAAGCCACGGTACAAATCGTCTCCTCTCTCGGGGCGGCGCTCGGTGCAATACTCGGCCCCGTGTTTCTCGCACGGCTTTCACGCCGACTCGCCTACGGAATTTTGAGCGCTCTAGCTCTCGCTTTTAGCGTGTGGTTATTTCGGTTCCCTGCGGAATGGGGCACTCTCTTTTTGGTGAAAACCGGACTCATCGCGGTCACGACGGCCTCGTTCTACGGTTTTTTCCCGCTCTACTTTCCAGAGCTTTTCCCCACAAGCGTACGGGCGACGGGACAGGGAATTTGTTACAATTTCGGCCGCATCATCGCCGCGTTTGGGGCACTCGGTAGCGGGCAACTTGTTGCGCAACTTGGCGGTTACGCCCAGATGGGCGCGGTGGTCACTTTGGTTTATGTGCTAGGCATCGCATTGGCATTCATCGCCCCGGAAACCAAAGGCCGCCCCCTTCCAGATTAGAGGGCCTCGTTCTACTCGTTTTCCAAAAAG
>Ga0209401_1003024_pt1 | contig 10680 bp, 9 predicted proteins | sample M_140807_MF_Meta_FD_187318 | JGI IMG/M metagenome (GOLD analysis project Ga0209401, IMG submission 187318) | Freshwater microbial communities from Lake Montjoie, Canada to study carbon cycling - M_140807_MF_MetaG (SPAdes) (version 2) | ecosystem: Environmental > Aquatic > Freshwater > Lake...
GGTTGTAACGGTATTCTGTTTTTTCAACTTCTATGATAATCTTACACATGGTTTCTACAACAAGTGCAGGGTGATTACCAGCAGCAGTTTCACCACTTAGCATGACTGCATCGGCACCTTCTAGTACCGCATTGGCAACGTCTGTAATTTCACTTCTATTAGGCTTAACACGGTCAATCATACTCTCCATCATTTGAGTTGCAACAATAACCGGCTTACCTCTATGAATACATTTTCTAATAAGTTCTTTTTGAATGAGTGGAATGCGCTCTACAGGTAGTTCAACACCCAAATCTCCACGAGCCACCATGATACCATCAGAAGCTAAAATAATTTCTCTGATATTGGTAAGAGCTTCCGGCATTTCAATTTTTGCAATGATTTTAGATTTGCTTTTGTTCGCATCTAAAATGCCTCTAAGCATTTCAATATCGGCAACTCTTTTAACAAAGCTAAGTGCTACCCAGTCTAATTCTTCTTTGATCATAAAGTCTAGATCAATGATGTCTTTATCTGTTAAGGCTGGCAAAGAAATTTTCGTGTCTGGTAAATTCAATCCTTTTTTTGAAGAGATAATACCACCAAGCGTTACTGTTACTTTAACGTCTCCACTTGGTTCTACCGATAATACTTTTACTTCAATTTTTCCATCATCAATCATGATGGTATTGCCTATTACCACGTCGCCAGCTAGGTTAGGGTAGGAGACATATATTTTTTCGTGGGTGCCAATACATTTTTCATTGGTAAGGGTAAGTACATCGCCAACTTTTGCATCTAATGCATTGTTTTCAATTTCACCTACTCTTAATTTAGGACCTTGTAAGTCACCTAATATGGCAATATTATAAGGTTCTGTTTTATTAATTTTGCGAATATTTTCAATGATATTCTTTTTGTCTTCGTGACTGCCATGTGAAAAGTTTAAACGAAAAACGTTCACACCAGCTTTAACAAGTGCTAATAACTGATCATAGGAATCACAAGCAGGACCTACGGTTGCAACAATTTTTGTGCGGTGATCCATGTGCGCAAGACCTGCTTGCTTGTCCATGTTTCTGTGTAGGTATTTTTCTAAATTTTTTGACATAATCTTTTCTTGCTTAATGGGGGTTTGTTTGACTTAACTAGCTAGCTAATATTTTTACAATTTTAAACCAGTCTTGAGATATTTTTTGTTTTGCTTTAACGGCGTTATCGAGTGGGGTATAATGTACTTTATTATTTACAATGCCTACCATTACATTGTTACGACCTTCCATTAAACATTCCACCGCATGAAAGCCCATACGGCTTGCAATTAAACGGTCTAAACAGCTTGGCGCACCTCCACGTTGAATATGTCCTAAAATACAAATTCTGATGTCGGCATTGGGTAAACGAGTTTTCATGATTGCGCCAATTTCATTGGCACCACCAAGTTCATCACCTTCTGCTACTACCACTAGATTCACTAGTTTTTTGCGCTTTTCTTTTTCGGTTAAAGAGGCAATCAGTTCTTCAATATCAGTTTTGGTTTCTGGTATCAAAATATTTTCGGCACCTGTAGCAATACCACTGTGTAGTGCAATGTATCCAGCGTCTCTACCCATTACTTCCACCACAAAAAGGCGGTCATGTGCATCGGCGGTATCTCTAATTTTATCTATGGCTTCAACGGCCGTATTTACAGCGGTATCAAATCCAATGGTAAAATCGGAACCTGCTATGTCTTTATCAATGGTTCCAGGTATTCCAATACATGGAATGTCAAATTCGTTGCTAAATTTTTGGGCACCTTTAAAACTTCCATCTCCTCCAATAACTACGAGTCCGTCAATACCAAAATTTTTAAGGTTTTCGTAAGCTTTTTTGCGTCCTTCTGGTTCAAAAAAAGCAGCACTTCGGGCCGTCTTTAAAATGGTGCCACCGCGCTGAATTATGTTGGCTACCGATTTTGAATCCATTTTAAAAATATCACCCTCCACCATACCATTGTAGCCTCTCACTATTCCATACACTTCAATACCATGGTAGATAGCGGTTCTAACAACAGCTCTAATGGCTGCGTTCATGCCGGGGGCATCTCCTCCAGAAGTTAGAACGCCAATTTTTGTTACTTTTTTAGTAGACATTTTATCTGCTTTAATGTTGGCCTTAACTTACTGGGCCTCAGTTGTAAATGGGTGTGTCTAACGAACACGAGGTACGAAAATAAGCATTTGAAAAGGATTAATCATTAAAATACAGATTAAAAATGTGTAAACTTGTAACATGAAAGTACTTGTTACTGGCGCTAATGGCTTTACAGGACAGCATTTGATTAAAAACCTCGTTAATAACGGGTTTGAGGTAGTAGCAACTTCTCGAAATAAGTCTCAATTACCATCATATAGTAATTTAAGTTACTATAATATTGAGCTAACAGACGTTCGTAATGTTGAAAATTTGTTTGATTTAACGAGGCCTGACGCAGTTATTCACACAGCTGCCATGAGTAAGCCAGACGAGTGTGCCGCTAATCCTGACCTTTGTACCGCCAACAACATTTCGGCTACCCATCATTTATTGGATGCTGCAACCAATGTAGGCACCAACCATTTTGTATACCTCAGCACCGATTTTATATTTGGCGAGGGTGGTCCACACGCCGAAGATGATGTTCCAGCGCCACTTAATTTATATGGTGCTTCAAAATTAGAGGCCGAAGCCCTCGTTAATGCCGCATCTATAAAAACCACTATTGTGAGACCTGTTTTTATGTACGGCCCCGTTTGGGAAAACCTAAGGCCCAGTTTTATTCAGTGGGTGGCTGGTAAATTGCAAAATGCAGAACCTATAAAAGTTGTAACAGATCAGGCAAGAACACCCACCTATATTGGAGACTTGTGTTGGGGGATAAGAAAAATTATTAAAAATCAAGTGCCAGGTACTTTTCATTTGGCTGGAAAAGATATTGTATCACCCTACGATATGGCCGTAGCAGTTGCCAAACATTTGGGTTTACCTGTTTCACTTATTGAGCCAGTAACGGCAAGCACTTTTCCGGAGCCTGTTAAAAGGGCCGGGCGTTCTGGTTTAAAAATTGATAAAGCGGTATCTGCCTTAGGTTATGCGCCACACTCTTTTGCAGAAGCACTTCAAAAATGTTTTTAATAAAAAAAGTCTCGCACCCATAATAGATGCGAGACTTTTTATGTTGAAAGGTTATTGTATTAGTAACCCATTCCACCCATATCAGGTGCGCCATGAGAATGGCCAGCAGCTGCTTCAGGTTTTGGTTTGTCTGCAATTACACACTCTGTTGTTAACAACATAGCAGCGATAGATGCAGCGTTTTCTAATGCAACACGTGTTACTTTAGTTGGATCAATTACACCCGCTTTAAATAGGTTTTCGTATACCTCAGTGCGTGCATTGAAACCAAAGTCACCTTTGCCTTCTTTAATTTTTTGTACTACAATAGAACCTTCAATACCGCTATTGATAACGATTTGACGAAGTGGCTCTTCGATAGCTCTTTTTACAATTTGAATACCTGTTGCTTCATCTTCGTTGGCACCTTTTAGTTTTTCTAAACTTTCTACTGCACGGATATAAGCAACACCACCACCAGGTACAATACCTTCTTCAACAGCTGCACGTGTAGCGTGAAGCGCATCGTCTACGCGGTCTTTCTTTTCTTTCATTTCAACTTCGGTAGCAGCACCAACATACAATACCGCAACACCACCACTTAATTTAGCCAAACGCTCTTGTAATTTTTCGCGGTCGTAGTCTGAAGTTGTATTTTCGATTTGTGCTTTAATTTGGTTTACACGAGCAGTGATATCTGCTTTTTTACCTTTACCACCAACAATAACTGTATTGTCTTTATCAATAGTTACTGAAGAAGCTTGACCTAAATAAGTAAGGTCTGCATTTTCTAATTTAAATCCTTGCTCTTCACTGATAACAGTACCAGCAGTTAAGATGGCAATATCAGTTAACATTTCTTTACGACGATCACCAAAACCAGGTGCTTTAACAGCAGCCACTTTAATGGTACCACGTAATTTATTTACTACAAGTGTTGCAAGTGCTTCACCTTCTAAATCTTCAGCGATGATTACAAGTGGACGACCGCTTTGAGCCACTTTCTCCAAAATATGAAGAATGTCTTTCATTGCAGAAATCTTTTTGTCATAGATTAAGATGTATGGATTTTGAATTTCTGCTTCCATTTTTTCGCTGTTTGTAACGAAATATGGAGAAATATATCCACGATCAAATTGCATACCTTCTACAACGTCTACAGTGGTATCAGTACCTTTTGCTTCTTCAACAGTAATTACACCTTCTTTACCAACTTTAGCCATAGCGGTAGCAATTAACTTGCCAATTTCGCTATCACTGTTTGCAGAGATGGTTGCAACTTGTTCAATTTTTTTAGAATCGTTACCAACCGCTTGAGATTGTGCTCTTAAGTTTTCGATAACTTTAGCAACCGCCTTATCAATACCACGCTTTAAATCCATTGGATTAGCGCCAGCTGCTACGTTTTTTAAACCTTCAGAAATAATGGCTTGTGCTAAAACAGTTGCAGTAGTTGTACCATCACCTGCAATGTCTGCTGTTTTGCTAGCTACTTCTTTAACCATTTGGGCGCCCATGTTTTCGATAGCGTCTTCTAGTTCAATTTCTTTTGCTACAGAAACACCATCTTTAGTAACTGAAGGTGCACCAAATTTTTTCTCAATAACCACGTTACGACCTTTTGGTCCTAGGGTTACTTTAACTGCGTTGGCTAATGTGTCAACGCCTTTTTTCATTTTATTTCTTGCTTCGATATCGAAGAAAATTTGCTTTGCCATGTATATAACAATTTAATTTTACGAATGAATATTAAACGATTGCGAGTAAATCACTTTCACGCATGATAAGTAGGTCTTGACCTTCGATTTGGATTTCTGTACCTGCATATTTGCCATAGAGTACATTGTCACCAACTTTAACAGTCATTGGTTCATCTTTTTTGCCAGTTCCAACAGCAACTACTACGCCACGTTGTGGTTTTTCTTTAGCTGTGTCAGGGATAATGATTCCGCCAGCAGTTTTTTCTTCTGCAGCAGCAGCCTTTACAATTACTCTGTCGTGTAAGGGCGTTACGCTTAATTTCTTAGCCATACCGTATTTGTTTTTTAATGTTTGAGTTAAAAAATCTGTTCCTAAACGTATATCGTTAACCAGAACAGTACCTATTCATCTATTATTATGCCAACTGGTTTGCTAGGTCAAAATTTCAGGGTTTACCCTGGCAACCTACCTAAATTGGCGAAAGCCTGTCAGAACGGGGAGCAAAGATGCAGTAAGTTTTGGTTTACAAGTGTCAAATTTTCATTTTTAGGTGGTTTTTGGGCATTTTCTTTCTACATTTGCCATCCCAAATAAGTTCTTACCAGATGATAAGTAGAAGAAATATTCGAGTGAAAGTGATGCAGCTCCTCTATATAATAGAAACTGCAGAAGATGGAGCCAAGCTACCAAAACCGGTACAAGTGCTTAAAAAACAGCTTGATCTGAGTAATGAGCTATTCGTTTACCTCCTTTATTATATTACAGAAGTTGCCCGTTACGCCGAAACCAGTGCTTTTAACCGTGCGGCCCGTAACCTTCCTTCTTCAGATGATTTAAATGTAAATACTAAAATTGCCGGAAACTCACTTTTGTGGGAAATCATTGAAAGTGAAACTTTTAAAGAGGCATTAGAGGTGTTTAAGCCGCATCACACCATTTCAAAAGATCTCCTTAAAAAAACCTTTGACGCTTTAACGGCGTCTGATATTTACCAGTTGTATACGGCTAGTGATGCTAGAGACAAATCCAAGGAAAAAGAAATTATCAAGTTTATTTTTACCAACCTCATGCTGCCAAATGAGGCCTTTATAGAGCATATCGAAGAAGTGTTTCATAATTGGGACGATGATGCAGATATGATGGAGCAGTTGGTCTTAAACTATATTCAAAAGCCTGCTGGGGTTAATTTACTAGAAATGGTGGGTGCCGAAAAATGGCAGTTTGCACAAAGCTTACTTGAAACCACCATCGACAAAAAAGAAGTAGCTGCCGATTTAATTAAGCCAAAGCTTAAAAACTGGGATGCTGAGCGTATCGCCCTTTTAGATATGATTTTGATGCGCATGGGCGTATGTGAACTATTGTTTTTTGAAACCATCCCTACCAAAGTAACCATTAATGAGTATATTGACTTGGCAAAGGATTACAGCACTGCGCAAAGTGGTCAATTTGTAAACGGAATTTTAGATAATATTCATAAAGAATTAACAGCGTCTGGTAAGATTCAAAAGGTTAATTTTAATGCTTCAAATAACAAAAAAAAATAGAGATGAACAGTTTAAGTTTAGTATTATTAGCAGGTAATCCACAACAAGGTGGAGGCGGTATGGTGCAATTAGTTATGATGGGTGCCATTATTTTAGTTTTCTGGTTATTTATGATTCGCCCGCAAGCTAAAAAAGCAAAAGATCAAAAGAAATTTATTGATAACATGCAAAAGGGTGATCGAATTGTTACCATTGCTGGTATACATGGTACGATCAATAAAATAAATGAAGATGGAACACTTCAATTAGAAGTTAGCCCTGGTAGCTACCTTAAAATTGAAAAGTCTTCTATTAGCATGGATTGGACTTTAGCGATTGCTAAAGCAAATGCTTAAGATTGGTATTACTGGAGGCATTGGTGCCGGTAAATCTACGGTAGCAAGTATCTTTAAAGTACTTGGTGTACCTGTGTTTGACGCCGATGCCGCTGCAAAAAATTTATTGAATTCAGATCCAATGCTTCGCGAACAAATTGCCGCTACATTTGGATCAGAAACGTATAAGAACGGGCTGCTAGACAAAAAATATCTAGCAGCCCTTGTTTTTAATAAACCAGAGCAGCTCGCAAAACTAAATGCACTGGTGCATCCGGTAACTATTGCCGCTTCAGAAAAATGGGCTTCCCATTTTACAAATCACCCTTATATTTTAAAAGAAGCTGCTTTACTTTTTGAAGCCGGTACAAATGTTGGGCTAGATTATATTATAGGTGTAACAGCACCAGAGGAACTGCGCATAGCCAGGGTTAGGGCTAGAGACCATGCAACGCGCGAAGAAGTTATAGTTCGCATGCAGCATCAATTAGATGATACCGAAAAAATGAAACGTTGCAATTTTGTAATTGACAATAGTGAGCAGTCACTTGTGATTCCGCAAGTGCTAACATTACACGAGAGGTTTATTTCTTAATTACTTCTTCAATTACTTTTCCTACTGCACCGCTTGGCATTTGCACTTTTAATAATGCGGCAAGTGTTACGGCAATATCCGTCATATAGGTTTCTTTGTTTGTGCTTCCTTTGTTGATACCAAAGCCGTACCATAATAAAGGAATATGCGCATCGTAAGGATACCATAAACCATGTGTAGTACCCGTATTGCCACCTTCAATAAAACCTGGTTTAAAGATGAGTTGAACGTCGCCACTTCTGCGGGGATAAAAACCATTCGCAAGCATTTCACGAAGTGTTTTTGTAATCGGCGTTGTCATAATTTCTGAAGTAGGAAATGCGTTAGCGATTGCGTCATTTTTTTTAGCAAAATCAACAATCCATTTTTTAACTGGTGCGTCATCAATTTTTGCGGAATCTAATTTATTGTGGTTTAAATGCACTTGGTAATTGTACATGCTTACTACTAAATTATCGATGCCATATTTTGCTTTTAATTGGGCGTTCATTTCTTTTTGCATACCCGCATCATCTACCACACCACCCGGTAATTTATTTTCTTTCATAAAGCCTGGAACATGCGCTACTGCGTGGTCTGCAGTTAAAAACACTGTGTATTGACCTATGCCCACTTGCGTATCTAAAAATGCAAAAAACTTTCCAAGTTCTTCATCAAGTCTAACATAATCATCTACATTTTCCCATGAGTTAGGTCCAAAAGAATGACCAATATAATCTGGAGAAGAAAAACTTACCGCTAGCATATCGGTGTTACCAGACTGACCTAATTTTTCGGCAATAACAGCCGCCTTTGCCATCTCTGCTGTTAAGGTATTACCATATGGCGTAGAAGAAATTTTACCGTAATCTTTGCCAATATATTTTGATAAATCGTAAGGAAATCCTAATGCGTCTTTACCAAATGATTTTGATTCATATTCTTTTTGATCTGCAGTTGCATAATCAGCATATGTTGCAGTTGGTAAAACTGTATTCCAACCTAATTTATACAACGAGTCTACAATTTTTCTATTGTTAAATTCAGTTACCCAAGTTGGTAATTGATTGGTATAATAGGTACTAGTAATAAAATTACCCGTAGCCCCTTCATACCAATAAGCAGCTGTTGCACTATGGCCAGCAGGTAAAATAGCACCTCTGTCTTTTATGGCAACGCCCACTACTTTACTTTTAAAGTTAGTAGCAAGTCTTAACTCATCACCAATGGTGGTGGTTAGCATATTGCGCGGGCTCATTTGACCATCGGCATCTGTTTTACTGCCCACACCTTTTACGGTTTTATCTTCACTACAATACACGCTGCGCATGAGTTGATTGTCCCACCAAGCGTTTCCCGTAATGCCATGAATGGATGGCACAGAACCTGAATAAGCACAAGTATGACCACAAGCTGTTACAGTTGGGGTATAGGGTATAAAATTATTTTCGCAAGAATAACCCTGGCTTAATAATCTGGTTAAACCGCCATTTGTCTTAAATAAGGGCCTGTAACGCACTAAATAATCCCATCGCATTTGATCAATTACAATACCCACCACCAATTTTGGTCTGGCCACAGCTGGTGCTAAGCCCGTTTTTGATGCAGTAGCTACCATTGTTTTTTGAGCAAATACACTTGTGTTTGCATTTACGATAAACAGGCTTAAAAAGCTTATAATCAAGTACTTTTTCATATAAATTGGGGTATTGAAACGCGTTTTTAACATATTTGAGCACCTAAGTTACACAATGGTGTATAAATCCAACGCTAAATGAGTGCATAAATAGATTAATTTTGCATCAATTTTTATTGATTACCAAAGAAATATTGATAATATATGGCAGACATCTTTGAGAAACTCCTTAAGAACGCTGGACCACTGGGTCAGCACCGTGAAAGAGCACATGGCTATTTTGCTTTCCCTAAGTTAGAAGGTGAAATAGGTAGTAGAATGAAATTTAGAGGAAAAGATATGATTGTTTGGAGCCTTAACAACTACTTAGGTTTAGCCAATCATCCAGCTGTAAGAAAAGCAGATGCTGACGCTGCTGCTGCATACGGGCTAGCAACACCTATGGGTGCACGTATGATGAGTGGTAATACCGATCATCACGAGCAACTAGAAAGTGAACTAGCTGCGTTTGTTTTTAAACAAGATGCTATTTTAATGAACTTTGGATACCAAGGTATCATGAGTACCATTGATGCTATTTGCGGCAGACACGATGTTATTGTGTACGACGCAGAAAGCCATGCCTGTATTATTGATGGTCTTCGTTTACACCCAGGACACCGATATGTATTCAAGCACAACGACCTAGAAGATTTTGAAAAACAAATGCAACGTGCAACGGCCCTTATTGAAAAGCAAAAGGCGGGCGGTATTCTAGTCATCACCGAAGGTGTTTTTGGAATGGCTGGTGATCAGGGAAAACTAAAAGAAATTGCAGCATTAAAAGGCAAGTATGATTTTAGATTGCTTGTAGATGATGCGCATGGTTTTGGTACACTTGGTAAAACAGGTGCAGGTGCGGGGGAAGCGCAAGGTTGTCAAGACGCTATTGATTTATACTTTTCTACGTTTGCAAAATCAATGGCATCTATTGGTGCATTTTTGGCAGGCGACAAAACCATCATCGATTTTATCCGTTACAATATTCGTTCGCAAATATTTGCCAAGAGTTTACCAATGCCACTTGTTATTGGTAATTTAAAGCGCCTTGAAATGCTTCGCACCATGCCAGAACTTAAAGAAAAGTTATGGAGCAATGCATTAAAACTTCAAGCAGGTTTAAAAGAGCGTGGTTTTGATATTGGTAAAACCGATACGCCTGTAACACCTGTTTATATGGTTGGTGGAGTAGAAGAGGCTACTGCGATGGTGATGGACTTACGCGAAAATTATAAAATATTTTGTTCTATTGTGATTTATCCGGTTATCCCTAAAGGACATATTATTTACCGTTTAATTCCTACAGCTTCACACACAGATGCTGATATCCAGGAAACATTAATTGCATTTACTGAAACAAAAGCTAAGTTAGATGCAGGTGCTTACAAGGTAGAAGCAATTCCTGATATGGCGGAGAAAAAGTAAATGAATGGCATATAAAAAGGCCCGCCATTGGAATCAGTCCAATTTGGCGGGCCTTTTTTATTTTGAATGTTGCGGTTTTATACGCCGCAAAAATTATAAACTTTTGATCAGTTCATTTGCAAACGTTACATAGTCTGCATTTTTTCCTGTAGCAATGTCAATACATTTTTGAGCACTTGCTTTAGCGCTTACTTTATCGCCTAATGCTTTTTCAATTCTAGCTTTTAATAAAAACATCCAATATGCTTCTTTATTTGAATCAACAGCTTTGGTAATATTTACTAATGCTTTGTTGTAGTCTTTGTCAAACTCATAATAAAAATTAGCGGC
>Ga0209401_1003028_pt1 | contig 10676 bp, 10 predicted proteins | sample M_140807_MF_Meta_FD_187318 | JGI IMG/M metagenome (GOLD analysis project Ga0209401, IMG submission 187318) | Freshwater microbial communities from Lake Montjoie, Canada to study carbon cycling - M_140807_MF_MetaG (SPAdes) (version 2) | ecosystem: Environmental > Aquatic > Freshwater > Lake...
TTTGTACCTGTACCTTGTATAAGAGCAGAAGTAGAACCTGCAGTTGTTAAAGTTAATCCTGCTGCCGTCAATGCTCCTGTAAATCTTCCTGTACCACTAACATCTAAATCATAAGATGGACTTCCTGTTTTTATTCCAACTCTATTATTTGTACTATCTACAAATAAAGTATTTGTGTCTATAGTTAAATCACCACTAAATGAAGCACTTGTACCACTTAATCCACCATACAATGTCATATTAGCACCACCACCAGCACCTAAATTAGCTATCTGTGTTCCACTATTAGCATTAATACTTAAACCTCCACTTGTAGATGCTTTTATTTGTGGAGCAACAATAGTATCTGAAAAAGTCTTAGCACCTGCAATAGTTTGTGTTCCTGTTGTAATTAACCCTCTTGCAGTTGCACTTGCATCTGGAATGTTTAAAGTAATTACCGGAGTTGTACTACCATTAACTACACTAGAAGAAACATCTGTTCCTGTTGTACCTAATGTTAAAGCAGCAACCGAAGTAACTGTTCCCATCGCACCACTTGACCTCTGCCAAATACTACCACTATAAATAACATAATCACCAACCGCAAAAGAAATACTACCTGCGCCAAAGTTTACACTACCTGCAACATTACATATATAAACATCACCGGTATCACCTGTTCCATTTGCTAAAGTAGGAGTATTTGTTGAAGCATTCCACATACCTTTGTACTCCATAAGACTTGCAGGTAACTGAGATACAGGTACTTTACCGGCACTATCTAAAGATGCGTAACCATTTGAAACTCCTATCTCACTTCTTAATTGGTAAGTATTTAACAAAGCCTGACTAGGGAAAACCTCTACATAAGCACTACCACTCCATAAATAAAGTTTGCTTGTGTCTTTAGCACAATATAAAATATTAACTTGTCCTACTGCAGGGAAAGCAGCTCTATTTGCATAGAAGTCAACTAAAGAACCAAATAAAAAAGCAAGTTGTTGTAGTGTAACCTTTTTAGCTAAGCCTGTTGTAGGGTCAGCTACTATAGTTAAATCTGTAGCATCTGGTGCTAGGTCAGTTGATAATTGATTAATTTTTTTAGATTGCATTTTCAGGTATTTGACAAGTGTCGTTTAACGAACTTAATGTTAATGTAATATCGATTTTTATTCCGGCTAATGAATCAGGGTCGCTTTCAGTATAAAATGTAATTGGCATATTATCATTAGCTATCCAATTATATATTGGGTCTCTAAACTTTGCTACCATATCTTGACCTATTAAAGTCATATCACTAAGTACCTCAGTTTCGTTTGTTTCCTCCATTAGCATTCTATCCATAACATAGATAGAAAAATTGTATTGTATTTGCTTTGCTAAGATTTGAGCATTAGTTAATGTAAAAAACATAGCAGGGTAAGTTATCTCACCATTACTTAGCCTTTCCCAAACATCACCAAAGTACACAAACTTAATTTGCTTGTGATTGTTTCCGAATGCTGTTATTTGTTTTACTAACTGATTTAGTGTTAATGCCATCTTTTTTTGTTTTTTCTAAATAAACTTTTAACTTAGTTTGATTTTTAATGTTAGCTTCTTTGCTCATATTAACAACCTATTTTACCTTGATATTTTTTCTCTAAGTTCTTACTATCATAACAACTATCATCCTCTAAATATAAAGATGAAGTGTAGCCTTCAAGGTCAGGAACTACAGTATCTATTCCACTTGTAAAGTTTAAATACTCTGGGTAGATAACATTGTTTTGTCTTAAATACTTTATCATTCTTTGCTTGTAAAACTCTGCTCTTGCTCTGTATCTATTAGCGACATCAATCATATCTTGCATAGAAGGATTCTCTGTATTATCGCCATTCTTTCTAAGCAATCCCTTGTTATAGAATTGATATGATAAACCCATAGGTAATTCACTCATTACATAATACACTAGACAATCCGTAATGTAATTATTTAATAAAATAGTTTCATTAGCATTTAAACTAGAACCATTAATAGCACTTTGTAATTTATTATATAATGTGCTACCTAGAGCAGGCATTATATACATATCTTGCGCGGTCTTAATTTCTGGCAATACTAATTTCTCATCCACGTTTGCGTGTAAGCCTGTTCTATCCTTGATACTTTGTACCGATATAAATAATGTATTTAATGACATTTCTTTTTTATTTTTTTCTTGTTACTACATTTGTGCGCCATTCGTGTCTGCAAGATTCACTTATTACACCACCATCGTTCCACCAACCGCCTCTTCTATCCCATACTGAATAGCCTAATCTTGCACTCATCATTTCAATATCACTTCTGCTATATACTTTATTAGCACCTAATAAAGCCTTACAAAAAGGTCTGCTATTACTAATGTCACTATCATTAAACCCTGGTATCCATTCATAAGAATAACGAACTAAAATCTCTGTAGTCTGTGGCTTTGTTTCACCAACCGCCTTACTTAATGGCTGCGTTAATTCTCTTGATACAATAATATTGCTATTAATTCCTTTACCTATTTTAGTTTCTTTAACCTTTAATATTTTTCTATCCTCTAAGTCTTTTAGAACTGTATTTATAGTATCTACATTTTCATCTAAAACCTCTGCCAATACTTCCGGTGTAATATCTTTTTGCTTGCTAATTTGGTCTAATATGTCCGATTCTAATTGGTTAACATCTGCAAACATATAAAAGTCGGTCTCATCATTAAAACGTTTTTTAGATTTCCAAACATTAAACGATTCTTTATTCTCACCAAACTCAAAGAATACACTAAAATCTTGTGCAGCAAACTCAGCTTCTAATTCATCAGAGCCTAACCAGGTATTAACTTCTTCATCACTTAAAGCATAGCCTGTTTTAAGCATTGCAGTAGCTTGTTCTCTGTTAATCTTACCATTTGTAAACTCACGAATAATGCGCTGCATATTTTGCCACTCACGACCTTTTAAACCTTTAATATGCTCGTTAACAGATAGGTTCTGTATTGGTACAGAAGCATCTTGCATAGGCGCATATTTAGTCATATCAATACCTAATTTTTCTAATATCCATTCTTTAGGTGCAATACTAGAAATAGTTTGTTCACTAAATTCAATTCCAACCGGTTCTGTAGGGATAATCTTAATTTCACTTGTAACACCTTTTAATTTAGCTAACATATTAAACACACTTTCTAGGTGCATTTGTTTTGCGTTAACATAAGTGTTTTTAAATATCTCGTAACCATCTCTCATCTCAGTTCTGCTTCCTAGCTTACCTGCTTCGGCAATACCCATAATAGATGGAGTAGTAACTTGATGTCCTGAAAATATATTAGTTTGAATTAAAGCATCTACTCTACCAAAATCTTCTTTAGTTAAATCACTTGTACCTAAGTCATCTACGATAGGCTTTCTAGATATATCATTTACAAAAGCAATCATATACTTTTTACCATCCGCACCACTATAAGTCTTTCTTAATCTATTATCTACATTACGTTTCTCTTCATCACTAGGTTCGCCATTAGGTAAAGTAATAAGTTTACTAGCAGAAAACCCTGTCTGTGCGTTACCTAAGATATGCTTAGATACTTCAATGTCAGATTCAATATAGTTTAATGCTGCAAAATAACTAGGCAATCCATAAATACCAATATTAGGTCTGTACTCTTTTACATAAAGGATTTGCTTACCATTTGGTTGTTTAGTGTTAAATGCACGAATAACATCTGGTTTAACCTTGTTATCTTTCCAATCTTCTTTATACCAATATTGAGTATTATCTTTATTAGTTCTAATCTTAGTATAATCACAATGCCATAACTCTGCAATATTTCCTGATAAATCCCATATAACTTCTATATAAGCACCACCAAATATCTCAATATCTAAAGATACCTTTCTAGTTAAATCATTTAAAGATTCAACTCTATTAGCTCTGTCTATAAATGCTTGTGCATCCGCTTCGCCACTCCAACCATTGCCGGTAATATAATGTACCTTGCTTTTAATAATAGCACTATGCTTACTTGATTTGTTATATAAATCAACTATATAATCTGGGTAATCGTTGTTCTCACCATATTTAATGTAGCCGCCATCAATACCCTTCTTTTCTTTAAATTCAGGTTGTCTGGCTTCCGCGAATGTTAGTACTCTTAAATCTATCATTGTCTAATTGTATAAGTGTCTGTTGTTGTATATTGATTATAGGTTAGGGTAGAACCTGAAAGCCACATAATGCCTGTTTCTAGCTTATTTAAGCCACTAGGATTTGTGTTTGATGTACTTGCCTGCTCATATATTTCATAGGTGTATTGACCCTCTAATTCGTTTAGAAAATATGTGTTTGTAACAATGCTAAATTCATTGTACCTATTCTTGTACAAACTTGTATCATTAGCAAATAACTTGACAAACTTAACCTCTAAATTTGTACTTCTGTTAGTAAATACAAATAAATAATTTGGGCTTGTCAATAACTGCTTTTCAGTTAATGTTAACACAATCGTATTAGTTTGGGCTTTTGTTAAATGTATCATCTATTAATAAATAGTAAAAAGATGAATGTTTGCAAAACACTATAGTAATGTTATAACTTGACTTATGTTATAACAAAGTAAGTCAATAACTTGACTTTTTGACTTATATGCGTATATATACGAATAAATACGGATAAAAAAAACCCCCACCTAGAGAACTAAGCAGGGGAACTAAACTATGAAAAACTACAAACTTCTATCCTGCAGTTGTAAGAGCAGCAGCTACCGCACTATTAACCTCTGGTGCTAAAGCAGGTTCTGCTCCGGCAAAGGTTAAAGTATATCCGCTTCTATCTCCCTCAGCAGTACCACTTGTAGCACTACCTGCTGTTAAGTCTAATGACCTTGTTTTACCAAGCATAAAGAACTTACCATTGTTGTCTTTAGCAACAGCAACCAATCTATTTTGAGCCAATAAAAGAATTTCGTTTCTTGTATTTGCTTGTAATTTATTTAAAATTATTGTCAATTCAGGAGTAAAATATAAAGTACCATTTTGAACACTTGATGCTACATTCTCTGTAAACATTGATGTTCCTTTTGTTAACTCATATTTATAGAACCTCTTGCCTGCTGCTTTTACTAAAGCGGTAATAACACCACTTGCTTCGGTAGTAGAGGTAATATCTGAACTTGCAATAAAATAAACTTCCGTAATTCCACCTAAAGAATCACGACAATCTAGGGTATATCCCTGAGTAAGTGCGCATGGCATATTTTGTCTATTTTATTTATTAAAAAATGGGGAGTATATTTCAACTCCCCTTATAATTAAATTGCTACTTTAACGATTTCATCAGGGAATGCTACGTTTACACCCATTTTGAACTCGGCTGCAAAACGAACTTCATCAGCTTCTTTAGCAAAGAAGATTTCAAACTTCTCTTCTTCATTAAGTAAATCTGTTCCTAAGAACAAGTTGCTTAAACGCATTGCGTAAACATCATTTGTTCCGTTCAAACCTTGTAAAGCTACTACTTTAATAGAAGTACCTGGTAATACAAATTCGCTATCAGCTTTACCATCAAAAGCATAATTGAACATATTAGCGTTCTTTAATGCAATAGTGTAAGTTCTGAAAGTATCTTGACCACAAACGATAACCATATCATCAGCAGCTACTACTTTAGCAGGGATTGCTTTGTAAACACCATCAAATAAACTGATAACGTTAGTTGAACTAATAGAAGTCAAAGGCGCACCAGAAATAAATCCAGATACGTTTGCATCAACAACACCAGAAGCAGCACCGATTAACTTAACAAAACCATCGAATTTGTTTAAGTTACCATTAGCAGAAGCAGTATCACCTTGCCATAATGCAGTCTCTAATTGAGATGCAATAGTTTGCGCTTTTCTTTCGCTATATTCTTGCTCAAAAGGAATTGAATCATATTGGCTACCTGTTGGTAAAGCCTTTTGTAAATACTTAGCTTCTAATGCTTTAGGGCATAAAGCCTCTTGTACTTTAATCTTACCTACTGTTACTGTTCTTTGAGTAAAAGTAGTTGTACCACTTGCATTCCAACCGCAAGTACCACCTGCTTGAAAGAAAGCATCTGAATCCATAATGTTAATAGTCTCTGCGGATTTAACTCCAACCATAACGTTACCTGCACTCTTAATAAGAGCAGCAGTTTTTGCACCTAATACAGAAGAAGTCACCAATAATGCTTCGTTCTCTTTAGTATAATTTGTTAATGAACCAACTGAAAATGCCATTGTTTATTAATTTATTTGTTTAAAATTGCGTTTCTATATTTTTCTAGTCTATCATACTTAGTATCATTGTTTGATACATAAGATTGAAAAGCATTTGCTGATTTTTGAGTAGGTTCAGCAGTTGGGGTATTTGAAAGTGCTTCTACTAATTCAGCTACTTGTGCAAAACCTTGTTTTACTTTATTCTCTAACTCAGCAATTTTTGCTTCTAATTCTATTTTTTGTTCTGCAAACATTTCTGCCATAGCAGTTGTGTCTTGTGCAGGAGCAACAGGAGCAGCAGGTGCTACCGGTTCTTCTTCTATAACATCTTCTTTAGGAGATGCGATTTCTATAATAACACCTAACTCATCAACTTGAATAGAAGTACCATCCATTAATTGATGCTCGCCCATTGGAGCAGGAGTGCCATCTGCTAATTCTACTTTACCACCGATTTCTAATGCAGAAATCATAACCTTAGTTCCGTCAGCCAAAGAGTATTCAGCCATTTCTACCTTTGTAACTTCTGGTGCAATAGGTTCAGCAGCAGGAGCAACTAATGCTTCTTGTGGTGCTACTTGTTGAACATCTTCAAATAATGCTCTAATTTGTTGTATCGCCTCTTTTGTGGTCATCTTTATTTTTCTTTAAATGTTAATAAATAATATTGTTTATCACTTAAGCCTTAATAGAACTTAAGATGTCTTTAATCTTTTGCATCTTTACTTCATCTTTAGATTGTTTTGGAGTATAATTAAATATCCCTTCTATAGAGAATCCTTTAATTGTACCATCTTTAACTTTATTCCATACTTCTTCATTTTCTACTAACATAGAAACAAACCAACTGCCCTCTGGTGCATCTTCAAATCCTTTCATTGGTGCTATGCCTCTTGACTTATCACTAATAAAACTTTCAAACATTGTTACACCACTTTCGATTTGGTTAGGGTCGTGCATTAAGTTTACGTTGTTCTGATATCCTTTCTTAAAATACTTTTGAGCAATCTTAACAATAGTGTCTTTAGAAAAAGCAACATAATAGTCGCCAAAGCTAACATCACTACGAAAAATTGGAGTATCAGCCAACATAGCGCAACCGCTAATAATATGCTTATCTTCACTAATAATTTCAAACTTCTGTTGATTTTTAAACGCATTCCAATTTTTTTGAATGGCAGGTCTATCTACCAAAGCGACATATTGAACCTCTGCATCATCGTTAAGGTCATCACTTATGTCTAACATATATAAAGGTAATTCCATACTCATAAATAGTAATTTTTTAAATATTAACTAAATCTTGCTCTTTGTCTTATTGCAGTTATTCTTTGTTGGTTACTTGTAACATCACTTTCAATCACATAAGCCCTTACTGCTTGGTTGCCTATATCATTTATAGATTGTTGATTTAATTGAGTTACTTGTGCTGTTGGTATTTGTGGAATCATTGGTGATTGAGTTGATATTGAAGGAATACCACCACCACTACCACCTCCTGCTGCTGCTGAATTTATTGATGAAATACCTTGTGCAGATGCAGCAATAACAGAAGCAATAGATAATGCACCACCTATTCTTGCAGGAACAAATGCAGGGTTTGGAATACCTGGTGGTAATATAGCAGGTACACTCATCATTTGTGTAATAATTTTAGCAATAGCAGCACCCTTTTCAATTAATAATCCTGCAATAGCTACTGCCTTGCTTTTACCTGCTATTTGTCCTAATAAGTTTCCTGCTTGTTCAGCAAATCCAATATATTGTAATTGTAAATTTATTCTAGCTTCTTGTTCTGCTTTTTTACTTGCAGTAATATCCTTGTCAATATCCCTCTCCATCTTAGAATACTTTGAAATTACCTCTATCCTTTCTAATTCTGATAATTCTAAATTTGATAATTCTATAGATTTTTGTTCTGCTATGTATGCTTCTTTATTTGCTAGTCTTTGTTGGTCTGCTTCAAAGTCAATATCTAATAAGCCATTTTTATAATCTAAGTCAGATATTAAATCTTCATTTTTTTGAAACTCTATTGCTCTTTTTTTAGCTGCATTTTCTTCATCTAATTTTAATAAATCTTGTTGTATTTTAACTTCAAAATCTTGATTAGCTTTTATGCTTGCATCATTTCTTTCTTGCTCTTTTAGTCTATCCTCTATTCTTTTTTTATCTCTTGCTTCTTTTTCTTTTTGAGCATTCTCATTATTCTTTTTAATTCTATTAGCTTCGTTATTATCTAATATAGTTAACTCTGCATTTAAGTCAGCTCTTTTTTGTAATTCTTCATCACTAGAACTTTTAATTAAACTTAATTGTTTTTCAATTCTATCTTTTTTAGCATTGTATATTTCAACCTCTTTACCACCTTGTGATTCTAATATTTTTATTGAATTATCTAAAGATTTAATATATTTATTTATTCCTTCCGTTAATGATTCAGCATCTCTCTTAGCTTGACTTGTTACACCTATAAAATCTGTAATATCTTGTACAATACTTTTTATTTGATTTGCAAATCCTTCTAAACCTGGGAATAAATTATTTAATGTTTCTTTTACTTTCTCAAAGTTCGCTATTAGTAAACCAACTCCTACTGCCAATGCACCTACTCCTGTTGCAATAATAGCGCCTCGTAATGTACTAAACGCATTAACAACTTGTGTTTTAATTACAGTTCCTAAATTCTTAAAGGCATCTATGCTATCCCCAACTGCTTCTAGCCCTTGTGATAAAGCCATCGCAGATTGTACTTTTAATAAAGTCTTTTGCACATTATCACTTTCTGCACCAAATAAACCCATAGCACCTTGAATAGCTGCAAATCCACCTGCTACCCCTGCTAAAGATGTAGTTAATGCTCTAAACTTTTGGTCTGGGTTAAAGGCATCTGTTAATGCTTTCGCATCTCCTATTCTATCTTTAAGTTCTGCTGCTTTCTCTGCTGCTGCTGCTGCTTGTACTGATGTTGCACCAAACTTATCAGATAATGCAACAACCTCTGCTTGTGCCTCTCTAAATTGCTTTTTAAGTGAACCTATGCTACCATCCGCACCGCTAGTATTGACGTTAATATTTAAGTCTAAATTCTCTGCCATTGTTATTTATTTTAAACAGGTATCTAATGCTACCTCTTTCATTATTTTAATATAGTTATAAGAACCAAACATAGGATTGTATTCTGTATTTAACACATCTTCATAAGGTAATCTATCCGTATATGCTCCCTTATAAAAAATTTTATGTTGCAATCCTATCTCGTGCGTTACACCTGAATTGTGAAATATATCGCACTTATCCCATTTCTCAATAGGGTCTGTTCCCCAACAAAAATCAAGTCTAGGGGTTATCTCTACCTCTAAATCGTGATACCAACAATTCCAAAGCATACCCCACATACCGGCAGTAAATTGTTGAATGCCATAGTAACTAGGGTTTTTTTGTACTCTTAATGGTTCACTCTTTTGAAAGTAATCATATAAAGCTATACTATCTGATTCCACCTTTTGCCAGAACTTATAATCAGTTCCTTTAAAAATATATTGTGAACCACCGCTATTTAATCTATGCTTAATAGGTATCTCATAATCTAAGCCAACAATATCGCACATATCATCGTAAACATCTTGTCCTTTTTCTAATATGTAATCACTCCAAATAAAACTTTTAGAATCACTTACATAGTTTATATTGTCTTTCTCTAAGTCGCTAAAATCTACTTGCTTAGTAAATATCATATCGCAGTCGTGCAAAAATACATTCTCGTTTTGTAAATAAGGATATGCTTTGTAATGTTGCTTAACTGCATTCATAATAACAGATGGAATATAACTAGGCATAACCCTTGTATCTTTATACTCAAAAAAAGATATATTATTAAACTTTTCTTTTAGTCTGTTAAACATTAATGTAGTTTCCTCTGCATTAGTCTTATCGTTCAAGTCTTTACTAACTGACAGCAAAACGTGAATATCACTATCAGCAATGCCTACCGCTTTGAAGCTAGTAAGCATCACCTCTAAGTGCCAGGCATAGTAAAGAATCTTTGGTTGTGTGCAAATGTATTTCATATTGTTTTTTTATACTAGATTATTTATATATCCTATAAAGTCGTAGTTAGGGTCTGCACCTGATGTAGCTGTTTGGAAAACATCACTATCAACAGAAGAACCATTAAATGCACCTCCTACATTCGGCCCATAAGTTACACCATCATAAGACCAAGTAGATTGTGGAGCAACAGTTGAGCAGCTTCCTGTACAAGTAGACCTTATTGTTGTGATGTAATAGTAGTAACCTTTTTGTAAGTTTACAGCAGTAACACCATTTGTTGTTCTTGATGCTATTGAACCAAAAGTAACTCCGTCACTTGATTCATAAAGAGTTACGCTACCTGTTGTATTTGACAATTTACTCATTCTTAAATTAGCAGGCCATACCAAAGAG
>Ga0209401_1003032_pt1 | contig 10671 bp, 21 predicted proteins | sample M_140807_MF_Meta_FD_187318 | JGI IMG/M metagenome (GOLD analysis project Ga0209401, IMG submission 187318) | Freshwater microbial communities from Lake Montjoie, Canada to study carbon cycling - M_140807_MF_MetaG (SPAdes) (version 2) | ecosystem: Environmental > Aquatic > Freshwater > Lake...
AAAACTTGCAGGCTCAGACCTTGGTGTCTGCGTCAAGCAACGTGGTGCTGATTGACAGCGCGGCGGCTGGCACCGCAATCCTCTTGGCAGTTGTAGGAAATTGGGCGACAATGGTGTCTGACGGCACCAATTGGATTGTCATGCAACAAGCCGCTAACAATAATTTGCTTTTGGAGTAAACCATGACCGTCACACTTAAAGTCCTTGTAGCCGCAAAGTTTGCCGAAAGCTCGCAAACAACCCAATATACCGCAACTGGCGTCACGGCCATCATCGACAAGTTTACCGCAACTAACATCACTGCTACGGCAGCTACGATCAGCGTAAACTTGGTCACCGTGTCTGGCTCTGCGGGTAACACCAACTTGATTACCAAGACCAAGACGCTTCAGGCTTCTGAGGTCTACACTTTCCCCGAACTCGTGGGCCAAGTGCTTGGTGTTGGCGACTTTATCAGTACCATTGCTGGCACTGCCAGCGCAATCAATATTCGCGTCTCTGGGCGTGAGGTGACTTGATGTTTAATGGTGTCTGACGGCACCAATTGGATTATTATGCAGGCTGCGTCTAACAACAACCTGCTTTTGGAATAGATACAGGAGAAGTATTATGTCTTTAGGAGCATTATTAGGCGGAGCAGCAGGGTTTTTTCTTGGTGGCCCCGCAGGCGCATCGTTAGGCGCAACTTTGGGTGGAGGCTTTGACCAATCAAACGCCGCTACTGAAGCAGCTAATACTTCCGCCGCTGCCAATGACAGGGCGCTTGCACTGCAACAGCGGATGTATGAGGAAAATGTTGCGCGGCAAGCCCCTTTTCTTGAAGCCGGAAGAGGCGCGCTTAACAAACTGACAGCGGCGGTTGATTACACGCCGTTTGGGATGAAACAATTTCAAGCAGACCCAGGGTATGCGTTTCGTTTGGGCGAAGGCCAAAAAGCACTTGATCGTCAAGCCGCTGCTCGTGGTGGTTTGATCTCTGGTGGGGCTTTGAAGGCCGCAACTCGCTACGGCCAAGAGATGGGATCGCAAGAATATCAAAACGCATTTAACCGGTACGGCGCTGAAAGAGAACGTATGTTGGGGCCGTTGCAAAGTTTGGCTGGCGTAGGTCAATCTACCGCAAACTATTTGGGCAACGCTGGTCAATCGTACGGCACAGGCGCGGGCGGCTTGTACAGCGCTACAGGCGAAAACCAAGGCAACGCGCTTATGGCTGGCGCAAACGCAAGGTCTTCTGCGTACGGCGCTGCTGCGCGATTGTTGCCGCAAATGAAATTTACCAATCCGTTTGCGTCCGATGTTTCTGGGTCGTGGAACTCAGCAACCGGCACGTTTCAATAAGGATTAATCATGGCACTTAATTTTGGACTTTTAGGCGACGCTGGCGCGCCAGCTATGGGTTATTTGCAAGGGCAGCAAGATGTCACTCGCAATCAATTAGCGCAACAACAAATTGAAACAGGCCGCATGACGCAAGACAAAATGCGTATGGAAATGGACGCGATGAAACGCCGTCAAGCTGGCCTTGACCAATTCATGCAAAAGGCAAAAGAATTAGGTGTTGACGGTGATCCTGAACAACTAACACAAGTTTTCTACGAACACGCCATATCAACTGGCGATATGCAACAAGTGCAGGCCGCACAAATTGCAAGGCAAGCTGCTAAAGAACGCAAGGAATACATGGCGAGCCAACCTAGTGCGAGCGGCGCGGTGTCTGCGCCTGTACCTATGACAAATAATCTCGGTACTGCGCTGCCGCCAGCAGGCTCGCCGCCGATGCCTTTTAGCGCAGGGGGAGCCCCTGCTGCTGCGCCGTTGCAAGGCAATGCTCTTGGAGGCAATAGGTTATCTCAAATTGAAAATAGGCTAATTGAGTTGCGGCAGTTTCCCACTGCAGGCAAACAAGAGCGTGATGATCTAATTAAAGAACGCGACAGGTTAATGACGCCGCATGTTCTTGCGCCTGGCAGTAGCCTTGCTACTTTAGGCGGTGGTGTGGGTGTCGCTTCAGCAGAAAAACCAGTACAGCCAAAATTGCATGTTGTAGGTAGAAATTTGGTTGATGAAACTGGCAAAGTTGTGTTTAAAGCCCAACCTGAACCGGGCGCAGGTATTGGCGGCGGTTTTCCTGCGGGTAAAGCGCCGTCTGGTTACCGCTATACACCAAATGGTGATTTAGAGCCTATTCCAGGCGGGCCTGCTTCAGAAAATTTACAGCCTAAAGAAATTCAAAAGCGTGAGGCTTTGTTGCCGCAAGCAACGCAGTCTCTTAAAACAGTTAACAACACCATGTCAATTATTGGTCAGACTGTTGATAAGTTACTTGCTAACCCTGAAGGAATTAATGGCATAACTGGTTTAATTGGCGGCGTTACCCCAGCGCTTACGGATAAAGCTAGAGCGGCAAAAGCTGACCTTGAACAACTGAAAAATTTGGCTTTTGTGCAAGGTCTTACTGAACTTCGCGCGGCGTCTAAAACTGGCGCTGGTGTTGGTAACGTGTCTAACCGCGAAGGCGATAGGTTTGAAAACCTTAAAGCATCTTTAGACCGTTCGCAATCAAAAGCAGATTTAGAAGCCGCTTTGCGTAGGTTAAAAGCACAGTCTGAATTTACCATTCAAACTATGCAAGAAGCCTTTGATTCAACATACGCATACAAATCCGCCGCGCCTGACGCAATTAAACCTAAAGGTGGAGGCGCTTTATCTCCTGCCGAGGAAGCAGAGTTAGCACAGCTTCGTAAACGCTTTGGGAAATAATTATGGACGCCCGTGAAGAATTAATGGCTTTACGTAGGATGGCGGAACTAGAGGCAAAAGCCTCTGGTCAAATTGAGCCGTCTGCCGAAGGTATGCCTAGCGACCGCACAGCAAGTACCCAAGAAGGGACTATGGCAGCGTACGCCCCGCGTCGTACCACACCGCCGCCAAGGTTGCCGAGTATGTTCACAACCGCGCCAGAACCTGTGGCCGAAGCGCAAGGTTCAATGGCAGCGCTTAGAGGTTTAAGTTCTAGCATACTGGGTATTCCTGGCTCTATTACGGGGATGTTTAACCCAAATCGAACCGAAGCTGAAAGCGTCCAAGACGCAACCCCTGAAAACATTCGAAAACTCTACGTAAAACTTGGCTCGGCAGAGCCAACAACAGAATCGTTAAAAGCAGCGCAATTTGGTGGTGAAATATTCCCTGCGTTGGCGGCTGGCGCAACGCTTGCTAAACCGGCCATTAACTATATTGGCCCTAAAGTAGGCAAAATTATTAGCGGCGCTGCGGACATATTAGCGCCGTCTAGGTTAAAAACTACAAGTTTGGCTGAAGTTCTAAACAATGACCCCGTGCTTATGGGCCAAGTTAAAACTTTGCTTGAGCAAGGTAAAACTATAGAACAAGCGGCTGCCATTGTAGGAAGCCCAGGACTAGCCACGTTTGCACAAACGGCCAAAAATGCGACTGCTGCCACTCAAATGTTGTATAACGATTTGGCAGCAGCGGAGCAAGCCGCGCTTAAAAATCAACTTGCTGTGGCGGCGGCAAATGTCAACGCGTTAACCCAGCGCAATTTGCCTGTTGCTACCGCGTCCCCCACCGCACCGCGCCGTTCGGTAAAGCAAGCCCTTGCGGGTGAAGCAGCTACATTGCAAGGTCAAAAGACGGCCATGACGGGCCAGCTTACCGCCGAACAACAAGCGGCTGAAGCCGCACTTGCCGCGCAACGTCAAGGCGTTGAAGGTGGTATCGCAAACGTAAGCCAGCTTGAAACTGGACGAGCATTAGCAAAAGCCAACGAAGCGGCTCTTGAGAATACTCGACGTACGGTTACCGGCCCAGCATATCAAGCGGCTTTTGACGCGGCTCCCGAAGCTACCATCAATTTGTCCGGTTTGGCTGGAGTGGCTAAAGAACAGCGCGGCGAATTGCTTACCCAGCTTAAAGGCTTGGCACCCAATTCGGCTGCGTTGCTTGAGCGTTACGGCCCCAAAGAAGTGGAAACTATGGTGCAAGGTGTGCCGATCAAGCAGACCGTACCACCACCGCCTATTACGTTGGAAGAAGCGCACGCCATACGGCAAGCAATCAACATCGACAGGGCCGCGCTTAAAGGATCAAACGAATCGGGCGCAAACATAACCCGAGCACGGTTAAACGATCTGTACAGTTCGCTTAATACAGCCATTAATCGTGACGTTGCGCCAGAAGCTAAAGCACTATTTGAAAACGCCAATACGCTGTTTAAAGAAAAAGTAGTTGATGTTTTTAGAACGGGTCAGCCATCTAATTTAACCCGCGTCAGTACTCTTAACGAGCCTATGCTGCGCCCTGGCGATATTGTCAGCAAAGCAATGGCCGATGAAGGTAGCACGCTGCAATTTTTAAAAGTGTTTAAGCAAGACCCAGCGGCGATGCAAAACTTAAAGATTGGCGTAGAAGATTTATACAGGCAACAAGTTTTGGCAGGCGGTAAAGCCGCTACACCTGAAGCACACGCTGCGTTTATATCTAACAACGCCAAACAGCTTGGCGCGTTAGACAACGCTGGTATGGGAATGACTACCAGACTCAATCAAATTGGCGGTCAGATTAAAGGTCTTACTGCGGCGGAAGAAACACTGGCCGCGCAAGGCAAAACAATCCCCAATAAAGTTGCCGCCGCATTTAAGGCTGAAGACGAGGCGCTTAAATTAGCTTCGTCTAATTTAGGGTTTAAACAAACCGGCGATTTGCGCTCCGCAATTGTCAGCAGCCCCGAAACAGCCAGCCAAGCACTAGCGCGGATGGACGCGCCCGCTAAGTCATCGTTGGCCCGTGGTGTCATGCAAGATGCTGGCAAAGCATCTGATCCGCTTAAACATTTGGTTGACAACGAACAAGGCATCATGCGAGTGCTTAACGCGCACGATCCTAAAGCGGCTAAAGCTACGTTCGACGCTGCCAAAGACGCCGCAGAATTACTTAAAATTATTGACCAAACCGGCAATAAATTAGGTATGGGTAAACGACCTGTTAACGCAATGCTTTCGCAGAAAGAGTTGGATGTTTTAACCGCAGGAATGCCTGAAGTGCAAGCCGTAGTTAAGGACATTCAAACAAAATTGGCGCAAGGTGAGACATTTGAAACTTTGGCAGCGCAAGGCAAACTAAGTAAAAATTCTGCGCTTAAATTGTTTCGCGAAGAAACAACCCCGCACATATTTCCATTGAACAAAGTTTGGTCTTTTGCAAACATGATATTGGGAAGATTAGAAGGCCGCATCGATAAAAAATTGGCCGTTGAAATTGCTACTGAACTTTCTAATCCCACAACCGCTGCGGCTGCTGTAGGAAAAGCCCAAGCTAAACAATTGGGTGTTGGGACTACAACTAAAAAAATTACGGGCGCAATTCCAAACACGCCGCCAGTTGCCGCAATTAATGCCTTGAGTAACGAATGATGGATCAGCAAACCATCAACCTTATCCTGGGCGCGTGCATGGCCGTGGCCGGATGGTTTGCGCGTGAGTTGTGGACAGCAGTGCAAGACCTTAAAACCGACTTGTCCAAGCTGCCCACAATCTATGTGGCCCGTCAAGACTACAAAGACGATATGCGGGAAGTCAAAGAGATGCTCGGCAAGATTTTTGACAAACTCGATCACAAAGTAGACAAATGATTAATGCGCGGCGTCATACTCTTTTTGGCGCTGGTCACGGTATCGGTCGCCCAAGACAAGTTGATCTTGAACGCGCAGCCGCCCAAAAAACAAGAAAAGCCAAAGCAGACAAGTTGCGCGGTGCAGGAGCTTTACGTTATTGGCTTGACAACGCACGACCCAGCGGAGCGCCACAAGGCCATGCTGGCGTGGCTGGATAAATCGGTATGCAGTTCGGACGACTACGTGAATATTTGGAACGCCTTGCCCGAATGGGCAGGCACATCAGACAGTCCTTTGCTTCGCGCAAAGATCATGGAGAAATCAAAGTGAACGACAACATCAAAGCACGGCTAACCTTTGCAGTGACGCTCATGGTCAGCGCAACCCTATGCCTATCCGTAATTGGCATGGTTTCAGCATTCCTGCTTGGCCTGTGGTCAAAAGAGGTGGACAACGCCGAAATCTTCAAGCTACTGTCTCCCGCTTTTCAAACCATCATCGGCGGCTTTATTGGCTTATTGGCTGGCGTAAAACTGTCGCACGACGAGGAGATTAAGCATGGCCCTTGACCCCGTAACAGCATTATTTGAAGTTGGCAGCAAAGTCCTAGACCGAGTTCTGCCTGACCCGGCGCAGCAAGCCGCTGCCAAGCTGGAATTACTCAAGCTGCAACAGAACGGTGAACTAGCCCAGATCACCGGGCAGATGGACATCAACAAGATTGAAGCGGCAAGCTCTTCTTTGTTCGTTAGTGGCTGGAGACCTAGCGTTGGTTGGGTGTGCAGCGCTGGCTTTGCTGTGCAGTTCGTTATCGGCCCGTTAGCCGAATGGGGTTCCGCTTTGGCGGGGCATCCCGTTAAGTTTCCCACGATGGACACGGGCACCATGATGCCGCTGCTGCTTGGAATGCTTGGCCTGGGCGGTATGCGTACCGCTGAGAAGATGCAAGGCGTAGCAGCAAAATGACGCCCAATTTCACGCTGGCAGAATTAACTGTCACCGATCACCGAGAATTTAAAAATGAACCTAACCCTAGTGAAATTGCAAATCTCCAACGTTTGGCTGGCCTGCTGGAACAAGTTAAAAGCGTTTTGGGCGGCGTACCGATCATGGTCAACAGCGCATTTCGGAGCAAACAAGTAAATGATGCGGTTGGCTCTAAAGACACCAGCCAGCACAGGCTCGGCTGCGCTGCTGATATCCGTGTACCTGGCGTAACGCCGGATCAAGTGGTCAAAGCAATCATGGCTGCAAAGCTGCCGTTTGATCAGCTAATCCGCGAGTTTGACCGCTGGACGCACATTTCGGTGCCCAATGACCCCAAGGGCAAACCTCGGGGCCAGGTGCTAATCATCGACAGCAAGGGTACTCGCCCGTACTAGCTGCATAGCGTCCTTCAGATCGCCCCGCAATTGCTCTAAAGCATCTTGCTGTACCTGTAGGCGCAGATACGCCTCCAGCGCAAATTTGGCTAAGGTTTCGTGATTCCACGCTGCGAAGTTGGGTAAGTCTTGCATTTGGTTTAGGGCAGTTTTTAGGTGGAACGATAACGCACCATACAGCTTCTGCTGGCGCTTGGCGCTGGGCTTCTACCCAACGGTCTATGTACGCATCAGGCATTGCCTTTAACGCGTTGTAAATAGAGTCAGATGGGCGGCTTAAATATTCGGCTATTTCCTTTACGGTCATGCCATCAAGGTGCCGACGCAACAAGCGCCGGATGTTGGGGTGGTTGGGTGGGATCATATTTATGGGCCATATGGTTTGTTGTATTCCCACCGTTGCTCTACAGTTCTAAAAGTAAACGTGTAGTCCTCGGCGATAAGTTCCAGCCGCTTAACCGCCGCATCAATGCCGGTGCCCCACGCCAGTGAAGGCCAGTGCGGATGTGTGTTCCACACCCCACCTACGTTAGTTATTTTAATTTCGTTCATGTGTTCTTCTCCTTTAATAATCATTACGGTGAAGTATATAAAACGTATACAACACATAACCTGTGGCTAAAACAAAATCTAAAACTATGAACGCAAAAAACAATAACAACCAATGACTCATATTCATTTGTTCTCCTTAATGCCTTGTGCTGCTTGCCATCCTGCCCATGCCCAATATGCGGCTGAGTGCGGTTCAAACGGGTTTGCAGAATTGTTGTAGTCGCCGTTCCACCACTTGTTAAAGGCTTCGCTGGGCGTATCCCATTGCTCTAGCTTGTCCTGCGCCGCAGCGCGTTTGCTTTGATAGCCTGTCATGTTATTTCCCCCAAATAAAAAATGATATTAGCGTCAGTGCTGCGGTCACAACTATCACCGAGATCAGTGCCTTGACAGTGCTGAGTGTGTCTGTGTAAGGGTCAGTATCAACAACCCTGCCATGTTCAGCGTATGCTTTGTTTGTGGCCTCCATGCGCTGCTTGCGTACAGGGCAGTTGGGTGAATTAGTGCACTTATATTCGCAGCAATCAGTCATTTGTATTCTCCTATGTGTTTGTCATATAAAGCCAGCAAGGTGTCGCGGTCAATGTAATACTGCCGCACTACTGCTAGGTCATGTAAGTCATGAATCAAATTACGAATTGCTTGTTTGTGGTGCTTGTCGTCTAAGTCGTATTCCTCCACCAGCTTGGCGCTCCACTTCGCATCGGTGCCGTGGCGGCGTAGCACTCTCATTTGTACTCTCCTAAACGTGTAGTCAAACGCTCTATACGGGTCATATTCATGTCCAGCACAGCCTGGGCGTACTCTACTGCCCCTTCAGCCTCCAAGCGGTCTAAGTGGGCTTGGGCAAGTTCCCGAGCGATGACCTCGACTGGCGTCAGGTCGCGGTAGTAGTCTTTCAAAAACTTAATAAATTTCATGGTAATTTAGCTTCCTTTAGTAGTTCAAGTCTCTTGGTGCGATTTAACATATAAAGTAATCCTTATCTAACATACGATCTAACCTGTTTTTTCTCGTCTGAAACGCCTCTGCCCAAATAATCCGCTCGGAATAATTGTGCGCGGTGTCCATGTACGTCGAACCGTCCCAAAGCAATCCTTCTGTGGGCGCCGCACGCCAGTGTGCAGCGCGGTCTCTGTGCGACTCGGCGGCTTCTTTAGCGTCTGCCTCTATAAGTTGCACGCGATTTAACCCAGTTAATTCTTTGCAAGAATCTAAGTCAAATTTCATTTCAACACCTTAAGTCTCAACATACGCATCAACGGCTTCTGCCCCTTTGCCCATACATTTGATTTCTTCGTTGACCATGCCTAAAACGCCGTTATTGCCAGACACTAGCCATGTAGCTGATTCCCAACCTTGTCGGTCATCGCGGCTGTAAGGCGTTACACAAATTTGACGAGCGGGCACTTCAAAGTACTTAGCCACTGCATCCAAGGTGGCGGGTATTTCTTTCATAGTAGCCATGCTTTCACAAAAACCACCTCTGTGTTTTCTAGCCTTCATAGTTTTGCACTCCACTCATCAATCTTCAACAACCGTACTTTTTAAAATAAAAATCTTTGGCGGTTTTTATTTTGCTAAACGCATCTGCGTATTTAACTAAGTATTCTTCATGTGGCAAGGCTTTTTCCTTGTTTGCTTTAAAGTAATCTTCTTCTGCTTGTGTTAACACTTTGGCGTATTCATCTGGGTTTTCAGCTATGTATGCATCAACATCAATAGGTGAAACCCAACACCGTGTTGCAAAATCAAACCGTCTTCCTAATATAAGCATAGCCATCCAAGCACTCTTTATTGGATGTATTGGGGGCCATACAAGTCCTTCATACGGGTCTGTCTCGTACTCAAACACTTTGCCGTTGTTCCACTCTTCAGCTAGGCTTTTGGCCTCAGCCTCAAGGGCAAACACGCAGCCCGGCTTGTCAATGAACGTCAGGCAGTTAAACCCGTTCTTGTTCTTGACGCCCCACCATCCATGCGGGCCAATGGCTTCAGCCTTGTAAGGGCCAAAGGCAAAATACTTAGCTGGTTGCGCTGTCATTGGGCATCTTAAAAAGGTAAGTAAATTGACCGCCAATCCAAAGTCCAATGCACCGAGGCGTTCCGTTAACCGGGACGTATGCAGCTTCTTTTGGTTCTGACGGGATATGAAAATCACCGCCGTCTGGAGAATATCTCCAAACCCAGCGGTCTCCCATGTCATCCCAAATACCTTTCATAGCCACTCCTTCCGTTTTAATTGGTAAACATTGCATTAGGTGTCCGTTGACCATCACTGTTTCAACAGGTACGTCATACGGCGTAGTAAAAATCTTTTCTTTATGCCGCCATGTTCGCTTTACTCTTGAGATGTCGTACTGGGGAATGGCATAGCCAGCGTCATATAGTTCTTGTAAAGATTTCATGGTAATTTAGCTTCCTTTAGTAGTTCAAGTCTCTCCCGCGCGACGCGCAGGGTGTTGTACCGCTGGTGCATACGCTCCAGTATGGATACTCTTTTGAGCGTATTGCGCTCGTTGTTCAGTAAGCCCAGCACTTCCTCTTCGGTCAGCGTGGGCAGACGGTCATTTAGACTTCGCCAAGTGTTTTTCAATTCGTGTCTCCAGTTTGGTAATCAAGTTGACGCAGCGGTCATACGCCCGGTAGGTGGCGTTCAACTGGCGCGCGCGGGCTTTGAGTTCGGCCTTGGCCGCTTTGAGTTGTGCTTTCAATTGGTTTAACATAGTTCTTCCATTGCAATATCAGAAATAGCGCGCTTGTCGTGCAACGCGGCCCAGATGCGTTCGTCCACCGTCTTGTTAGTCAGCATCACGTAGCACCACACGTCATGCCGCTGGCCGCTACGATGCAGGCGCCCGATGATCTGTTCATACAACTCAAGCGACCAGGGCAGGGACAGGAACACAATCCGGCACCCGCCGTATTGAAGGTTGAGCCCGTGGCCTGCTGACTTGGGGTGGACGAGCAGTAATTCGATGGTGCCTGCGTTCCACCGCTCAATTGCCCGGTCGTCGTCAAGTGTCTGAGCATGGGGGTAACGCCGCTTGAGTTCGGCCAGTTCCTCTTGATAGTTGTAAACAATAAGCGTGTTAGCACGTT
>Ga0209401_1003034_pt1 | contig 10663 bp, 8 predicted proteins | sample M_140807_MF_Meta_FD_187318 | JGI IMG/M metagenome (GOLD analysis project Ga0209401, IMG submission 187318) | Freshwater microbial communities from Lake Montjoie, Canada to study carbon cycling - M_140807_MF_MetaG (SPAdes) (version 2) | ecosystem: Environmental > Aquatic > Freshwater > Lake...
GCCAGCACCAGCAAACCGGTTCGCGCTACAGCTCGCGTGTCGCTCGAGGCACGCGGTCCTTCGACGTCGTTGGTGGTGACCACCTGCGCGTCTTGCACATGTGATTTCAAAGAAGGGTTTAAGTTTGGTTTGGCCATGACAGTCTCGATTTAAAGCGTCAAAAAATATTAAGAATTTGAAGAAGGGTTGCCGTCTGCAGAATCAGCAGAAGTAGAAGAAGTTACAGCTGGTGTAGCCTGAGCCGCCTGCACCGCTTCGCGTTGTTGTTGCAATGCGGCCAACACACCGTCGCGCGGGCCACTGGCCTGCACAGTGCCTTGGTGCAAAATAAGCAACCGATCGGCCACACCCACAATGCCTGGGCGGTGGCTAATGAGCACCACGGTTTTGCCTTTGGCTTTCATGCCTTGAACCGCACGCACCAAAGCGGCTTCGCCTTCATCGTCTAGGTTGGCGTTGGGCTCGTCCAGCACCACCAACTCGGGCTCGCCATACATGGCACGCGCCAAGCCAATGCGCTGACGTTGGCCGCCAGACAGCAAGCCGCCCGCTTCGCCCATAGGCGTGTCGTAACCTTTGGGAAAGCGCAAAATCATTTGATGCAAACCAGACGCATCGGCCGCGGCAATCACCTTCTCAGACACCACTTGTCCTGCACGAGCAATGTTCTCGGCAATGGTGCCGTCAAACAGTTCAATGTCTTGCGGCAAGTAACCAATGTGCGGGCCCAGCTCCATGCGGTCCCAATTCAAAATAGGCTGGCCGTCCAACAACACCTCACCGGCGCTGTGTGGCCAAATGCCCAACAACACGCGCGCTAAAGTGGACTTGCCAGACCCTGAAGCGCCCAAGACCACCGTGACGGTGCCCGCAGGCATGATGGCACTGACGCCTTTCAAAATAGGTTCTTTGCGGCCTGGTGCAGACGCCACCACGTCTTTCAACACCACGTCGCCTTTGGGCGTGATGCCCATCGGTGCTTTGTTGCGCAGGGGGTGCGCTTCCAGCAAATCACGCAAACGAATGAACGCGTCTTTGGCACTTAAGAAGCCAGACCACGTGCCCACCATCAAATCAATCGGCGCCAAGGCGCGGGTGGTCAACACGTTGGCCGCAATCATGGCACCCGGCGACAACTCACCTTGAATGACCAGCAATGCACCACCGCCCAGCGCCAATGACTGCTGCGTATAACGCACAAACTTGCTCCATGCCACCACACGGCCAGTAACGGCTTGCGCATTCAAAGCGGCGCCCATGGCGCGCACATTGCGCTCAGCCCATTTGCGGTACAAGTGACCCACCATGCCCATCGACTCAATCACCTCGGCATTGCGAAACTTGCTTTGCAAATAGCCGCCCACTTCTTGCTGTGACTTGTTGGCTGCGGCTTGTGCAGGCTTGGTGGCGTTGCTACCCCACCACGCCAACACCGCTTGCACGGCACCAAAACCAATGGCCATAAAGCCCAGCCAAGGGTGCAACATAAATAGCACCGCAATGTAAATAGGCGCCCAAGGCGCATCGAAGAACGCAAAAATACCGTTGCCCGTTAAAAACTGGCGTAATTCGGTCAGGTCACTGAATGAACGCGAAGGGTTGCTGATTTCGGGGTTCAAATAAGCTTCGTAGCTTGCATGAAACAAGCGCTTGCTCAGCATGCCGTCTAATCGCACACCCGAGCTGACCAACAACTTAGAACGTGACCACTCTGCAAAGGTCAGCACACCAAAGAAGAACAAGGTGATCAGTGACACTGCTGTTAAGGTACCCATACTTTGGCTTAACATCACACGGTCGTAGACCTGCAACATGTAAATGGTGGGTGTGAGCATGAGCAAATTGGCCACCAGGCTGAACACACCGGCCACCATGAACTCGTATCGAAAGCCCCACAGCGTGCGCGACAACTCGTCGCGATTAAATAGTTCTGGAATCTTCATGATTTTGCTTTCTGTTGCAAAGCGGCCAATACTTCGTCTCGTGGGCCAAAGGCTTGCTGCGCACCGTCGCGCATGATCAGCATCTTGTCGGCCACGCCCAGCACGCTGGTGCGGTGCGTCATGACCACAAAGGTGGTGCCCAGTTGTTTTAAAGCAGCAATGGCGTTGGCCAAGGCGGCATCACCGGCTTCATCCAAACTCGAGTTGGGTTCGTCTAGCACCACAAACACAGGCTTGCCGTACAAAGCACGCGCCAAGCCCACGCGCTGGCGTTGACCGCCAGACAACATGGCACCATCGCGCCCCACAGGGCTGTTGTAGCCCTCGGGCAATGACATGATCAACTCGTGCACACCCACCAACTTTGCAGCGGCTTCCACTTGCGCCATGTCCACCTCACCAAAGCGCGCAATGTTTTCTGCCAAGCTGCCTTCTAGCAACTCAACGCCCTGTGGCAAGTAGCCTAAATAAGGGCCAAGTTCTGTTTTGTTCCATGTGTATATATCTGCGCCATCTAAGCGAACCTTGCCGCCCATGGCAGGCCACAATCCCACCAACAAGCGCGCCAAAGTGGTTTTGCCGGAAGCTGAAGGGCCAACCACCGCTAGAACTTCGCCGGGGTTCAATGCAAACTGTACACCCCGCACAATGGGCACCTGCTGGCCAGGCGCACCCGCCATCAAGCCTTCGACAGTCAATACACCTTTAGGTGCAGGCAGGGACATGCTTTCAGGCTTGGCGGGCACTTGGGCCAAAAGCATTTCCAATCGACTCCATGCGGCGCGCACCGTGACCACGCTGTTCCACTGCGCCACCAATTGGCTTAAGGGCGCCAATACTCGGCCGCCCAACACTGAGCCAATGATCATCATGCTGGCGCCGCCGTTGAGCATGTTGTTCAAAAGCAACCAGGCGCCCAAGCCTAGCAATAAAGAGGACACCACCTGTTGCACGGCCTTGGACATGGCTGTCCATAAACCACCGCCTTCAGACGCCGTAGCCTGGTAATCTATAAATTCTTGCTGCCTTTTTTGCCAGCGGCCATGAACGGCATCGAGCATGCCCATGGACTCCATCACATGGGCATTGCGCAGTGAGGCTTCTGCAAATTGCTGCGCCCCCACTGCACTGCGGTTGGCTTCGTTCAAAGGCTTGCGCGTGGCGCGCTCGTTCATAAAGGCCACACCAATTTGCGCAATGGCACCCAACACCGAAGCCCAGCCCAGCACAGGGCTGATGGCAAAAATCAAGGCCAAGGCCACCAATGCAACAGGCGCTTCCAAAATGGCCATGAGCGCAGGATTGGCCAAAAATTCTCGCACCACCTTCAAGTCGTTGAGCACCTGCATTGAGCCGCCCACTTGGCGCTTTAAAAAACCCTGAAACATGGCGTCGTAAATTCGCTTAGACAAAGCTTCGTCCACTTGCACGCCAGCGGCCCGCATTAAAGAGCCGCGCACTTTCTCTAAAAGCTCCATGACGGCGTAGGCCAACACGATTAGCACCGTGAGCATGAGCAAGGTCATGCCGCTGCGGCTGTTCACCACGCGGTCATAGACCTCCAACATGTAAACAGTGGGCATCAGGGCTAGCAAGCTAATGAGCGTGCTAAAGCCAATGGCTTTTAAAATCACAGGCTTCAAAGGCGCAAAGGCCAAGGTCAGCTCGGACGGGGGGGCTTGGGGCTTCATGCAGCAACCTCTACGGAAACATAATCGGGAATGGGGGACTGGGGCATTAAGGACGCAGGCACAGCTTCATATTGCGCTGACACCGGCGCATCCAAGGCATCTTGTGCTTGCTGCTGGGTCAGTGCTTGCTGAATTTCTAACCAGAAGGCCAGCTCGTACAGGCCATCAAGGCGGCGTGTGAGAGAAATTTCTCTTAACTTGGCCACCTTGAACAATGCAAGCTGGGCTTCTGGCAAGGTCAACTCAAAGTGCATGCGGCCGTCCAAAGTGAACAAAGACAAGTTTGAACCCTTGATGCTCAAAGTATGGCGGTCAAAATACACAGGGCAGCTGTTGGCAAACTGCAGCAGTGGCAGGGGCTTGCTACCTAGCTTGGCCAAATTAAAAGGGCTGGCCGGCATTTGAAACACCAGTCTAGAAGTACGAGACACCGCATAAATGGCATTGCAAACCATTTGCGAGCCCAGCGCTGGAAACTTCTCGCGCAATGCGCGGTAATGCATGTGGTGCAAGGCCACCCTGTTCCACACACGCGTGCGCTGTACCTCTGGCGCCAAGGCGTTGCACACCTGCGCAAATGCCGACTGCAAGGCCTGCAGCCGAGCAAATTGCTCGGGCGTAGTGTTTAGAGGAACGCGGACAACGGAATTCATATAGGAACGGATTCTATATCTTCCTATATGAAGTTTTTAAACAATTTGAAAAATATTTTTCCTAAATAGCGGCCATGTTTTGCCGCACCAAGGAGGCTCAAAACTTGCTTCTCTCGTTTAAAAGATTGGGAAACTGTCAGAGAATTGACCCCTTGTTAGCTCAAGATCGACATTTTTCTGACGATTCAAGCATATATCGCTCTTACTTAGACTTTAGAGAAAGCCAGCCATGGTGCAGCCAAAACGAAAAGATTTCAAACTTCCAGTACTGGCCTTGGTCATTGGCGTCTCTGCCTTAATGAGTGGCTGTGCAAGCCTGGTCAACGAGGACACCCAAGACGTGAGCGTGCGCCTCATGTGCGGCTCTAAAACCGTCATGGCAACTTGCCACTTACAAAACGACAAGGGCCGCTGGACGCTTTCCACCCCCGGCACCACCCGAGTTGTCAACGATAACAGCAGCCTAGAAATCTCTTGCCGCGGCCAATATGTACCGGCCTTTACCGTCTCGGCCATGCCCATGCCAAGCGTTGCCATGTTGGGCAATTTATTGTTTGGTGGGGTTGTGGGTGCTGCCTTTGATGTGTACAACAATACGGGCATGAAGTACCCCGAAAACATAGACATTACCAATCCAAGCTGCCAATAATTAGGCCACTTATGAAAATACACCAACTACTTACAGCCCTGGCTTGCATCCCCTTTCTCATTTCTTGCGGGGGCGGCGGCGACAGCGGTTGCGCCACTGGTTTGGGCGTTTTGGGCGGCGTGGTATGCGGCGGATCGAGCACCCCCAACACAGCGCCTGTGGCCAATGCGGGCTTGATTCAAAACGTCTCGCTGGGCACACTGGTCACCCTTAACGGCAGCGCAAGCCGCGACGCCGACAACGACCTTCTTACTTACAAGTGGCAGCTGAGCGCCAAGCCAGCAAACTCTGTTGCCGCCTTGACCTTGGACACCTCTGCAGCCCCCCAATTTACCGCGGACTTGGCTGGCACCTACACCATCACCCTGATAGTCAATGATGGCAAGGTCAGTAGCGCCGCCTCAAGCGTCACCATTGTTGCTAGCGTGACCAACTCGGCGCCCGTAGCCAACCCGGGAGCCAACCAGAATGTGCAAATTGGCACCACCATTACGCTTGACGGCACCGCCAGCACCGACGCCAACTCAGACACCCTGTCTTACAAGTGGACCATGTATGGCCGCCCCTCTACTAGCACGGCAAGCCTGTCTTCTACCACCTCGCCCAACCCCAAGTTCACTGCAGACGTGATGGGCATCTACACCATCGCCCTGGTTGTAAACGATGGCAAGATTGACAGCGCGCCCGTGCCAGTTATTGTGATTGCATCCAACACCAACTCTGCCCCCGTAGCCAACGCAGGCTCCGCCCAAAGCGTGGTGGTGGGTGCCGTGGTAACGCTGGACGCCACTGGAAGCTCCGATGCAGACAGAGACCCCATCACTTACAAGTGGTCTTGGGGCGCCAGACCCTCTGGCAGCACAGCCGTGCTCTCATCTGACACCAACGCCAAGCCCACGTTTACTGCAGACAAGGCAGGCACCTACGTGCTCACCCTGGTTGTGAATGACAACAAATTGAACAGCGAGATTTCTGCCGTCACCATTACAGCCTCGGTAGCCAATGCAGCGCCCGTGGCCAACGCAGGTGTGAGCCAGAACGTGACCTTGCCAGCCACCGTCACGCTTGATGGCTCGGCCAGCAGCGACGCCAACCGCGACCCGCTCACCTACAGATGGGTGCTGGTGACCAAGCCCACGGGCAGCGCAGCCGCGCTGTCTTCTACCACCTCAGCCAAGCCCACCTTCAGCGCCGACGTTGCGGGTGTGTACGTGGCCAGCTTGCTTGTAAACGATGGGGCTTTAGACAGCGCCGTGGTGACCACCACCGTGACGGCTGCTGTGGCCAACTCGGCGCCTGTGGCCAACGCTGGCACCAACCAAAACGTGACCATTTCCACCTTAACCACGCTTGACGGCTCGGCCAGCACAGACGCGGACCGCGACCCTTTGACCTACACCTGGACGATGCTGTCTAGGCCCACCGCAAGTACTGCGGCACTTTCCTCCACAACAACGCCTAGGCCTACCTTCACCCCCGATGTGGCGGGCTCCTATGTGGCCACACTTGTTGTAAACGATGGCAAGGTCAATAGCGCTACGGCTGTAGTCACTGTCATTGCCTCTGCTGCCAATTCAGCCCCCGTGGCCAACGCTGGCACTGCCCAAAGCGTGACCACGGGAGCGGTCGTGACCCTGAACGGCACGGGCAGCACCGATGCCAACGGAGACACCCTCACCTACCGCTGGACGCTGGCCTCTAGGCCAACCAGCAGCACGGCAGCGCTCTCTTCTGCGACTGCAGCTTCCCCCACCTTCACGGCAGACTTGTCTGGCACCTACGTGGCCAACCTGATTGTGAATGACGGCAAGGTTGACAGCAGCAACGTGGGCACCGTGGCCGTGACAGCAGCGGCAGTCAACTCTGCGCCCGTGGCAAACGCTGGCACGACTCAAACAGTGGCCCGTGTGAACGGCACCATCACCATTACCCTGAACGGAACGGGCAGCACAGACGCCAACGGAGACACCCTGACTTACAGGTGGACCATTGCCTACCAGCCCTCTACCAGCACCGCAACGCTGTCGTCCTCTACAGTTGCATCGCCAACAATCACGGCAACCGTGGCTGGGGTGTATGTGTTTAACCTGGTTGTGAACGACGGCAAGGTTGACTCTAGCGCCGTGGCTTCAGTGAGTGTCACTGTTAGCTAAGTATCAGGCTTCGCTCTAAAGGGCAGCTTGATACCAATTTTGATATGAGGCAGCACCTGAACTGCTTCGATCAATCTTTCTCTGCTGAGGTGCGCGTATCGACTTGTGGTCTTAATATCGGCGTGCCCCAGTAGCTCTTGCACCTCATACAGGCTTCGACCAGCATTGACCAAACTGGAAGCAAAGCTGTGCCTTAGATCATGGATGCGAAAGTCATTTAAGCCAGCGCGTTTTCTGGCGTTATTCCAGCTGTAATAAAAATTAACATACGGCTTCCCTGTGCGGGGATTTGGAAAAATTGGTGTATCTTTAATTGGCTCGCCAATAAAATTAAGTTTGAGCTTTTCAAGGACTTCCATTGCACCATTTGACAATGGCACATGACGGATCTTTCCAGACTTGGTTTTAGGAATGCGCCAAGACTTTCGCAGCCAATCAATGGCCCCCCAATTTGCGTCCATAACTTCTCTTTTTCTTGCCCCTGTATAAATGAGAAACAAGACTATGAATTGAAGTTCTTCATTTTCGCTTTCTAAAATTGAATCCATCAAGGCTTGCGTCTCAGCCGTTGAGAGGTACCTTTCAATTTTATTGTCGCAAACAAGATTTTTAATATCTTTCAATGGGTTGGAGTCTATGCCTTCAATTTTCCACTTGAGTGCAAGTTCAAAACCATATCGCAACATCACTAGCGCCCTGTTGCAAGTTCCAAATGCATAGCCTTCAGTCTTCATAAGATCAAGAAACACCGCAATATCAGAAGGTTTGACTTTGCCCATTTGTAATGAGCCTAGCTTTGGAACGATGTGGTTCTTTACCATTGAGACATCCGTACTCCAACTTCGCTTATAGCTTTTCACAAAGGGCAAGTAATTGGAATTAAAAAAATCCTCAATACTTAAAGCCTCAAGAAATACTGAATCCTGCAAGACGGTGGGAACTTCTATTTGTCGCACTTTAAGTAGAAAATCTTTAGCCAATACTCGGGCTTGCTTTAGCGTTATGTTTAGAGCATTTCCCAGCGTAACGACCTTCAAAATTTTATTATCTCGATATCTGAGCCTGTAACTTTTACGACCACTTCGTAAAACATCAACGTAAAACCCGCTTAGTTCAGGATCAAAAAATTCCAAATGAAGCAAGCCGATGGGGCACTTCATATTTTCGACCGACAATTTAGTAAGTGGTTGTTTGTTCATCAACCTATTAAAAATCAAAAATCAAAAAGTTAATAACTATTTTGTTAAATTTCAATCAATAGGATGCGTCGTTTTGCGTCGTTTTGCGTCGTTTTGCGTCGTTTATGCGTCGTTTATGCGTCGTTTATTCTCAACTTAGGAACAGCAGACACCGCAGCCTTAAGGCTCTCTTGGCTTAAGTGCGCATATCGGCTGGTAGTTTTAATGTCTGCAATGCCCCAACAGTTCTTTTACCTCATAAATGCTGCGTCCAGCGTTAACTAAAAAAGATGCAAAACTGTGCCTCAGATCGTGCACACGAAGCTCTGGCATACCAGCCTTGTCGCGCGCGGTGTTCCAACTATAAAAGAAAGAACTGAAGGGCTTGCCTGTGGTGGGGTTTGCAAAAATGAAATCGTCTTGTTCTGCTTCCACTCCATTGTGTTGGATCCGCCACTTTTCACGAACTGCCTTTAAGGTTTCTATTGCACCCTCGGACAAAGGCACGTGCCTTACTTTGTTTGACTTGTTTTTAGAAATTTTCCAAGAGCTCTGGTTCAAGTTAATGTCTCTCCATTTAATTTCGAGAACTTCGCGTTTTCTAGCACCGGTATAAATTAAAAAAGCCACAATAAATGTCAGTTGAGGGTTTAAACTTTTCTTAACCGCTTGTAGTAAGCAGTCTGATTGCTCTGGCGTTAAATATCGCTCTATTCTGTTGTCTACTTTAAGCTGTTTGATGCTTACCCATGCGCTTGAATTAACACCTGGCTCTTGCCATCGTTCAGCCAGTTTGTATGCGTAACGAAGCAATACAAGCCCTCTGTTAATGGTGCCTGGCGCTAGATTTTTATGCTTCATAGTTTCAATGAAGTTTGTGATATCGAATGAAGTAACTTTACTCATAGTCAGTTGCCCCAATTTGGGGGCAATATGTGTGTTAATCATCGACACATCAGACTTCCAACTACGCTTGTAGCTTCTTATATAGGGCAAATATTTCTCTAAAAGAAAACTGGCCAGTTTTACGCCTTGGTGGTCAGCGCTTTGCTTAGTGATTACTATTTTTTGCCGAATTTCCTGCATGGCAATCAGGGCTAAATTTCTTGCTTCATCCACCGGCATACTGCGAGCGTTGCCAATACTTTGCAAACACTTTTTAGAGTTTTGCCAATAGCGAATTCGGTAGGTCATGCGCCCGCTTGGCAACACATCCACATAAAAGCCTTTAAGAATCTCGTCAAATACTTCGAGATGTTTTTTGTCTGGTGGACAAATCAGTGCTTCTATGACCTCGTTGGTCAAAGTTAAAACAGACATAAAAATTAGCAAAAATAAAAGCTACTAAAAATTAAAAAGGTTTGACCTTTAACAACGACCAAGTAGCACTAATAACGACCAATTGAAGTCGTAATTTTGTGGTCGTTGGTCGTTTTTTTGGAGTTGACCACAACACTCCATAAAAAAATTAATTACTTATCAATAACTTAGGAAAATTTACTTAAGTCGATTAGTACGCTTACTACCAGTCTGGTCAGAGCTAGATCAGTAGCTAAAAAGCAACAAAACGACGTTTTAACGAAAGCCCACGCTCCGCAGAGCGCATTGGAAACAGTGCGTTCTGTCGAGTGTGGGCTTTTTGCTTAAACACCCGCACTCGGTTTCTTTGCAAAGAAATCTTGTTTTTATCTCTCTCTCATCTGTAAACCCCTAAAAGGAAAATCCAAATGGCAATTACCACAAATGGCCTGGCTCTGGCGCGAATCGCAGGCGCTGTGTTCAATCAGCAACTGAGCGCATCAGACTACTCAGAAATCTTGGCAGCTAACAAAACAGCAGCCGAGCTTGACGCTTGGGCTAACGCAGCAGTTGCTGCCGAGTTCAAGGGCAAAACAACGACCAACATCGCTACAACTTTGTTGACAAACCTTGGCCTGTCCACAGTGGTTGGCCTTGATGCTTGGGTTGCTGCTCAATTGACAGCTGGCGGCGGCGTTGCTAAAGCTGGTGCAACACTGCTCTCCATGCTCAACGACTTCTCAAATATGACGGCAGACGTCACATTTGGTGCTTCCGCTACCACGTTTAACACCAAGGCAACAGCTTCACAACTCTTGTCACAAACTGCTGGCACAGCCGCTGGCACATACGCCGCTGTTTCAGCTGCAGCACCAGTAGCCGCATATACGTTGCTTACTGGCGTTGATCTCAAAACAACGGGTGCAGGCGATGATGTATTTACATCAGTCAACACATCCACAAGTCAAACTCTGAACGCTGGTGACAACATCAACGGCGGCACTGGCAACGACACTCTGAACATCACTTCTACTTCATTATTGGCTGCTGGTACTGGCGTGACTTCTACTGGTATTGAATCTGTTGTGATTACAGCT
>Ga0209401_1003042_pt1 | contig 10649 bp, 6 predicted proteins | sample M_140807_MF_Meta_FD_187318 | JGI IMG/M metagenome (GOLD analysis project Ga0209401, IMG submission 187318) | Freshwater microbial communities from Lake Montjoie, Canada to study carbon cycling - M_140807_MF_MetaG (SPAdes) (version 2) | ecosystem: Environmental > Aquatic > Freshwater > Lake...
CTTTGACATAGTGAGCATCCTAAATCTCCCACACAATTTCTTCATGTCGATTAACCCCAAACACCTGATAACCCAACAATTCATTGTGCCCAAACCAAGAAACTGAGTCTGTCCCACCCACCATCACAGCCGTTGCCATGGCATCACAGCCCTAACCCAGCACCCAAAGCCAACGCCGCCCAGTCCGTGCCAGCCGAAGAATGCTTATAGATGCGGGTTGGCTGCGTCATGGCTCAATTACACCTTAGAAGGCTGAGAGTGACCTGTACGCCACCGCAATACCCCCTGTCTATCACCACACCTAACCTAAGATTGCTCCATGCGCGTATTCCTAACCGGTGGAGCAGGCTTCATTGGTTCACACCTCTGTGATGCCCTCATCGCCCAAGGCGATACGCCGGTAATCCTGGATAATCTTTCTACAGGCCAGCTATCTAACATCGCCCACCTCCAGAACAAAGTAGAAATACATCAAGGTGACATTAGAGATGCAGCACTAATTAACACACTGACTGAACAATCAGATCTTGTGCTCCATATGGCAGCAGCACTTGGTGTTAACACAATTCTTGAAAAGACAGTGGAATCTGTTTCAACTAACTTCACTGGCAGTGAAGTAGTTCTCCAAGCAGCTCTAAAGCACAACAAGCGAATCATCATTGCCAGCACTTCTGAGATCTATGGCAAAAATCCAGAACAACCACTGAAAGAGACAAGTGATCGCGTTGTTGGTGCCCCACAAAAGATCCGCTGGACCTATGCCGATGCAAAAGCACTTGAAGAAGCAATCGCGCACTCACTGTTTTTAACTGAAGGACTAAAAGTCTCCACAATCCGTTTCTTCAACACCGTTGGACCACGTCAAACAGGACGCTATGGAATGGTTGTCCCTCGCTTTGTGCAATCAGCCCTAAAGAATGAATCCATCACAATCTACGGTGATGGCACACAATCCCGAGTCTTTTGCCACGTGCTAGATGCAATAGATGCAGTTTTAAAGATAACCAATGATGATAAAACTATAGGTGAGGTCTTTAACGTGGGCGGAGAAGGTGAAACAACAATCCAACAGCTTGCAGAAAAGATCATTGACGACACCGAGTCATCTTCAGGCTTAACCTTTACCCCATATAGCCAGGCCTACCCTGCCGGCTTTGAAGATATGCAACGCCGAGTACCAGATATCACGAAGGCAAAATCAGTACTTGACTGGAAGCCAACAAGAAACTTAGATCAGATTATTAGCGATGTTGCAGCAAGCTTTAAGTAATAACTAGAGCTGCACAGCCCCTTTAACCTTGCCCGTCGTATCAAACACATAGGGAGCACTCTTTAGAATCTCAGCTGCAGGCACCACATCATGCTTCGTAACAACCACAGCAATATCTACCCCACCTAATGCCACAGAGTCTTTGCTGTGCCAAGAGCCAACCACAGGGTCATTCCATGTGACTACCGCGCCTAACTTCTCCAGTGCGTTAATCAACAACTCTGCTGGAGTCTCTCGAGTATCAGCAACATTTGGCTTATAGGCCACACCCACGACCAAAACCTTCTTACCTTTTAAAGATCCACCATTATCTTTTTCAACTCTGCCTGCAATGTATTTAGGCATATCCAAGTTCACTTCATTGGCTCGTTGGATAAAGGTTGCCTTCACCCCAGCCTTTTCAGCAACATCTGCCAAGTAACTTGGGTCCACAGGAATGCAATGGCCACCAACGCCTGCACTTGGTGAGAACTTCATAAATCCATATGGCTTAGTCCCGGCCGCATCTAAAGTCTCTCGCACATCAATACCTAACGCATGTGAGATCTGAGCTAACTCATTTACCAACGCAATGTTTACCTGGCGGAAAGTATTCTCAAACAACTTGGCAGCTTCTGCAACTTCAGGTGAAGAAACCTCAACTAAGTTGTCGCAGAAAGTTGAGTAGAACTCTCGAGTTCGGCTTGTTGCCTCTGATGTGAGACCTGCATATAGACGAGGAGTGTTCTTCTGGTTGTAGTCCACTCGACCTGGATCAACGCGCTCGGGAGATATTGCATATTGGTGGTCGAACTTCTGCTTGGAGTACTTTTCAATTGCAGGTTTGATATAGTCGCGGATCGTTCCTGGGTATGACGTTGACTCATTAATGATTAGTGCCGGCCCTGTTAGGTTCTCTGCGATGACCTTGCATGCGGAATCAATGTAGGTGAGATCAGGCTTGCGGCTGCCATCCAGGGGAGTGGGAACAGCAATTACAACAATATCTGATCCTGCGATGTCGGCAGGATCGTTAGTTGCTTTGTATTTTCCTCCATAAATCGCATCCTTTATGTCTTTTGAATCAACACCTTCAATGTGTGAAATACCCTTATTGAGATCTGAGACTATCTTCGAATTGAGGTCAAAACCCACGACTTCGTGGCGCTTTGAAGCAAAGGCAGAGATTGTCAGGCCAACATAACCCTGACCAATTATTGAGACTTTCACTTCTCAAAATACTTTGGATTAAATGGATCAATCTCATGAAGTTTTTTTCGATAAACTTCAGAGTCAGGCGTTCCCGGTCCGCTCAATTCATACAAGCTGTACCAGGATGCATAGTCATTTGGGAAACGAGAGGTTCCATAGAGCGCAAGTTCTGCTGCTTGAACATTAAATCCAGAATTTGCAAGCGCAACAATTCCTCTATTTATTCTATTCGTATCGACTGGAAATGCCTTAGCATGAGATATCAGGGTTGCGCTATCACTCTTTCCATTCATGATTGATCGCATTTTTGCATCTGCAACAAATGGCGGCAGCGCAATCAAAATACCAACTGCAACCAACGCAAATACTGAAAGGGCAGTTCCGGCGGAGAGCATTTGACTCGCTCCACCCTCATTCTTTTTCTTTACCTTAGAGTTGGTTTCTGTCGGTTTATTAGAAGGCAACTTTGGGCGAGATTTCACATAACCAACTACCGCTCCACCCAGCACCCAACCCCAAACAGCAAGTCCTAATTGATTAATACTAATAATTGACTGCAATTGATAGCCAAGCCACGGAATAAATAGCGCTAAAAATACTGGGTCGAAACTCTTACTCATCTTTATATAAGAAAACGCATATCTCAAGACGATCAAGATTATTATCAAATAGGATGCAAAACCGATAATGCCAGTGCCAGCAAAGACATCAATGAATACATTATGTGCGGCATCCGTTGTTACATCTACGCCAGGAAATACTGTCGCAGACTCATTTCTATATGTCCGATAGTTAGAACCATATGAGTCAATTCCTACGCCTAAGACGGGATTTCTGACTCCCATGTTCAGCCCAGCACTCCAATATTCCCAGCGAAAGGTGATTGAAGGTTTGTATAGAAGCGATGCCAACGGTCCCTTGTTTAGAATGCCAGCAAGCCCAATTAAACTAAAAATGAATCCAGAAATCAAATAGATACTGGAGAACTTGTACAAAGTTGGGTTGGAACGTAGATAAAAGAATAAAACTAATGCAACACCAAAAACAGAAACCAATAAGCCTTGAAGGGCATCACTCAAGAAAACCACGTAAAAAGAGAGACAAATTGTGACTAGAAAAAAGATAGCTTTTCGAGTCTGGCCTAGACTTTCAACGAGCAGCACACAAAGTGCGCCAATGAACATACCCATGAATGCACCAATAAAGTTAGAATTTCCGAAAGTACCCATAACCGCATTACTTGTATTGGTCCAAGTGAAGATGTCATTTCCTGTGCTCGCTAAAATAGAATAAGCAACATTGAATAAGCCAGCAGCGACTAAGGATTTAACTATTTTCTTAAAGGCATTTTCGCTGGTTAAATGCGTAGCGGCAAGAAAGATAGTTGCCAGTAAAAAGTATGATAAAAAACCTGTGTTACGTCCAAAAGCGCCGTAGAAGCCGCGCTCGATGGGATTTTCTGAGACAAAAACTGAAAGAAGGCTTACCGCCAAAAATAAGAAAACTCCCAAATACAAGAGCTTCTGCTCTCGGAAATCGTTCTTGAGATTATTAAACAATAAAGGAATAACACCGAATCCCACTGCGCTCAGAATTAGCATCTTCCCCAAATTTACGGGCTCGTAACTAATTCTGTCTGTGATTATCAATGTAACAAGCAACGATCCCCATGCCAATATAGAAGATAGACGCGTTTCTTTGATTGAAGAAATCATATGTTGATACTACTAAAGCCAACTCAATTGTAGAAGAACAGACATCCTTAGTAGAAAGGCCAAAACCCGGCCCCCTCCGAAGAGGGAACCGGGTTTCGGTTCTAGATCTTTATCAGATCAAAGGGGGCAGATTATGCCTTTACCTTCTTCTGGATCTTGATTACTAGGTTTGTGAGAGCTGTGATCTGCTTCTTTAGAGCATCGATCATCTCTGAAACCTGAGTAGATAGAGCAGCTACTGCATCTGCAGCATCTTGTGCTGCAGCTGTTGCTGCATCTGCTGCTTCTGCTGCAGCGTTAGCTGCATCAGTTGCTGCATTTGCTGCGTCAGTTGCTTCTGCTGCTGCATCAGTTGCAGCCTGAGCTACATCTGTTGCAGATACGCCTGCTGCGAAGGTAATTTCAGTTGATGCTGATGCATTACCTGCTGCAAGTGTTGAATCAACATCTGACCCAGCAACAGTACCTACAGGTGCTAAGAAGCTTCCAACTGTGCCTGTTGTTGCAGTGAACTTAGCCACTCCACCTTCAGATAGTTGTGTAGTTGCAAGGAACGTGTATGAGCCTGAAGCATCAGTTGTGAATGACTGAGTGATTGCTCCACCCATGAATGATCCAACACCTGAAGCTACAACGTTTAGAGCAACACCTGAAACAGGGTTACCGTAACGATCTGTCACAGCAACAGTTACAGGAGTACCTGTTCCGTTGGCTGTTCCGGTTGCTGCAGAAGTTACCTTCACGAAGCGACCTGATGTGTTTGAATTATCAGTGTTGACACGACCCGCAACCCACATAGAAGCAGTAGCTGTCACTGTTCCTGATGTAGCTGTGAATGTGATTGGACCTGTGCCTGTTGATCCCACATAGATAACTGCAGTTCCTGACGCACCAATTGAGAATGTACGTGATGAAACTGGAACGAATGATGAGTTGAGAATCCATCCACCTGTACTTGCAGTTACAGTAACTGAAGCACCTGTCGCTGAAACTCCCGCTGATGTCAAACCAGTGAAGAGAAGTGCGTTCTCATCATTTGTAGTGTTTCCATCACTTGTTGTTGCAAATGTCTTTGACATGTTGCGGTTATCTTCAAGGATGAATGGAGTTGTGGCTCCAGCACTTGAATAGATACCAGCTGCTGGCACCAATGTTGCTGGCGTATTAGACCATGAACGGTCGAAGTAACCTGTCAATGTTGCAACGACAGGAAGTGTCGCAACATATGTGTAGGTATTTGTAACAGCTGTTACAGCTGTAGGTGATGTATTGAATGACAATACCGCTGATGTTGTTCCAGCTGCAGGCGTAAATGAATACGTTGCTGTTCCAGCTGCACCAGTGATGATTGGTGTGATAACAGTTGTTGAGACAACCGCAGGGGTCTGAGTAACAGAAACTGTTACAGCCTGACCAACCATAGCCTTGCGGAACTGATCTCTAACAAGAACTGTTGTCACATTTGTTGATCCAGTTAGAACTGAAATTCCAGAAACAGGATCAGTTACTGAGATAGATGTAACTACTGGAGCCTGGAATGTCACTGAAACAGTGTTTGTCCCAGTTCCAAATGCAGCTGCACCCGAAAGAACCAATGTCACCTTTGCAGAGTCAATTGGTGCTGAGTTTGTGACGGTCACTGTGAAGTTACCCAAGGCATCTGTTGTGTAAACAGTACCTGTAGTTGATGTTGCAGGAGTTGTTTCTGCAGTTCCAGCTGGACCAGACCATGTAGGAGTAACAGTGATCAACGCGCCACCAACAGGTGTTGTTGCACTCGCACCATTTATAGTGAACTTCAGTGTTGCTGTCTTGGTTGTGACAGGAACGTTGTAGTTCTTGGCAGCACTTAGAGTAAACGCTGGTTCGTCAGTTGATGCCATACCTGTTGCGGTTGCAACAACTGTTGTCAGCGCAGGGTTCGCAGTTAGACCGCTAGCAATAGCTGCACCATATACTGTCAATGCAGGTGTTAGCAATGGTGCGTTACCGTATCCAAACCACCAGCGGTATACAGGAAGAGTTGTTCCTGTTGCTGTTGGAGGAAGTACAGCAGGCGTATTACCAACTACACCGTAGATACCGTCGTATGAACGCAATGTTCCACGACCTGGAGCTGTAGCAGAGTTAGTACCAAAGTCGGCACCTTGAACTCCACTGTCAGCAACAGTAAGTGTCATTGTGTCTACATATGAACCACCAGTTGTGTTGATCCACTGGATCTTTGCAGATGGCGCTGGAGCTGTTCCATCACCGTTACGTACTAGACCACCATCGCGGTTAGTTAGTTTCAGTGAAACGTAACCTGCAGTTGTAGTGATTGTGTCGTATGTACCAAGAGCCGCACCAGTTAGGAAGTTACCCACTGGAGTTGCAGTTAGAACAGCATCTGACCTAGCAGCTGCGCTTACGAAGTCAATCTTTACAGTCTTTGTACTAATTACAACACCATTTGAGTTAGTCAACTGGAATTGGAATGTGTAAGCACCCTGGTCAATTACTGTCGCACCCTGACGAGGCAGAATCTCTACGTAATAACTAGTAGTTGTAACAGCGTTTGAAAGTGAACCATTTGTATCCATGTTGAAATACTTTGTGTTCGCACTTCCAATTCGACCGTCAAGTGCACTTGCTAGTGGAATTGTTCCAGCTGTCGCGCCTGTATCAACGCGTGCAGTTGTGTTTCTATTAGGAAGCAATGACCAATCAGTATTCGAGCTTGTCGCTAGAGTGAGTGATGCAGAGCCAGTTGTCTGACCAATAGCTTCTATAATCGAGAAATCACCGCGAGTTGCACCAGCAGATGTTGTTGTATCAACAATTGATCCACCGTTCACAGCGAGTGTCTTTGCAGTTACAGTCGTTGGAACTCCAACGATTGTAGCTGTGATGGTTTCGCCAGCCTCTAGGCCACGACCACCAGTAGCGGTTTCGTCGTTTGTAACATCAAGACGGACAAGAGCTCCAGGTGTGTCTGAACCAGCCACAACTGTTAGAGATGTAGCTCCGTTAGGACCTACAACTGCATTTAGTGCCGTTGCTGCAGCTGCTTGCGCAGGTACAACAGACGTAAGTACACCAAAGCCCAAAGCCGCAACAGTTACAAGCGCGATGCGCTTGAAAGTTGTCTTTGTAGACATTTGTTTCCTTTCGATTAGTCGAGATTGGGAATTTCCCACTCTCGGCTTGAAGTTAAAGTTCTTAACTTCGATTCGATGAATCGCACGTGCTGATTCACCAAATTCCCCACCGTGTATCCGGACGCGGCGAGGAAACCTATTTATTTGTTTTTCACCTGCACAGCTTGCGCTAGTACCTGTGTCTTGCCAGAGTTCAGAAGAACTCGAGAAGTGACTGTTGCTGGAGCATCAACGAGGTCGAAACCGCGTGAGCCAGTTGGGATCACAAAATCTGATGTCTTGAGGTAACCGATAGTTGAAGTCGATGTAATCAAGAAGTTGCCGTTTGCTAGGCGATCAACTGATGTGTCAGTTGACTTAACTTCAACTGAACGCCAGTTACCACCAAAGCCAATATTGATGTTGTTAATGCTGTAATTAGTACCAGTTCCATCAACTGTGATGAGCTGGTCGATAAGAACGTTTGGACCAACAGAACCTGTGATGAACTGGTTGCTAATAAGCAGTCCTGATGTGCCAACTGTTGTTAGACCTTTTGTTACGCGGCCAACTCCTGCTGATGCTTTTTCATCAGTAACTGAGAATCCCGTTGGGATTCCTTCTTTATCAAGGCCAACAAATGAAAGTGCTGCGATCTTGGCATAGATCGCTGCTTGCTGTGCCTTCTTGGCAGCAGCTGTTGCTGCAGCCTTTGCAGTTGCAGAGGCTGTTGCCTTCGCTGCTGGTGCTGCAGTCTTTGCAGAAGGTGCTGCAGTCTTTGCAGAAGGTGCTGTAGTTGAAACCTCAGCAGCAACTGGAAGAACTGGGCTTTCGTTACCAGTCATTGAGTTGAAGCCAAGGAAAGCTGTAATAACAAGGAGTAGAGAAAGTGCAGCCTTAGATGACTTCTGTGCAATCTCAACTGACTTCTTATATGTAGTTGAAAGAGCGTTAAGTGCAGTTAGGCCAGTCTTTTCATCAACGATCCAGTCTTCAAGGACTCGGACCATTGACTTGCGAGCGCGAACAAGAATGTGACGAACATTTGCTGGGCTTGTGTTAAGCGCAGTTGCGATTTCCTCTGTTGTGCGACCTTCCATTTCCCACATAACTAGCGCTGTGCGCTGGTCTGGGGTGAGGCGTGAGAGAGCTTCGCGAACGATCGCAGCATCTTCTGCGGCCGTTATGGTCGTATCAAGATCAATGTGATTCTCAGATGCGATCTCGTTGAGGCGCTCCTGGGTAGTGTCCGCATCAATTGCAACCAAATTTGGACGAGCACCGCGAGCGCGGATTACGTTGAGAGCAAGGTTTGTAACTGAGGTGCGAAGGTATGCAATTGCACGATCTGCTGAATCTAGATCAGGTGCTGCAAGCATGAACTTCAGGAATGCTTCCTGAACTACTTCATGTGCTTCAGCCTCGTTCTTGGTGATGCGACGAGCCTGAGAGACCAACTGTGTGCGGTGCTCGGTGTAGATGGCAGATAGTTGTGCAATAGACCAATCAGCTGCTGAGCCTTGTGTTGAGATTTCTAGAGCGTCTGCGGGATTTGCGCTCAGTATGCGGGCGGTATCGGTCGCTGCAGCTGCCTTCGCCGCTTTCGACTTCAATAGTGCCATGTGAGTAACTCCCGCGAGTTTGTAAAACGAAGGCAACGTCTTGCCCTCTATTAGTTAAGACACCGCTGGGGGGCAAATGTTGTGCCCTTTTGAAAAGAATCTTTAGAAAGATTCTTGGATGCGGTCTTGGTATGGGTGGGGGAATGGATAGCAGGGCTTTCGCCGAATGGCAGCGAGAAACAAGCCTGCCGGAATCAGAGCTTTAGTCTATGGGATAGGCAAGGGTAAAGGCAGCATTGAGGGTTTAAGCGTGTTGCGGCCTAGACCAGGCTGAGCATGAGCGCCTTTTTGGCCGCTTCCTTGCGATCGCTAACAGCCAGGGCCTGATAGATCCGCATGGTCTCGTGGCGGATCGTGGAGACTGAAAAGCCCAGTTCGGTGGCTAACTCATGGTTGGTCTTGCCCTCGACCATACCCCTCAAGATCAGGATCTGGCGTTGACTTAACTGGCCGCTGCCAGAATCCCAGGTATCGATTGGCGTAGTAACCCCTCCAAGGCCAACCCCAAATGGGCGGCTCATAAAGGAGAGGTAGAGAGCTAGTGGCACACAGAGGTCATCGATGGCCTCTGCTGTGCGGTGCTTATCACCGGCAGGGACTGGTTTGTGGAAGTTAACAATTAAGTGGCCCTGTAATAGGCCGCGATCTCGCAGGGTGTTCACATAGGTTGCACCATCTGGTGTCCATTTTTCTTTTGAGGCACCTGAAATAATCGCCATTTCTGCTGATTTATAACTACGCCATTCATCACTTGGGATATTGCGATTGCGATACTCATCTGCATCAGGAAAACCAAACTGTCCTAAATTAGTAATTGAGTCATCGCTATTTAAACGCCCAAAACGAAGGCTGCGCACTGCGAATTCAGCCAAGTAATCAGTTGCTATTGCGCGTCCAATTTCTTCGGTGCTTGGGTGGTAACTAAGCCATTCAACGAATTTACGAATCATTGTAGGCATACCAACTGTTCATTGAACAGTTCAATGTGAAAGCGCACTACACAATCAACCTTCCTGCACAAAGGTTGCTCACCGATCCCGCAGCTGTTCGGAGCGCAATTACTTTCATGTGTGAAAGTAATCCGCCGGTTAGCGACCCCACCCTCTGATCATCAGAGAAAGTAGGCCGAGATGAATCTCCAGCTGAACTTCTTAAGGGAAAGGATATCCATTAAACATGACTAATCAATGGTTACAGTTAACAAGTAGGTCCAGTCGGAACTGGTCAGGGTTTTATCTCTCGCGCATCGCGAGTTGCCCCGCGGCGCCTGGTTGAAGCGCGCTCGATTATCTGCGGCTGGAAGACCACATGCTGGTGGACATGGTCATCGCCAGCCGAGAGCTCAACAACCATTTGTCGGCCCATAGTTGCACCCAGTTGATACGGGGTTTGAGAGACGGAGGATAAAGGAATGAGCCCGGATTCGGCGTAAGAGGTGTTGTCGTACCCCAAGATCGAGACCGTGCCCGGCACATCAATGCCCTTGGAGCTGAAGTAGTTGATGATTCCCATCGCCAAGCTGTCATTTGCAGCAAAAATCGCATCTGGCAGCGGCCCCGCTGCAATGATTGTAGGAGTAATCTTCTCGCCGGCTACAAAGTCTAAGGACTCCGAAGTCATGACCGAGATTTCAATGCCAAGTGCGGCAGCGGCTTGGGTGATCCCCACAAAGCGCTGGTTGCTCTGGTGATGGTGGTCGGGGCCTGAAACCCACAGAATCTTTGCGTGACCC
>Ga0209401_1003045_pt1 | contig 10645 bp, 9 predicted proteins | sample M_140807_MF_Meta_FD_187318 | JGI IMG/M metagenome (GOLD analysis project Ga0209401, IMG submission 187318) | Freshwater microbial communities from Lake Montjoie, Canada to study carbon cycling - M_140807_MF_MetaG (SPAdes) (version 2) | ecosystem: Environmental > Aquatic > Freshwater > Lake...
TAAACTCCGTTTCCCCGCCCTCACGATCGCCCTTGCCCTGGCCCTGGCCCCCGGGGCCGGTCTGGCGGCATCGAAGCCCGCTGCTGCCACCAGCGTGAACACCCGCCTGGGCGCCCTGGAGCTGCAGAACGGCTACCCCACCAAGGCCACCGCCGAGAAGCTCTACGACGAACTCGATCTGCAGCGGGCCACCCAGGCCTACCTCTGGGCCCTGCCGGCGGTGGGCTTCAAGGCCCTCTACGACGCCCAGGCCAAAACCATGGGCGTGCGCAACGGTGACGTGCTGCTCTATCGCACCCTGCAGGACAAGGCGGGGATGCTCACCCCCAACATCACCACCCTCTACGCCTTCAGCTTCTGGGATCTGGCCAAGCAGGGCCCCCTGGTGGTGGAGGTGCCGGCAGGGCTCACCGCCGGCGGCGTGCTCGACATCTGGCAGCAGCCGGTCACCGACCTTGGCCAGACGGGGCCCGACAAGGGCGCTGGAGGTAAGTACTTGATCCTTCCCCCCGGCGGGCCCGAGGTGGTGGCGCCCGGCTATCGAATCTTCCGTTCCCCCAGCAACCAGGTGTGGTTCGGCACCCGCGGCCTGGCACCGGACAAAGCCGTGGCCGAGGCCACCGTGCGCCAGCACCGCCTCTATGGCTGGAACCAACGGGCCAATCCACCGGCTACCGGGTACAGCGAAGTGGGCGGTCGCCCCTGGCAATCGGCCCAGCCCACCGACCTCACCTACTGGCGCCTGCTCAGCGAGCTCTATGCCAATGAGCCCGTTGCCCCCCGCGACCGCATGCTGTTCGGGATGCTGTCGCCGCTGGGCATCAGCCCCGGCCAACCCTTCAACCCCGACGGGCGTCAGGCCCGGATTCTTGCCGAAGGCGCCCAGCTGGGCGACCTGATGGCCCGCACGATCGCCTACGAGAAGCGCACCCCTGGCGCCATCGTCTACCCGGGCAAGCACTGGGAGTATGCGGTGCTGTTCGACCTCGACCAGGAATCCCCCGACAAACGGCGGGTGCAGTTCGACGAGCGCAGCTCCTGGTTCTACGAGGCGATCGGCATGTCGGTGGGCATGCAGGGCCGAATCGTGGGGTTCGGCCAGGTGTACCTGGAGGCCTCCAAGGATGGCCAGGGCCAGTGGCTGGATGGTGGCCGCACCTACCGAATGCGGGTGCCGGCCGGTGCACCGGTGAAGCAGTTCTGGTCGATCACCCTCTACGACAACCTCAGCCGTGGGCCGGTGATCACCCCCCAGGGCGCCGCCGACCTCAGCTCCCGCAAACCCGACCTGGTGACCAATGCCGATGGCTCGGTGGATGTGTTCTTCGGGCCGGTGAAGCCCGCCGGCGCCACCAACTGGATCCAAACCACCCCCGGCAAGGGCTGGTTCGCCTACTTCCGCTTCTACGGCCCCCTTGATGCCTACTTCGCCAAGACCTGGCAGCTCAACGACATCGAGCCGCTGGCGCCTGCAGGGCGCTGAGGCATTGGGCGCTGAGGCCCTGGGCCCCCGGGCCGTCGTTGCCAGGCTCAGCCCTTCACCGGCTCCAGAGCACCCGCCAAGGGAATCCCCGCGTCCTGCAGGGCCTCCACCAGCCGCAGCAGCAGTTCCCGCTCCAGCGGGTCCTGCCGTCCTGCCCGGGTCACCACCACCAGGGCCACCTCCAGGCCCTGGGGGCTCACCTGGCGCAGGCCCAGCAGGTGGGGCGGCTCGAGCAAGTCGGCGCTCCAGGCCGGGTCGGCGGCGAAGGCTTCGCTGGCCTCGCTGATCACAGCCAACGCCCGCCGGGGATCGGCGCCCCCGTGGGCCAGGGTGAGGCGAAGCTCCTGGCCGGAGCGCAGCTTGGTGGTGTTCACCACCCGTTTGCACTGGTCGTTGGGGATCACCATCACCCGCTGGTCGCGGCTGCGCAGCTGGGTGCTCAGCAGATCCACGTCAACCACCTCACCGCTGAGGCCGTCGATCGTGATCGCATCGCCAATGGCGTAACGGTCTTCCAGGAGCAGCACCAGGCCGGCCACGAAATCGCGAAGTAGATCTTGGAACACCAGAGCCAGGGCACCGAGCAGGGCGCCGCTGGCCAGCAGGGCGTTGTTGGAGAGGTCGCGCACGCCGGGGATGTCGACCACCACCCAGAAGGCCACCAGGGCGATGCAGGCCAGATGCACCAGGCGGGTCACCACGCGCTGCAGGCTGCGGTAGCGCTGGTTGCGGCGGGCGCGTTGCTCCGGCGCCAACGAAGGATTGTCATTCCACTGGCTGAGCAGGGCCGCCAGCACCGCCTGCACCAGCTGGGCCAGCAGCCAGCCGACCAGCAGCTTGCCCACCACCGAGAAGGGTTGGAGCAGCAGGTCGATCGCGAGCGGGATCTGGCCCGGCACGGCCAGCGCGGCCACCCCCACCATCAGGGGCAACAGCAGCAGCACGCACGCCAGCAAGGTGCGACTCATTAGGTGAAGCGCCGGGATCAACAGGCGGGTGAAGTGCCGGTGGGGGCGTGAGCGTCGTGGTCCGGAGACCGCCCCCGGGGGGATGCCAGTGGCACCGGCCAAGCCCTGGGCGCTGCGATCGGCCAGGGCCTGGGCCTCCCGCAACTTCAGCTGGCCCAGCCGGCGCTTCACCAGGCTCCAGAGACCAAGGCACGCGAAGAGCAGCCCCCCCAGCACCAGCTCGAGGAGGGCCATGGTGCGAAAGCGGCGCTTCAGCACCCCCGAATCCAGGAGGTGGCGGGCAAAGCGCAGCCGTTGCTCCAGCAGGGGCTGCCAGCGCTCCGCCAGGCGCTGGGATGTGGTGCCGTTGAGCCGGGCGTCCTCATCGGTGACGCTCAGCAGGGGCAGGGGCAGCTCCCTTCCCGGCACCCGCGCCTGCAGCACGGGCGGGCCGTCACTGCCGGCGGCCACCTCCACCTTGAGGGCGCCAGGGTCCCCTAGCAGACCCAGCTGGTTGCTGTCGCAGGCGCGCTTGCCGCTGCGCAGGAAGAACTGGTCGAGCATGAATTCCCCGAGGCCTTCCGCCTCCGTGCACACCTCCTGGGCGCGGTAGAGCAGTTCGAGGTTGCCCTCAATCACCTGGGCCCGCTGCCGCGCATCCGGCCCGGCCGAACCCGTCACCACCGGCGAGGCCACGGTGAGCACCGGGATGCCGAGGATGCGCACCTTGGCGCGGTGGAAGCTGCCGCTGTCGCGCACTTCTCGAGCCTCCTGGGGCCGGGGCGCCGAGGCCTGGGGGGGCGCCATGGTTGTCGGGGCCGCCACCAGCCGGACCTGACTGAACAGGCCAGCCAGCAGCACCACCCCCAGCAGCACCGACCTCAGCAGATTGCGCTGGAGTGATCGTGGTGCACCCGCCCATCCGAGGGCGGACCATGCAGGCTTCCAGCCGATCTGCCTCCTACCGCTCTGCGTCCTGCCGCGCTGAGATGCCGCGGATGCTGCTGAAGGGCTTTGTCCGCCTACCCCTTGGCCTTGATGCGGGGGGCAGCTGGGCGGCGGTAAGGACATCGGAAAGGGGTGGAACGATTCAGTTTGCGGGAGGTGGAGGGCTCTGCCCAGCCCGAAGGCCGCGCTACCGGTTCGGCCTTCTTACGATTCGCGTCTACTCGGACACCCCCCAGGCCATGGCCGTCACCTATCCCCGCAAGCTCGTCAACAACATGGGGGCTCGGGAGGTGATGGCCGAGGTGGTGAAGGAGCGCAAGCTGCAGGTGCTGTTCCTCAACAGCTACCGCTTCAACGAACAGCGCTCCTGCCAAGAACTCACCACCTTGATCGAGGCCCTCGACGGCCAGCCCCGCGACCTCTGCCGTGAGCTTTCCCACCACATCAGCGATGAGGCCCGTCACGCCGTGTGGCTCACCGACCTCCTCTGCGACCTCGGTGAGGACATTGGCAATCCCCCCACCGGCTCCTACATCGATGAGCTCAACCGCCTGTTCGACAAGAGCGGCGGCGAGATCCAGCAGGAGGATGGCCTGATCGCGGTGCTGGCTTCGATCAACTCCACCGAGAAGCGCGGCTGTCAGGCCTTCTCGGCCCATATCCATGCCCTGCGCCATGCTCCCGCCACCGAGGAGAACATCCGCATTCGTGAGACGATTGAAAAGATTCTTCCCGAGGAAGCGGGTCATGTGAGCTGGGGCAGCCGCTGGCTCGGCAAAATCGCCAGCCGCAGCGCCGAGCATCGCGCCCGTGTCAACGCCGCTAAAAACAAGTATTCGATGATCGAGCACGCCGCCTTTGAGGCCGGCATGGACATCACCGCCGGCGCCGAGCTGCGCCGCCTGGCGAATCTGGTGGAGATCACCAATACCCTGCCTGTCTGGGAGCGGCCCGCCTACCTGATGGAGCGTCTTTCCGGGTCGCTGCTTGCTCCGGATTTGCAGAAGTCGCGCTTCCTGGCGGTGCAGCGGGTGCTGCAGGACAAGCCCGAGAAGCTGGTGGAGCAGTTCATCCCGATGTTCCTCAGCGGTCTGCAGCACCTGCGGCCTTCGGTGGCCTCGGGCAACTGAGGGCGGTTGGGCAGCGGATGGCGCAGCGATGGCGGCCAGCGATGGCGGCGAGCGAGGCGATCATCGGCGAGGAGTGGAAGGTGCGCTCCCGTGAACTGGCCGACTGGGCCATGGACCGCCTGGTGATGGAGCTGGGCTGAGCGCAGAGCGTTCCCCTTCAACGCGTTGTTGTTGGACAGGTCGCCTCTCACCACTTCAGCGCTCCGCTTCTCGGCGCTTCCCTTTCTTGCTCTTCTCTGTCTAGCGCTCAACGTTTCGCTGCTCGGCTTTTCGGCTCTTCTGCTCTTCCGCTTCACGGCGTCACCGGGTTCTGGTGCGTCGTTTCGCTGTCCTTGTCCCTGGACAGCCCGGATTTCAAGCCTGGCAGCTGCTTCACGTTTCTTTACGGAGATTGTCAGACTGGTCCCACCAGGTCCTCTTCCATGTCCACCCCCCTGTTGCTCGAGCTGTTCGCCGGCTTCCTCGCCGCCGGCATCGCCCTCTGGTTCGTGTTGCTGAGCCGCTCATCCAATCCACGAGAGATCGAGGCGAAGCCCTCTGGCTCCAAGCTGGGGGTGGGCCTGGATCGCTCGTCAGTTCGCCGTCTGGCTGCGGCCTATTTCCTGCCCGAAGGCCCCCTGGCCAACGCGGCTCTACTGCTGCTGCGCCTGGCGATCGGCGTGATGATGATCCACCACGGCCAGGAGAAGCTCGCTGATCCCCAGCAGTTCGCCGACACCTATGTGGCATCGCTGCACCTGCCCTTCCCGCTCTTCTTCGCCTACGCAGCCGGCTTCTCGGAACTGATCGGCAGCTGGCTGCTGATCCTGGGCCTGCTAACGCCGCTGGGGGCTCTGGCGATCACCGGCACGATGGGCGTAGCGGCTTACCAGCACATCCTCACGGCCGGCTTCAACATTTATGTGCTGGAGCTGGTGGTGCTCTATCTGGGGGGAAGCCTCGCCCTGCTGCTCCTGGGTGGGGGCCGCATCTCCTTCGATGGGGCGATCGTGTCTGATTTGCTCGATGAGTCGGCCAGCACGGCCGACGAGGATCAGTCGAACTCGGCCCTGACCCCGTCCTATGTGACGGTGCGCAGCGAGAGCCGCAGCTGATCCCGACAGACAGACGCGCCCTCACAACGATCGCGACTGTTGCAGTTGCGCAGCACTCGTTAGCTTCTCGGCCCCACTCGGTGCCCAAGGTTTTCTGCTGATGCCTTGGTCCTATGGGGCAACCCGAAGCCACGATCAGCCGAGGTTCAGATCGAGGCCCAATTGAATCGAACCATCGTTCATCGCTGGTGCTGGACGCCGACGGCGCCCACCAGCCCTGGCTTTCCAAGAGCTGGCCGCCAGCCCGGAGCGGCGCGAACCGTGTTTCTGCTGGATTCCATCGGCCAGCTCCCGGAACGCCTGCCCCTGACGGCGGGCCCAGAGCCGCTCCCGCGCCGCTCGGGCGGAGGTCACCGGATCCACGATCGGGTGGGGGTAGTCCACCCCGGGGGCGAAACCAAGTCGCTGGGCCGTGAGGCCCGGCAGGGTCCAGGGTTCCTGCAGGTGCAGCAGCGGCACGGCGTCCAATTCCGGTAGCCATTGGCGCAGGAACACCCCCTGCGGGTCGTGGTCCTGGCCCTGCTTGATCGGGTTATAAATGCGTATCGTGTTGATGCCGGTGGTGCCCGCCTGCATCTGGCACTGGCTCCAATGGATGCCGGGCTCGTAGTCGAGGAAGAGGCGGGCCAGGTGCAGGCCCGTGGAGCGCCAGGGCAGCTCCAGGTGGTGGCTGGCCACCGACATCAGCATGGCCCGCATGCGGAAGTTGATCCAGCCGGTGGCGATCAGGGCCCGCATGCAGGCATCCACAAAGGGCAGGCCAGTGCGCCCCTCGCACCAGGCCGCCAGCCGCTCCGGGTCGGCGACATTGGGATCAACGGCGGTGAGCGGGTGCAGTTCGCGGAACTCCAGATCGGGCTGGCTCTCGAGTTTCTGGATGAAGTGGCAGTGCCAGTGCAGCCGCTCCTCGAAACCCCGCAGCGCCCGGGGCCAATCGGCCCTCTCCGGCGCAGGCAGGGCGCGCAGGGCAGCTCCCCGGCGGCGGCTGGCCTGGATCACCTCCCGCATGGAAAGGGTGCCCCAGGCGAGGTGGGCCGAGAGCCGCGAACAGCTCTCGAAGGCGGTGACAGGGCTGGAGAGCTCACGGTGGTAACGAACGCCGCGCTCCTCCAGAAAACTCTCCAGCAGGGCCAGTCCCTCCCGGCGGCCCCCCTTCTGTCGGCCCGGACAGAGATCCGGCGCTAGTGCCAGCTCGGAGGCTGTGGGAATCGGGCCGGGATCGAGACCCTCCAGGGGTGCCAGCGCCTCCGGGGGCTGGGCGAGTGGCTCGGCCATGCGCGCCTCCCAGCGGCGGGCCCAGCCATCACGGCTGGCCAGCCGGCGGATCACACCGAACTGGGGTATCTCGTGCCAAGGGATCCCGTGCTCGCGCGCCCAGGCGGCGACGCGCCGGTCGCGGTCGTAGGTCCAGCCGTTCCCCGTTTCTTCATGGCTCCACAGGGCGGCGACGCCGAACTGCCGGCGGGCCCGCTCCAGCACCTCCTCCACCTCGCCCACCCGCACCACCAGCGGCTGACCGAGCCGCGCCAACTCCGATCGCAGCTCCTCCAGGCCCTCGGCGCAGAAGGCCCAGTGGCGAGCCGAGGCATCCTCCTGCTGCCAAAACCCAGGTTCTACAACCACCAGCGGCAGCACCGCTCCAAGCCGGCTGGCCTGCAGCAGCGGCTGGTGGTCGGTCGCGCGCAGATCGCGCTTGAACCAAACGATCTGCAGCGGGCCCATGGCGGGGGAACCTAACCAGGGGGCGGTGGTGGCTGCGACGGCGGGGATGGCTCAGGAGAACCGCTCGGGCCTAAGGCTGATCAGAAAGCTCAACCAATGCGAGGGTTTGCCCCCAGGTTCGGTAGATAACGGAGAGCAGGAAGAGCGCGGTTGAGCCCGCTAGAGGATTCTTCGCACACGGACTGCCTTGATTCGATGAATCAAGGCCCAATCCCAATCGCAAGAAGGTGGAATGAAGTGACTGCCATGTCTTGATGCAGGCCAACCATGCTTCGACGTTTCCATCAGTTGCCGATCGTCTTCCGCTTGTTGCCCAGGCTGCGAACCGTACCTTTCAGAGGCTGTTTCAACACTTTTCTTGCAAGGCGAATCAGCACTGCCAACCGCAATTCGGATTCATTCATGGTATCCTAATGCGCAAAGATGAAATTCTGTGGATCCCACAACCCTCATTAAGTTGGTGTTGCTGCTGGGTGTCGTGCTGCTGGTGTTCGGCATTGGCGCCCGGGTACAGCTGGAGGAGCCGCTGTTGCTGCTGCGCCGCCCACAGCTGACCCTGCGCTCCCTGCTGGCGATGTACGTGCTGTATCCGGCCCTCGTGCTGCTTTTGGTATGGCTGCTGCCCCTGCGGCAGGGAGTGGGAGCGGTGTTGGTGGGCTTTGCGGTCTCGCCCGTGTTGCCGCCGTGGGCCAAGAAGGGAACGGCGCTGGGCGCCAGGGCGGACTACGTCGTCGGCCTGGAGGTGCTCTCCGCCGCCGTCTCCCTGCTGGTGCTGCCGCTGATGATTGAGATTGTCGAGCGGCTGTTCGGGGTTGCCACCCTCTTGGATCCAAGGGCCATGGTGATGGTGCTGCTGGCCACGGTGGTGCTCCCCCTGGGCCTCGGCATCGGGCTCGCCAAACTCTTTCCCCGCAGCACCCCGCGGCTGGGCGCTGTTGCCGATCGGGTCGGCAGTTTGGTGGTACTCGTCGGTGCGGTGGTGCTGCTGGGCATCCATGGCCCCAAGATGCTGGCGCTCATTGGCGAGGGCACCGTGCTGCTCATCCTGGTTGTCATCGTCTTTGGTCTGTTGTTTGGCGAGTTGCTCGGCGGACCGGATCGGTCCATCCGCAGCGCCCTTGCCTCGGCCACGGTGTCGCGTCATCCCGCCATCGCGCTCCTGTTGGCATCCGGCGCCTTCCCCCAGCAACAGGCCACCGTGATCGGTACGGTTCTGATCTACCTGCTTGCATCCATTGTGCTGCCGATTCTCTTGATGCGGTGGCGTAGGTAACTAACACGAGAGCTGCATGAATCACTTCGCTAATGGGCAGCTTAACTTCAAGTGACATGATGCCTTCTCCGATAGAAGCGGCCATGCGTGAAGCCGTTTGCATAGAAGGCTGCCAGCGATTCGTCGAAACGCTTTTTCCCCTTATACGTGAATGCCAACCCAATGCAGGTGTGGTTTGCGAGTGCGATAACCACGGGTTCGTGGCGGTACACAACCCAGATTGGATGACCGGATCAGCCATGAGCCCCCGCTCATACCGCCGCCTGCGGCAGCACCCCATCCACCAGAAACTCCGGCCGCGGAAAGGCGTGCACCAGGCCGTCGTCGTGGCTGAGGAAGGTGGCCTGGTCGCTGCGGATTTCGGCGGTCAGGTCCACCTGATCGAAGGGGGTGGAGCACAGAGCCGATGGGCTGAACACGCCAACCTGCACCAGGGGTGTTCGCGAGCGGGCGCTGAGGTATTCGAATCCCTCCACTCCCTGTCCCCGCATCCAGCAGCCCAGCTGTTGGGTGGGTCCGTAGTGGCTGGGATGCCTCAGCACCGCCTGAATGGCGGGTTCCTGCAGCTCCTGCAGCCTTTGGCCCCGTTCGCTGCCGATCAGAACCGAGAATAGCGTCTGGCGGCGACGGATCGGCTCGGGGGGCTTCTCAACCATTCCCTCCCAGAACAGCAGGCCGTAGTAGGCCCCCTCCACCAGTGCCCCCTGGCGGCAGCGGGAGCCGTAGAAGATGCCCCGCTCCTGCCGCGAGCCGAAGCGTGAGCCATGGCGCAGCGGTGGATAGCGAAACGGTGTGATCAGCAACAGATGGCGCGGGGTGTTCGCATGCTCAGCCGCAGGACCGCGCGGTTTGCTGGCCTCCACCAGCGTTTCCAGGCGGGCCAGTTGGTCGAGGTCGTCGACCAGGGGGCCCATGCTGTCGATGCCCTGCTGCTGCACAAGCCGTAGCACCGTGCCAGCCAGGGCTGTCTCCGCCATGGTCCTGGCGATGGCGCTCAGATCCATCGCCGCTCAGACCCGCGCCCGCATCGCATCGAGGTAGTGCACGATCTCCACCAGCGACTCGGTGCGCTGCACCTGCTCGGCCGGCACGCCGCCGGTGTGGTGGTTGGCGGTGTGGAACCAGTGGCGCATCTGGGCCGGATCATTGCCCACCAACACCGCCAGGCTGCGATAAAGACGCACCAGCAGCAGCGCCAGCTCGCCGGTCTTGGAGGTCGGCTCGATGCCCTTGCCGCGGCTGAACAGGGAGCGGTCGCGGCCCAGCACCAGGGCCAAGGCGCTACGGCTCAGCTCCAGTTGATCGCCGGCGCGCAGCACCGCCTGGAGCAGCAACTGGCCGTCTGCCAGGGGTGCGGCGGGCGCGGCCACCGGCGCTGAGGCTGCTGTAGCTGGCTCTGAAGGCGCGCGGCCGAGTGGCGCAGCGGCGGCCATTGGCGATGGCGGCGGGCGAAGTTGGGACACGGCGATTGATGCAGATGCATCAAAACTAGCGCTTATGTTGCAAGATCCACGGGTGGGGTGTCGGGGTGTCGCCATCCACCCGGCCTTCTTTGTGGCGGAGTGCAGCGTGGCGTAAAGGAGCGTGGCGGAGAGCGGCGGCACGCTGCCTGCCGGGTGATCAAGGCAGGGTGAACCCTGAGGTGTTGAGGTGCTTGAGGTCGAGCATCACGATCGTGACCCACACCACCAGCGCCAACCCACCGGCGCCGGCGAGGAGGATCAGTGCACTCGAAACAGCAGAAGAGAGGGGATTTTGATTATTTGACACAGTAAAAATACCTTTTGATTATTGATTTTAGCATGGGTCAACTGCTTGGCCCGCCGAACACCTGCCAGCGTGAGCCGCTCAGCCGTGCGGCATCGGCAGCAGCGGCCACGATCAGATCCACCCCTACCCCGAGCGGAGCGAGCGCCTGGCGAAAACGCCGCCTGCAGAGCTGCTTTTCGGCAGAGGTTCCCTACCCCCCCAGATAGAGCGCCTGCAGCTCGGGGTCGTTGCGCAGCTCGGCGGCGCTGCCCTGCAGGCGCACGCGGCCGGTTTCGAGC
>Ga0209401_1003054_pt1 | contig 10628 bp, 4 predicted proteins | sample M_140807_MF_Meta_FD_187318 | JGI IMG/M metagenome (GOLD analysis project Ga0209401, IMG submission 187318) | Freshwater microbial communities from Lake Montjoie, Canada to study carbon cycling - M_140807_MF_MetaG (SPAdes) (version 2) | ecosystem: Environmental > Aquatic > Freshwater > Lake...
CGAACTCATTGGGCATCTGCAGCTTCGGGTGGGGGTTGTAGTCCTGCCAGATGACGAGCGATCCCGCTCCCATCTGCCCCATCTCGGGCCGTCCTTCTCGTGCTGCCGGCTTCGCGCCGAGCACCTCCCAGAGGAGGCCGATCTCCCCCTTCGGCTGCGCCTGGGGCTGGAACATCGCCATCGGCCCCCCGGGGCCGCGCCGCGGTTGGTCGGTCCCTGGCACACCCGTCATGAGGACAGGGAGCGGATCCTCGAAGATCGCCACCGGTTGGCCCTCCCGCACCGCGGCGACGAGATGCCCCATCTGCTCCGGGCCGAGGGTCGACGGCTGGACCGCGAGGAGGACGTCGTACTTCTCCGTGATCGGCGCCGTGGCATCGACCTGGACGACATCGTACTGCTTCTCGAGCTCGTCGACGATCGCCTGCCGGGGCCGCTGCTGGCCGGTCATCATGTCGACGCCGCCAAACAGATCGGCGTCGGTCGTGAGCACACCGAGGCGCTTCCGGCCCTCGTTGCCAACGGTGGAGATCGAGCGGATCAGCTCGTACTCGACCGGCGTCCCCTTGTCGAAGAACGGCACGACGACCTTCTCGAGGCCACTGGTGAAGGCACAGCCGAGGAAGATGTCCTCGTCGCGGTACGTGCCGCGGACCCGCGACATGACCTTCACCGGCTCGATGCCGAACTGCTGTCTGGCCAAGGCCGCGGCGTCGGTCTTCGGCTCGGCCGACACCACCTGGACATTCACCTTGCCACGGCCGAGTCGCTCGAACTGCCGGAGCATGTTCAGAAGCGTCAGCCGCGTCTGGGTGTATTCCTCGGGGACACTCGGGCTGACGTAGGCGGTGACCTCCACGGGGCGGGCGGGATTGAACTCCGCGAGGAGCTTGCGTGTGTCAGCCGAGAGGGAGCTGATCTGCTCCGCGGAAAGGTCGTGGCGGACATCCATCGCCCGGCAGACGAGCACCGACCCGAGCGCCACCCCGGCCAACCCCAGCGCCCGCAGCGCGAAATGGACCCCGAGCTTGGCGCCATCGCGGCGCCCGGTCCAGTGGCGGCGGCCGATGAGCACCATGGCGATGTAGAGGGAAACGGCCACGATCCCGAGGAAGAACACGACCGACGACACGCTGACGATCCCGCGGCCGAAATCGGAGAAGTTCTCCGCCAGGCTCCAGGCCCGGACCCGATCGGCCATCTTCGGATCCATGACCGTCACCGCCTGATCGGCCACGGAGAGCGGCGCGTTGAGGATCAGCCCGAGGATGAAGGCGACGGTGAGGTTGCTCGTGAGGAAGCTCGCCACCATCCCGATGGCGAGCATCGACAGCCCGACGAACCAGTAGCCGAGGTAGTTGGTGAAAAACAGACCCGCGTCGGGGGTGCCCCAGCGCAGGAGGATGATGAGATTGCAGATGCAGGAGAACATCAGGGCGACGGTGTAGATTCCGACCGTGGCGAGATACTTTCCAAACACCACCTCCCAGTCGCTCGCCGGGATCGTCAGCAGCAGCTCATCGGTCCCCTGGCGGCGCTCGTCAGCCCACACGCTCATCGTGATCGCCGGGATGAAGACGAGGAGAATGAAGGGGAGGTAGCGGTTGAGCTGGTCGAGGTTGGCGAGGTTGGAGTTGAAGAATTCCGGGGGCCAGAACGCCGCCAGCGACCCGAGCAGCACGAACACACAGATGAAGACGTAGCCGGTGGGACTGGAAAAGTAGGCGACGAAGTTCCGCTTGAACACCGCGTCGAGAACGTGCCAGTTCATGATGCTTCCCCGGACTTGCTGTTGAACGAATCGGTTGTCTGTCGTTGATCGTTGCGGCCACCCCGGCTCGGGGTGGCGATGGGCGGGTGCCCGCCCGCCCCGCGGGGAACACCACAGCCCGGCCTCCGCCCGGCGTCACGCGGACCGGGTCATCTCGTAGAAGCGTTCGTCGAGCCCGCGGCCGTCTCGGACAAGGTCCTGGGGCGTGCCGTCGAACCGCTTCCGCCCCTCGGCGATGAGGATCACACGATCCGCCAGGGCGTCGACCTCCTGAAGGATGTGCGTGGAGAGGAGGATCGTCTTTTTCTCACCCAGACGGCGGATCGTCTCGCGGACCTCGCGGATCTGGTTCGGATCGAGGCCGCTGGTGGGCTCGTCGAGGATCAGCACGTCGGGCTCGTGGAGGAGCACCTGCGCCATGCCGACACGCTGCCGATAGCCCTTGGAGAGCTTCGAGATCGCCTTGCCGATCACGCTCCCGAGTTGGCACTGCTTCACAACCGCCTCGATCCGCTCCTCCTTCTGCCGTTTCTTCATGCCCCGGGCATCGGCGAAGAATTCGAGAAGCGTCCGTGGCGTCATGTCGGGGTAGAGCGGGCCGTTCTCCGGCAGATAGCCGAGCCTGGTCGCCCCGGCGAGGCGGTCGGTCGACATGTCGTGACCGGCGATCCGCGCCGTCCCGGCCGACGGGGCCAGATAGCCGGTGAGGATCTTCATGGTCGTGCTCTTGCCCGCACCGTTGGGCCCGAGGAACGCCACGACCTCGCCCCGCGGCACGCGGAACGAGACATCCTCGATGGCGATGAAGGGACCGTAATACTTGCAGAGGCCGTCGGCCTCGATCATGGCTTCTCCGCCAGGACTGTTCGTTTCAGACATGGCTGATGGGCTGCTGGACGGGGGGGGATGAAGAAAAGGCCTATTCTGGGGTGTGGAGCCCCCGCTGGGCAATCCCCCGGCCCTGGCTGCGGGCCCATGGCGACATGGCCCCCGGGAAGCCCCGTCAGGCGGGGACAGCACTCCCGCCCGGAAGTGGCTCGCGCCACGGTCCGGTGGTGCCCCTCCGCCACGCGACATGGCACAGCCACTCGTCGAGCGTGGCGGGATGGTCACGGCGGACATGCACACCACGGGTCTCCTCCCGCTCCAGCGCCGAGCGGATCATGAGCCGGGAAACTTCGAGCATGTTTTGGAGCTGCCATCCGGCTGGGTCGGAGAATTGCCGCGGCAGGACGTACCGGCACCAGCCCTCGACCGTGTCGAGCGCCTCGGTCAGCGAGTCGCCGATCCGCTCGACGCCGACATGCCGCCACATCAGGCTGCGGAGGGAGTTGCGGATATCGGCCAAGTCGAGGGCGCCACGGGTGTCGGCCACGCGCGGGTTGGCAAGCGGAGGGACACGGAAATCTTCGGGCGGCCCGGCGAGGATCTCGGCGCTGGCGGCACTCCCGGCCCGGGCTCCGTAAACGAGCCCCTCCAGCAGGCTATTGCTCGCCAGCCGGTTGGCGCCGTGAAGGCCGCTCGACGTCACCTCGCCGGCGGCGAACAATCCCGGCAGGGTCGTCCGACCGATGGCGTCGACGACGGCCCCCCCGACCATGTAATGAGCCCCCGGGCGCACCGGGATTCGGTCCCGGGCGAGATCGAGACCGAACTTCGCACAGATCTGGGCCATCCCCGGGAACCGGGCGAGCACCCCGGCGGCATCGAGATGCGACAGATCGAGATAGACGTTGGAGTGGTGGGTGCGGGCCATGACAATGGTGATCGCCCGCGACACGACATCGCGGGGGGCGAGCTCGGCGCGGGGATCGAAGTCAGGCATGAACCGGTGGCCATCGCGATCGACGAGCCATGCGCCGGCACCGCGGACGGCCTCGGTGATCAGGCTGCGGGACCCGCCGGCGATGTAGAGGACCGTCGGATGGAACTGCATGAACTCCATGTCGCGGAGCTCGCACCCGGCGCGCCACGCCAGCGCCATCCCGTCGCCGACGGCCCCTTCGGGATTGGTCGATTCCCGGTAGAGTTGGCCGGCCCCCCCGGTGGCGAGAATCGTGCGCCGGGCCCAGACGAGCGTCTTGCCATGCGCGCCGTTCCACACCAGCGCTCCCCGGCAGATCCCTTCGTGCGTGAGGAGGTCGATCGAGAACGTGCCGGGCCACATCGCAATGTGGTCGAGCCCCCGGACCCGCTCGATGATCGCCCGCATCACCTCCCGGCCGGTGGAGTCGCCGAGGGCGTGGACGATCCGGTCGTGGCTGTGCCCCCCTTCACGCCCCAGTTCAAGCAGGCCGTCACGCTCGTCGAACTTCGTCCCCCAAGCGATCAACTCGGCGATCCGCTGCGGCGCCTCGCGCACGACCGAATCGACCACCCCGTCGTGGCACAGCCCGCCGCCGGCCACGAGCGTGTCGGCGACATGGTTGTCGAAGCGATCCTCCGGATCGACGACCCCCGCGATCCCACCCTGTGCCCATTGGCTCGACGAAGTCAGCAGATCGTCTTTCGTGACGACCGTGACCGAAAGGGAGGGGTCGACCGCCAGCGCGGCACGGAGCCCGGCCACACCGCCCCCGAGGACGAGGACGTCGGTGAAACAGTGCTGGACTCGCTTCGGACCAAAGGCGACGAGGTATCGCGGGCCATCGAACACCTTGGTCATTCTCCGGTCGTCCCCTGGGTGTACGCCTTGAACTGCTCCCGATATTCGCTCGGCGGCCGGCTCCGTCGCCCTTCCGCCTGCCCCCCCTTCACGTCCGCCGGCACGTCCCGGCTACTGCGGGCCCCCTCGGCCCGCAGACCGAGGCTCCGCACCGCCCGATCGAACTCGCTCCGTTTGACCGGATCATTGCTCTTTTCGAGGGACCGCATCGCCTCCCAACGCTGGAGGAAGGCCCGCGCCTGATCCCGCGTCCAGCCGAGCTCGTCGAGGAGCTCCGTCCTCCCTTTGTCGAGATCATCCTTCAACGCCCGGACCGCCAGATCGGCAGCGTTGCGGGCATGGGCGGTGTCCTGATCCCCCCATTCGGCTTCGGTCTTGGGGGCTTCGCCGTCGCGGCTGGGCTCCTTGTCGGGAGCTGTTCCATCGCCATTCGACCATCCACCACTCCCCGTCGGGCTTGCGGCCGATCCGGGTTGTCCGTCAGCCGGCTGGTCGGGCTCGGCCCCGCCGCCCCCTTCCTGATCGCCTTCCTTCGCCCCGCCGGCCTGGGCGTTTCCCGGCGGTGATTTGGGCCCAGGCTGAGGCGGATCGCTGCCGGGCTTGGCTTTACCGCCAGGCTTCTCTCCTCCCTCACCCTGCTCTCCCTCACCGCCGCTTCCTTCTCCTTCACCCTTCTGGCCCTCACCCTGCTGGCCCTCACCCTTCTGGCCTTCACCCTTCTGGCCCTCACCCTTCTGGCCCTCACCCTTCTGGCCTTCACCCTTCTGGCCCTCACCCTTCTGGCCTTCACCCTTCTGGCCCTCACCCTTCTGGCCCTCACCCTTCTGGCCTTCACCCTTCTGGCCCTCACCCTTCTGGCCCTCACCCTTCTGGCCCTCACCCTTCTGGCCCTCACCCTTCTGGCCCTCACCCTTCTGGCCCTCACCCTTCTGGCCCTCACCCTGCTGGCCCTCACCCTGCTGGCCTTCACCCTTCTGGCCTTCACCCTTCTGGCCCTCACCCTGCTGGCCCTCACCCTGCTGGCCCTCACCCTTTTGGCCTTCACCCTTTTGGCCTTCACCCTGCTTACCTTCCTTCGGCTGACGCTTCACCGTCTCGCCGGCTTCTCCGCGCTCCGACTCACGGCGCTGGTGTTCGAGGATCCGATCCATCGCCTCGCCGTCATTCGTACCGTCGGCCGCGACGGCATCGTTTTGGCGCTTCTTGCCCGCGCCACCGGAAGGCGACGGCTTCGCGCCGGGCTGGGGCTTCTCCCCTCCCTCGCGTTGCTGTCCTTCCCCTTGCCCTTCGTCGTCGCCGGCTTGAGCGCGATCCTTCCCCTCGCTCCCCTTCTGCTGCGAGCCAGGCTTCTGCCCGCTCCCTTGCTGGTCGCCGGAGTCTCCGCCGTCGGCTCCCTGCTGCGGACTGCCGTTCTTCCCCGGCTTAGAGCCCTTGGGGCTCTGGTCGTTGCCGGGGCGCTGTTGCTTGCCATCCCCCTGTTGCTCGTCACCACCGCCTGACGCTCCCGGTTGTCCCTGTTCTCCTGGTGGAGGAGGGTTCGATCCGTCGTCGCTGCGCTGCCGGTCGGGTCGCTTCCGATCAGCGGGGGCGCCACGCTGCTGAGGGTCTTGGTTTTGGTTTGGGTCTTGCTGGTCTTGGTCTCCAGACGCACCATCGTCGCGGCCGCCGTTGTCAGGTCGCCGTTGGCCAGCCCCGTCCTCCGCACCGTCGCCGCCGTCGCCGCCGTCGCCCTGACGATCCTGACGATCCTGATCCCGGCCGTCCTCCGGCTGCGCGCCCCCGTCCTGTTCGGCATCGCCCCCATCGTCGGCGCGATCAGACTCGTCAGAACGGTCCTCGCCCGGCCGCCCCTTTTTCGAGTCGTTGGGCAGATCGGGTTCGGGCTTGTCGGGCTGCGGAGGCGCCTTCTCGTCGATCCTCAATTCCTGCCAGGGCGTCACGGAGACGTTCGGTTGCTGGGGGCGGTTGTCGGTGGCGACGGCGCGGTACTGCAGCACCGACCCCGCCTCGGCGCCAAGATTAAAAGGGACGAGCCGGGCCGTGCCTTTGAAGGGCCCCTGCTTCACCACCTCGAGGAGTGGCATCGGGGGCACGGCCCGGCCGCCATCGATGCGGGTCTCGATCACCACCCGCGACAACCCGTGATCGGGGTCGAGGGCCCGCACCCGGACCGGCACGGGGGCGTCGCGCGGCACCGCAAGCGGGGAATCGGTGGGCGATTCGATCGTCACTTCCGGCGCGAGGTCGGCGACGACCTCGATGCGGTGCTCCATCGGCTCGGTGACGATCGCTTCAGGCTCTCCCTGGTTCGCGCCCCGGGGCTGGAAGAGCAGACGGTAGGTCGCATGCTCCGGCGCCGTCCGGTCGGCATTCATCCGCAGCGGGAAGGTCACCGAGGCCCGCGTCAGATCGCTTGCCCCGACTTTCATTTTCAGATCGCGATGGCCGTCGCAGGCGAAATCGATCCAAGCCGCGTCGATCGGCTGGTTGCATTCGGCGATGAGCGTCACCTGCGTCTCTTCGGGCGCCTTCAGATCCCCCTGCCAGGCGACCGTTTCCGGAGCCCGGGCGATGTAGGCGGGGAAGTCGTAGCGGGCCTCGCGCACCAGGAGCGACGGGGCATCGACGACAATCAGACGTACCGGCGCGCTGCGGGCGTCGCCGGCGGCGATCGTGAGCTCGATCGAGTTCTCCAATCCCCGCACGGCATCGGGCAGGAAGGCCGTGAACGACCTGGCGGCCTCCCCTTCCCCGGCCCCACGAACCATGTCGATGCGCCAGGGGGTGCCGGAGGGATCGTGGGAGCCGTCGTCCTTCACCGGCACGACATGAACGACCGGCTGCTCACCGCTGCGGAGGCCGCGGACTGCCGCTGCCAGGACGAGTTGCCTGCCGCGCACGAGGGTCGCCGACCCCCGGTCAACCATCACCTCCTGCGCCTCGGGACCGGCGCCGAAGAATTGTGGATCGACCACGCCGGCCCCCGGCATCCGCCAATGGAGCCGCGGCGGATCGACGCGGACGCGCGACGGGGCCGCGATCCCGGCCCACGGCGCCACCAACCGCACCGCGCTGACCAACAGGCTCTTGGGCGCCACGAGCTCATACAGGCAGGCCAGCCCCACCAACGCCGCCAACAGCATCGCCAGACGGACGGCGAGCGTGCGGTCGATGACCCCGTCGGTGGGGACGTCGGCAAGGCGCTTCGCGGCGCGTTTCTCCAACGATCGCACCACGACGGCGGTGCTCCCCTCGGGATGCGCCTTGACGAGCACCGTGTTGACCAGATCGTTGTGGAGCTCGGGATGCTCCCGCTCGATCGCCCGGGCGGCGTAGACGAGATTCACGCGATAACGGACCAACGGCAGGAGCCAGCGCACGGCCGCGCCGACCAGCGCCAGCCCCCCGGCCGCCAGCCACCCCCACCGCACCCCCCGGGGCAGTCCACCGGGGACGATCCAATGTTCGGCCAAAACCCCGAGCGCCAGCCAGATGGCCGCCGCCACCGCCGCAGCGAGGAGGAAGTTCGTCAGTGCCACCCCCTTGAAATCGGCCCCCGCCGCTTCGAGGCGACGAGCCAGATACCGATCGGAGTTGGACTGTTCCTCGTCGGCAGTCCAGCCGCCGACGACGAGCGCCTCGGCGCTGTTGGAGGACACGCTGGCCATGACACTGCTCCCTCGCGGCCTCTCGCCCGTCGGTCACCGAAGCCCGGAGGTTCCCCGCCGGCTCCGCAGAAAGTATATCGGCAGCCTTCGGCCGGAGGCTGGCCAGGGTCGATCGGCAGCGGCAAATCCGCCGGGAAAGGCCGCCGTCCGCCACGATCGGTCCGGAAGCACTACACTCCGTGGTCGCCTGGCAAGCCCCGCGGAGCCCGGGCGGACCGACGGATCGACCGCATGCTCCATCCTGACGCAGAATCGTTCAAGCAGCTCGTCGATGGGACCGACACCCGCGCCACGGCGACACTCGCGCGAGTCGCCCTGGCGCCGCTCGGTGCCGCTTGGTCGACGGTGATGGCCCTGCGCAACACCGCCTACGACCGCGGCTGGCTCGCCGCGGCGCCGGCCGGCCTCCCGGTGGTGTGTGTCGGCAACCTCACGCTCGGCGGCACCGGCAAGACCCCCTTGGTGGCCTGGGTCTTCCGCCGTCTGGCGGCCCTCCACCGCCAGCCAGCGATCGTCAGCCGGGGATACGCGGCCGCGGCCGGGCAACGGAGCGACGAAGCGGCCGAACTGGCGCTGCTACTCCCCGGAATCTTGCACGTTGCCTGCCGCGATCGGGTCGCGGCCGCCGCGGCGGCGGCTGTGGCCGGCGCTGACGTCGTCGTGCTCGACGACGGCTTCCAGCACCGTCGTCTGGCCCGCGACCTCGATCTCGTGGCCGTCGATGCCACCGATCCATTCGGCTGTGGGCATGTCTTCCCGCGGGGGCTGCTCCGTGAGCGGCTCTCCGGGCTCGCCCGGGCCGACGCCACGATCCTGACGCGGGCCGGGAGCGTGGGCCCCGAGCGGCGGGCGGAGATCCGCGACCGTCTGGCCAAGGCCTGCGGAGGAGCGCTCCCGGGGGTGTGGGCCGAGGCGAGCCATGCGCCCGTCGCCGTCCGTGACCAGGCGGGGGTGAGACACACGACCGACTGGCTCACCGGCCGCCGGGTCGCCGCGTTCGCCGGGATCGGCAATCCTTCCGCCTTCCGCCAAACCCTCTCCACGCTCGGCGCCGAGGTCGTCGCCTTCCGCCCCTATGCCGACCACCACGCCTACACCGCGGCCGATCGCGCCGATCTGGCCGGCTGGGCCCGCGGCCACGGGGCCGAGGGGCTCGTCACAACGCTCAAAGACCTGGTCAAAATCCCCGCCGGTGGCTCCGGGGAGCTGCCGATCATGGCGCTGGAGATCGAGCTGGTGGTGGAGACCGGCGAGACGGCACTCGGCTCCCTCGTCGATCGGCTCGCGATGGCCCGCCCCCCGGCCGCCGGAGGAACCAGCGTTCCAGGCCCCGGGGCGAGCCAGCGATGAGCGCCGCGCCGCCACGGTTGATCCTCGTCGATCCCTGTCTCGACGGCCCCGGTTCGCATCCCTGGCAGTATGCCGTCGCGGTGCTCGGCGCCGCGCGACGCCGCGGGTGGGGGTGCGACCTCGTCTGTCGATCGTCTACCGAGCTTCCCGCCGAGGCCTGCGCCGGATGGCGGGTGTGGCCGGTGCTCCGCTTCCCCGGGGCCTCGAAGCTCACCGCCTTTGCCGAGCTCGACCGGCTCGCTCCCGATGGGCGGGCACGGTGGCAGCCCCCGTGGGCGGCCTGGGTCCGACGGCGTCGGCGGCGGGAACGCGTGGCGGCCTTCGCCACCGATCTCGCCCCCGTCGTTGCCGATCTCGCCCCGGGTGATCAGCTCCTCGTCGCCACCGCCTCCGAGCTCGACGCTCTCGGTCTGGCGCGGGCGATCGACGCCGCACGCCCGCCGCAGGGGATCGGCTGGCACCTCCAATTTCATTCGCCTCTCCTCCCCCCTCCCCCGGCCGAACCCGACCTCACCACCGGCCGGATCGCCCGCGTCGGCCGATGCCTCGACGAGGCGATCCGCCGCGCGGTCCCCCACCGGCTCCGCTTCCACGCACCGACCAGGGAACTGGCGGCGGAATGGTCGCAGGTCGGCGCCGAGCCGATCTCGGTGCTCCCGTATCCGGTCGACGGCGTCACGGAGACGGCGCCCGATCCGCCCCGGCCAAACCTGTCCGGCGATCGCTTCCGCGTCGCCCTGCTCGGCGACGCACGCAGCGAGAAAAACTCCCATCTCACCCCCGCGCTCCTCGAGCGGATCGCCGCGATCCCGGCCTGCGCCGCCCGGCTGCGGTTCGCCATCCAGACCAACCCCGGCTTCAACCCCCGTTCGCGCCGTCCGGCCGATATCCTCGTTGCCGGGGCACTCGGGGCGCTCGCGCACCGCGATGACGCCCTCGTCGAACGCCTCGCCGGCCCACTCGCGATCGGCGCCTACCGGCGCCAACTCCACCTCGCCGACGTCTTCCTTCTTCCCTACGACCAGCGCTGCTACCGGCAACGGTGCTCGGCCATCCTTCTCGAGGCCCTCGCCTCCGGGAAGGTGCCGATCGTTACCGGCGGCGGATGGATGGCCCGCTGTCTGCTCCCCGCGCTGCGATCCCACGTCGACCGGCTCGAACGCGAGTATCCCCT
>Ga0209401_1003059_pt1 | contig 10619 bp, 8 predicted proteins | sample M_140807_MF_Meta_FD_187318 | JGI IMG/M metagenome (GOLD analysis project Ga0209401, IMG submission 187318) | Freshwater microbial communities from Lake Montjoie, Canada to study carbon cycling - M_140807_MF_MetaG (SPAdes) (version 2) | ecosystem: Environmental > Aquatic > Freshwater > Lake...
GCAGCGGACGAGGGAGCAGTCCAGCAGGCCAGGCCCCGCCCCTGCGGCAGGCGGCACCACTTCGCCATCCGCCGGACCGATCCTGCAGGATCCGGCCCCGTCAGCAGCAGCAGCGGCAGGTGCTCCCATCGGCATGGAATCCGCCGGGAGAATCAGACGCCATGAGCAAACGGCGGGGCGGGGTGGCCGGACCGGTGGGATCCGGTGAGACGGCGCTGCTGGATGCCCTTGACCGGCGTCTGCGGGAGCGCCTGGAGCTGGTGGTGATCGACGGCGGCGGCAGCGACCAGGACGGTTCCTTTGGCTCCTTTCAGTCGCCGGGATTCGGGATCAGTTTCGGCAAGGGGCAGCGCAGAACTCCTGGAGCGGCGGCAAAGCACCGGAACCCAGCCATGGGCCTAGTCCCCTGACGGCAAAGATCCGAGGCGGCAAAACAGCCGAGCACCGGCGGCCATACTGCCCAGCGACCGAGAGGGCCCCAGGCCCGGCCCGATGGCGAAATCACTGCGAAGGATTGCCCTTGTCGTGGCGGTGGCCACCGCCCTGAGCAAGGTGGTGGGCCTGCTGCGCCAGCAGGTGATCGCCGCGGCCTTTGGGGTGGGCGCCGCCTACGACGCCTACAACTACGCCTATGTGCTGCCGGGCTTCCTGCTGATCCTGCTGGGGGGGATCAACGGACCCTTCCATAGCGCCATGGTGAGCGTGCTCTCCCGGCGGGATCGCAGCGAGGGTGCCCACGTGCTGGCGGCGATCAACACCCTGGTGGGGGCGGCCCTGTTGGCCGTGACCCTGCTGCTGATCGTGGCCGCCGATCCGCTGATCACGCTGGTGGCCCCGGGCCTCGACGCCAGCCGCCACGAGCTGGCGGTGGTGCAGATGCGTTGGATGGCGCCGATGGCCCTGTTCGCCGGCCTGATCGGCCTGGGCTTCGGGGCGCTGAATGCCGCCGATGAGTTCTGGCTGCCGGCCGTGAGCCCCCTGCTCTCGAGCCTGGCGGTGATCGGTGGCATCGCCCTGCTCTGGTGGCGACTCGGGGCGGCGATCGTGCTGCCCCAGTGGGCCATGCTCGGCGGCATCGCCCTGGCGGCCAGCACCACGGTGGGGGCGCTGCTGCAGTGGCTGATCCAGCTGCCGGCCCTGGCGAAGCAGGGCCTGCACAAATTCGAGCTGGTGTGGGACTGGAAGCATCCCGGCGTGAAGGAGGTGCTGGCGGTGATGGGTCCAGCCACCCTCTCCTCAGGGATGCTGCAGATCAACGTGTTCGTGGATCTCTTCTTCGCCTCCGGCATCGTGGGCGCAGCGGCGGGCCTGGGCTACGCCAACCTGCTGGTGCAGACCCCCCTGGGCCTGCTCTCCAATGCCCTGCTGGTGCCGCTGCTGCCGGTGTATTCCCGGCTCACCGCCCCGGCCGACCGGCCCGAGCTGATCGCCCGCATCCGCCAGGGTCTGATGCTCTCGAGCGCCAGCATGCTGCCGCTGGGGGCCCTGATGGTGGGCCTGGCGGTGCCGATCGTGAAGCTCGTTTATGAGCGGGGCGCCTTCAACCACAGCGCCGCCCAGCTGGTGGCGGCCCTGCTGATGGCCTACGGGGTGGGCATGCCGGTGTATCTGGCCCGCGATGTGCTGGTGCGGGTGTTCTATGCCCTCGGCGATGCCAACATCCCCTTCCGCTGGTCGGTGGCCGGCATCGGCATGAACGCTTTCTTCGACTGGTTCCTGGTGGGCGGGCCCACCCCCTGGGGCCTGCAGCTGCCGGCCCTCAACTTCGGCGCCCCCGGCGTGGTGTTGGCCACGGTGAGCGTGAACCTGATCACCTGCCTGGGCCTCACCTGGGCCCTGGCGGGGCGACTCGGCGGGCTTCCCCTGCGAGCCTGGGGCCGCGACACCCTCCTACTGCTGGTGGCAGCGCTGGCGGCCGGCGGTGTGGCCTGGGGGCTGTCCAACTGGGTGGCGTGGCCGGCCGGCTTCCTCGGCCTGGTGCTCCAGAACGCCCTCTGCGCCGGCCTGGCCCTGGCCACCTATGGGCTGATCGGCAGCCTGGCGGGGGTGCCGGAGGTGCGGCAACTGCTGGCAATGGCCCAGCGCCGACGGGCGGCCTGATTCAGCCGCCCCCCAGGGCAAAGAACAGCTTGCGCATCGCTTCCAGCAGGTTGGAGGCCTCCCGCTGGCGCTCCTCATGGCCGAGGCTCTCGAGCTCCCGCCGGCGGGAATTCACCAGCTGGGCGAAGCGTTCCAACAGGTCGGGGTCGCGCTCCAGCAACTCCCGCACCCCAGCCCGGTCGACCCGCAGCAACCGCGAATCCTCCAGGGCCCGCACCGTGGCGCTGCGGGACTGTCCTTGGAACAGGGTCATCTCGCCGAACACCTCACCGGGGCCCAGATCGGCCACATGGATGGTGTGGCCGGGCTGAACCTCCTTCAGAACCTCCACCCGGCCGGTGATCACCTGATACAACGAACGGCCGATGGCCCCTTCCCGAACAATGGCCTCGCCGACGGTGAACAACACCGGCCGGCTGTGGGTGAGCAGACAATCCAAATCGGCCGGCGGCAGATCGGCGAAGAGGGAATGGCCCGCCAGCAGCCGCCGTCCCTCCTGGGCCGGTAGGGAGGCGACCAGTGCCTCGGCGGCCGGTTCGGAGCGGCGACGCTGAAGCTCCCGCACCGGAAAAGGAATGCTGCGACCTTCCCGCTTGAGGGCATACCAGATTTGCTGCAGCAGTGCACTGCGCAGGGTCAACCGCACCCGCTCGCTGGGTTCACGGAACCACACCTCCACTTCGTAGTTGATGGCGCTGTCGGCGAAGGCCTTCAGCCGCACCTCGGCACGAGGCTGCTGCAGCACCAACGGATGGTTGGTCACGATCCGCTCGAGCAGGCTCAGGGCAGCGCCGGGTGGAAGGTCGTAATCCAGGCCCACCTCAAAGCGGTCCGAGACCGCTCCGGTGACGCTCAGGTTGCGGAGGATCCCACTGCTCACCTGGGTATTGGGCACAACCACCCGCACCCCGTCGAAGGTGCGCAGGGTGGTGTCACGCCAGCTCACCGATTCCACCAGGCCCCGGGCCTGGCCGCCGCCGATCTCCACCAGGTCCCCCAGCCTGAGGTCATCGCCGAGCTGGAGTTCCAGACCGGCGATCAGATCCTTGAGCGGCTCCTGGATCGCCAGACCAAGAACGGCGGTGAGCACCGCCGAGGTGGTGACGAGCCCCATCAAATCGAGGCGGCCGACCCGGTTCACCAGCAGCACGGCGGCCAGGGCACCACCGGCCACCAGGAGCAGCTGCACCAACAGCTCCGGCGGCGGACGCCACCACCCCAGCCCACCGGGCAATTCCAGCACCAGCCAGAGCAGCAGCCGGATCAGGGCCAGCACCAACAGAAGGTCCACGCCGATGGCGAGCCAGGGGCGGCTGGAGGCCTGGACCAGGCTGAGCGGCACCAGGTGCAGAGCCACCCAGCTCACGGTGCCCAGGAGCGGCAGGGTGCAGGGGGGCAGGGGCAGGCTGCGGCGCCGGCAGGCCAGGGTCAGCAGGAGCACCAGCCCGAAGGCGGGCAGCACCACGGCCCCGGAGGGAACGGACCAGGAAAAGAGCGCGCTGGGCGGGGCCATCGGCACGACGGGCAGCGCCCCATCCTGACGCCACCGCCCCGGGCCCGCCCGAGAGTGGCCGAAGCCGCTGGGATGGGGCCAAAGTGAGGTGGTGCCTTGCACCAGACCGATGCCGAGGTTCCTGCCGTGCCGATCACCCAGGCCCCGCCGATCCGCTGGAGCGGGACAGGGCGGGAGGCTGGGCCACTGGGCTAGGCCGCAGAGGCACGGCCTGGCGGGCTTGGCCGGCGCCCTGCTGCTCACCCTGCTGCCACCGCTGCCCGCCCGCAGCGCCGAACGGGCCGTGATCCAGGAAATCCTCGATGGCGACCAGCTCTTCGTGGATGGCCAGAAAGCCCGGGTGAACCAGCAGGCCGCCGCCCCCGATGACGTGAGCACCAAGGCGAGCCGCGGCGCCCTCTCCTTCCCCGGCGGTGCGGTGGGCCGCATCAACCGCTTCTCGCGGATGCGTCTGGGCCAGAGCTGCTTCCTGCTCGAAAGCGGCCAGGTGCTGGTGTCGGGCAAGGCCGCCGGCTGCACCCGCTCCGCCCGGCTGAGCGTGCGGGGCACCAACTACCTGCTGGAGGTGGACGAGCAGGGCGACTCCCAGCTTTCCGTGCTGGAGGGCACGGTGGAGGTGGAGCCGCTCAAGGATGGAGCCCCCACCGGCACCGGCCCCACCACGGTGCAGGCGGGCCAGAAGCTGCGGCTGTCGGCCCAGGGGGTGATCCTGGCCCTGCTGGGCCTCAGCAGCGGCGACTACGACGCCATCCTGCGGGGACCGCTGTTCAACGGCTTCCGGCTGCCGCTGCCGAACTACGGCTCCCTGGAGAGCTACCTGCGCCGCTACCAGCCGTCCGTGAGCCTGCCCATGAGCCTGCCCTCGGCCCCCAGCCTGCCCACCCCATCCCTACCCACCTTTGGCCTGCCCCGCCTGTTCTGATAAGGGCCTGAGCGGCCTGAGCTGCCGCCTTGACACATCCCGTCCATGAGGCGCCGGCTCCCCCGGTTCGTGCTGCCGGCTTTGCTGCTGCTGTGGGTGGGCGTGAGCGGGGGCTGGCCGGGGCCCCGCTGGCGGGTGGCTGAGCGGGGCCTCGAAGACCAGCTGCAACGGCTTCTGGGCCCAGGCCGCCCGCCGGCGGCGGTGACCCTGGTGGCGGTCGATGACGCCACCCTCCAGCAGGGGGACTGGTTTGAGCGCAACCGCCAGGTGCCGGCCTGGGCCCGCGGCGTGGGCTCCCTCCCCTGGCCCCGGGCCGCCTATGGCCTGCTGATCGAGCGGCTGCTGGCGGCCGGGGCCCGGGCCGTGGCGGTGAATGTGGTGTTCGAGGGGCCCAGCTCCCATGGTGCTGCCGACGACGCGGCCCTGGCGGCGGTGCTGGCACGCCACCGCGGCCGGGTGGCCCTGGCGGCGGAGATGCAGGAAGGGGACGACCAGCAGGGGGCCGGCTCCCTCACCCTTGTGAGTCCGAGCGATCCACTGGTGGCCGCAATCGGTGGCCCGGCCCAGCTGGGTCTCACCAACATCCTGGTGCCCCGGCCGGGGGATCGGCTACTCCACCCCGAGGCCTACGCCGGTGCCCTGCTGCGCGACCGGCGAGTGAACGACACTCCGCCCGCCTTATCAACCACGGTGCTGCGGCTGGCGGGCTGGCCACCCAGGGGCGACGACCGCCACAGCAGCCTGCGCACCTACGGCGCCGAGGGAAGCCTGGAGCGGCTCAGCGCCTGGGAGGTGCTCGACCCCGCGCGCTGGAGCCACCACCCCCGCCGATCGGCCCTGGCTGGGGGTGTGGCGCTGGTGGGTCCGGTGCTGAGCGAGGGGAGCGCCGGCTACGGCACGCCGTTCGGGTCGCTCTCGGGGCTGGAAATGCTCGGCACCGCCACCGCCAACTCCCTGCGGGGCGATGGACTGCTGAGCTGGCCCGCCCAGGCGCCGCAACGGGCCCTGCTGGCCATGACACCGCTGCTGCTGGCCCTGGCCGCCGGCCGCCGGCTGGCCTCGATCCAGGCGCGGCTGGCGCTGGTGGCCCTGCTGCTGGCCCTGCAGCTGGCGGCGGGGCTGCTGGTGTTGCAACGGGGGAACCGCTGGCTGCCGCTTCTGGCTCCCCTGGCCGGCCTCGGAGCCCTGGCCCTGCTCTATGGCGGGAAGGCCTACCTGCGGGAAGCGGGCGAACGGCTCCGGCTGCGCCGCACCTTCGAGCGCTACGTGGCGCCGGGGGTGGTGGCCGAAATCCTCGCGGATCCGGAGGCGGCCGAGGGGATCCTGCGGGGCCGCCAGCTAGAGGTGACCGTGCTGATGAGCGACATCCGCGGCTTCACCACCCTCACCCGCCAGCGCAGCGAGGCGGGCCAGAGCGAGCTGCACGTGCGCCAGCTCAACGAATACCTCGGGGCGATGGTGGAGGTGGTGGGCCAGCACGGCGGCACGGTCGACAAATTCATTGGCGACGCGGTGATGGCGGTGTTCGGCTCGCCGGTGAGCCGGGGCCCCCGGGAGGAGGCCCGCCAGGCGGTGCGCTGCGGCCTGGCGATGCGCGCCGCCCTGGCCGCCCTCAATGCCGACTGGCGGCAGCGGGGGCTGACCGAGCTCGACAACGGCGTAGGCCTGGCCAGCGGACCGGTGGTTGCCGGCCAGATCGGCAGTCCGAAGCGACTGGAATTCACCGTGATCGGCGACACCGTGAACCTGGCGGCCCGGCTGGAGGCGATGACCCGCCAGGTGGAGGCGCCCTTGGTGTTCGATACCGCCACCGCCGCCCTACTGGCAGGCGATTCGGAGTTGCGCGCCACCAGCCTCGGCAGCCGGGAGGTGAAGGGCATCGGGCCGGTGGAGCTGTTCGGGGTTGAGGTCGCCGCTGCGGGCTCCTCCTGAGCCGGCCGACGCAAACCGATCACAGCAGGAGATCAAGATCTGGAACCAACAGCCTTTCATCGAGCTTCTGCATCTGGTTGTTATGCGGACCAAAGGAGCTCATGGCAAGAGTGGCAGCCCCAGCTCCCTGAGGAAAGAATTATGCTGATCCCGCGCATCAGCAATGGCCTGCTCCAGCGAACCCAGCTCAGAGTTGACCGCTTCTAAGTCGATCTCTTCGTCTACGGTTGCTGTGCTGATGTAACGGGAGATGTTCAGGTTGAAATCATTTTTCTCGATCTCTGACATCTCGACCCTGCGAGCATAGCGCGGTTCCTCATTGCGACATTTGTATGTGTCGATGATCTTGGTTATGTGCTCCCGGCTGAGCTGGTTCTGGCGCTTGCCTTTCGCGTAGCTCTCAGCGGCATTGATGAACAGCACGTCGTCTGGCTTCTTGCATTTCTTCAGCACGAGGATGCACACCGGAATGCCTGTGGAATAAAAGAGATTGGCTGGCAGGCCGATCACGGTGTCGATGTGGCCATCGATGAGTAGTTTGGTGCGGATGCGCTCCTCAGCGCCGCCACGGAAAAGCACGCCATGGGGAAGGATGATCGCCATCACCCCTTCCTCCTTCAGGTAGTGGAAGCCGTGGAGGAGAAAGGCGAAGTCGGCTGCCGACTTGGGGGCCAGGCCATGGGCTTTGAAGCGCACATCATCAGCCAGGGCTTCGCTGGGTTCCCAGCGGTAGCTGAAGGGGGGATTGGCCACGATGGCATCGAAACTCGGCTTGTGAGCCGGGTTCAGATCGCGCAGTTTGTCCCACTCGTTGAGCAGGGTGTCGCCATGAAAGATTTCGAACTCGGTGTCCTTCACCCCATGCAGCAGCATGTTCATGCGGGCGAGGTTGTAGGTGGTGATGTTCTTCTCCTGCCCGTAGATTCTGCCGATGGTTCCACCGGCCTTCGCCACCTGCTTGCGCACATTCAGCAGCAGCGAACCCGAACCGCAGGCGAAATCCATCACGCTCTCCAGGCGCTGCCTGGTGCCGCTGCTCGGCTCCTGGCTGTCGAGGGTGACGATGCCGGAGAGGATGTCTGAGATCTGCTGCGGGGTGTAGAACTCGCCAGCCTTCTTGCCCGAACCGGCCGCAAACTGACCGATCAGGTATTCGTAGGCATCACCAAGTGCGTCGATATCTGTGGAAAACTCCGCCAGCCCATCGGCGATCTTCTTGATGATGGTGCAGAGTTTGCCATTGCGATCGGCGTAGCTGCGGCCGAGCTTATCGGAAGCCAGGTTGATCTCAGAGAACAGGCCCTGAAAGGTGCTCTCAAACGATTCGGTTTCAATGTATTTGAAGCCTGCCTGGAGCGTGTTGAGCAGCTCGGGGTTTTGGGTACGGGCCTGATGGGCAATGCTCGCCCAGAGATAGGAGGGCTTGATCACATAATGGATCTTGCGGCGCATCTGCTTTTCAAAGGTATCCACATCCTCTGGATTGAGTTCATACCAGATGCTGAGCGGTACCAGGTAGCTGTCGGCCTCGAGTTCCGGGTAATCGCTGCCCAGCTCTTTGCGGGCGGCGATCTCATAGTTATCGGAGAGGTAGCGCAGGAACAGGAAGGCGAGCATGTAGTCGCGGAAGTCGTCCGCGTTCATCGCCCCACGCAGCTGGTCGGCGATGGCCCAGAGGGTGTTGCCGAGTTGTTGTTGGGTGGAGTCGCTCATGGCTGCGGTCGTCTCTTGAGTTTGGATTCCAGGGCCTGAAGGTCAGCTTCGTCCTGCTGATCGGCTTGAAGCGCTTCCTGTTTTCGGCGGTGTTGGTCGAACTGCTGGTAGAGCTCTGCCGTGCGGGCTTCCATTTGCTGGTGGCTGATGGTTCCGGCGTTGCGCAGCAGCGGGAAGCCATTGCTCGTGATGATCTGATCGACGTTCTGTTTCCAGAAGGCCATGCGGGTTTCCTGTTTGCTCTTGGCACGCAGTTCGGCTGTTTCCAGGAAGATCACCACCAGCCTGTTCAGTGTGTCGATCTCGTCCTCAATCAGGTAGTTTTTGGCCACAACGATGTCCGTCTTGCGCACCTTATCGCCCTTCCAGGTGAGCAGACCGAAATGGGGATCAGCGGGATTGGCGCGGGCCATGATCAGTTCAGCGGCGGTTTTCTCGGTCACGGCGTAGAGGAGAAGGTTCTGCACCGTGGCAAAAAACTGCTGCGTTGCCTTGTCCGTCTTGTCGTAGTCACTGGATAGAGCGAAGAGATCGCGCACTTTTTGGTAGAAACGCTTTTCGGAAGCCCGGATATCGCGGATGCGCTCAAGCATCTCATCGAAATAATCCGGCCGTCCATCCGGGTTTTTCAGCCGCTCGTCGTCGAGAACGAATCCTTTGATCAGGTAGTCCTTAAGCACGGTGGACGCCCAACGGCGAAACTGCACACCGCGCGGCGAGCGCACGCGATAGCCCACGGCCAGGATGGCGTCGAGGTTGTAAAGCTTGGTGAGGTAGTTTTTACCGTCAGAGGCAGTTACCGAGGATTCCTCGGTAACTGCCTTGATCTCAAGTTCTCCATCTGCAAAGATATTCTTGAGATGCAAACCCACATTGTCTGTGCTCACGTCAAACAGCTGGGCCATCTCGCGTTGCGTCAGCCATACGGTCTGGTCCTTGGCTCGCAGCTTGATCTGGCTGCGACCGTCGTCAGTGGTGTAGAGAATTAGGTCGGTCATGGGTCTTGAGCTCGATCTGCATCATGGGCACGCCATTGATCAGCAGGATCACGTCGTAGCGATGGTGGCTGTATTCCGTATTGATGCGAAGCTCGTTCTTGCACCAATCCTTGAGATTGACCAGCGAATAGTTCAGCGGTGTTCCATCATCCCGCGTGAAGGCGTTGAGATTGCGAAGGATCTTGGCGGCAGCGAAGACGTCAGGCGTGATGATCTCGTCGAGTAGCCGGGCAAACTCGCTGTCTGTCAGCTTGACACGATTAAGTGCTTCGAACTTCTCCCGAAAATTGCGCTCAAGTGCCGCGCGGCTATTGATATCTGCACGATAGGCGTATTTCAGCTCAGTCAGGCTCGCAATCAAGCTTGCTTCGATTTCCTGCTCAGTCATGAACTGCGGCCAGGCTTGCCCTTGAAAGAATTATAGAGCAACCCGTCCTAACCGCATAGGCCAAGCTGCATGGGTGAGATTTTGGTCACATCTTTCAGGCTATTGGTTGCCTTTGCGTGAGCCGCATAACGCTTATTGAATGGTTTCCGTAAACCACATTGCTACTCCTGCTGCCTTCCGAGAACCACGTCCATGCAGAACGGATAACTCTGGGAGCCGCAGACGCCGTTGGCAATTTGCGTCCAACACGAACTGTGGTTATCGGACCCGTTATCCACATGGAGCCGCCACGTTCGCCTGGGTCGCTCACCATCGCTTGGGCGGTGAAGCCCCTGCCCCATCAGCCCACCGCAACGCCCAACTGCTCCCGCAGCTGCTGCTTCGCCCCCGCCAGCGCCCCATCCAGAGCAGCGCCGTCCTTGCCGCCGGCCTGGGCCAGGTTGGGGCGGCCGCCGCCGCCGCCGCCGCAGGCCTTGGCCACCGTGCCGATGAAGGCGCCCGCCTTGGGGCCGGCGGCGATCACCGCGGCTCCGAAGGCCGCCACCAGCACCACCTTGCCGGCGTCGGCGGGGTCGGGCAGGCCGCCCAGCAGCACCGCGGCACCCTCGCCCAACTGGTCCACCAGGCCCTGAGCTGCCGCCTGCAGGCCGGCCCCCTCCACCCCATCAAGACGCTCCACGAGCAGGGCAAAGGGTTCGCCAGCGCGGGCGGAGCCGGCCGGAATGGCCCCCAGCGCTTCCGCCCGGGCCGCCAACGCCGCCGCCTTGGCCACCGCCAACTCACCGCGGACCGCCGCCAGGGCCTTCTGGTTGCCCTTGAGCTCCTCCTGCAGGGCCGCCACCCGCTCCACGATCTCGCCGGGCTGGGCCTTGAAGCGATCGCCCAGGGCCCGCACCACCGCGTCGCGTTCGTTCAGGTAGGCGAGCACCGCCGGACCGGCCACGGCCTCGATGCGGCGGATGCCGGCCGCCACACCCGATTCGGCCACGATCTTGAACAGGCCGATCTCGGCGGTGTTGGCCACGTGGGTGCCGCCGCACAGCTCCATCGACA
>Ga0209401_1003062_pt1 | contig 10610 bp, 10 predicted proteins | sample M_140807_MF_Meta_FD_187318 | JGI IMG/M metagenome (GOLD analysis project Ga0209401, IMG submission 187318) | Freshwater microbial communities from Lake Montjoie, Canada to study carbon cycling - M_140807_MF_MetaG (SPAdes) (version 2) | ecosystem: Environmental > Aquatic > Freshwater > Lake...
CAGCGATGAATGTAACCATCGATGACATTACGAGGGCGTTACGGTACTTAGCCAATACACGCTGTTGTGAAACGAGTGTGTAAATGGTGCAAGCGAGCATTGAAACTAGTCCAAACGAGAATACGTTGTAGACCAGGTTCCATTGGTTGCTGTCTAGTTGCATAGAATTATGCCTCCATGAGGATCATGTGGAGAGGCCCTTTGGCCTCTGAATTCATCGGCCATAAGGAATCCTCGAGGAACCCCTTTGACCTCCGACATTCACAATTGTGAACCAAACGCGACTGATTTGCACCATCTAAATGGGAAATTCTTGAGTTTTTTTAAACACTTTTTTGGAAATAGGCAGGAAAATGGGGCGATTTTCGAAAATCTCCGTTAATCGCCCCACTTCATAAACCTACTTCTAAGTAACTTATTGGCCTTGCCACAACTTCATTTCTGCCGCAAATGGGTCAAGACCCATAGGTCCCAGCTTTAATGCATAGCTGTGGAACTTCTTCATATTGAAGTCTGCCCCTAGTCTCGCTTTGGCATCTTCGCGGGCATTCATCCAGACGCGCTCGCCTACCTTGTAGGAAATAGCTTGCCCTGGCCAGCCAAGGTATCGATCGGTTTCACTACGTGAATGATCCTCGTCCAGCAATGCCTGCTCATTGAGCAACTTGCGTGAACTTTCGGCGTTCCAGACAACACCATTGTCATCCTTGTATCCAAGGTGCATACCGATGTCTACAACAATTCGTGCAGCACGCAAAGCTTGTGCAGAGAGATAGCCCATTTCAATACCTGGCTCATCAAATGCGCCAAGTTCATTCATGAAACGCTCTGCATACAACGCCCAGCCTTCGCCGTAGCCACTAATCCACGCAGATGTGCGTTGGAATCTAGTCAGGCGATCTTTCTCAACAGTTGCAGTTCCGATCTGTAAATGGTGACCGGGAACTGCTTCGTGATACCAAGTAGATACAAGGTGCCAGTTGCTCACTTCATTCTTACCCAACATAGGAATCCATGTTGTTCCTGGTCGTGACAAGTCCTCTGATGGCGGGTTGTAGTACGGCGCAGATGCGCTGCCTTCTGGTGCCAGACGTGCCTCGCAAATTGCAATGCGTGGGTCGATTTCAAAGAACTCACCATTCATTCGCTTCATGGCCACGTCAGTGAAATCTTGAAGGTACTTAACTACATTTTCAGGACCAACAACTTTGTACTTAGGGTCATTATCAAGGGTATCTGCAACCTCGCGAAGAGTCTTTGCAGATGGATTAATAACTTTTGCAAGCTCCCACATGCGATTGTTAATTGCCTTGAGTTCTTTCTTGCCCCACTCATATGTTGCTGGAAGATCTAATTGAGCACCTGTGAAGTAGCGCGCCCAGACTGCATAACGATCTGCGCCAACTGCATCATGAGGAGTGGCAATTGGTAGATAGTTTTCGCGTAAGAATTTAGCGGTCTTTGCAGATGCAGCTTCAGCAAGCTTTGCGGCTTCATGCATTGCTGGATACTTTCCATCAGCATCAAAGTTTTTACACATTGCGCTGTATCCACCATTTGCATAACTATCTAGCTGCTCAATTACACCATTGACCTGACGTTGAGCAGTTGTTTTTCCACTCTTTGCCACTGTCATAATTGTTTCGCACCAAGAGCTATACGCCGCATCCACTGCAGCTAAACGCTTGGCTATATTGTCGAAATCTTGGTCTGACTTCTTTGGCATAAGCTCAAAAATCGAGCGCACGTTAGAAGGTGGCGATGTTAAAACATTCCAGAGTACAAATCCTTCTTGACTGTCATGCAAAGCAAGGCCTGACTCAAGTCGCTCAGTCATTACTGCCTTGGCAATGCGATCGATTTCATCGATTGGTTGCATGGCAGAGAGCTTCTTCAAAGTTTCGCGAGTTAAGTTTGCACTTACCTCAGCTGCTGCAATTGAGAAGTCATCAAGTTTGTCTTGATTAAGCCCATTGCCAAGGTAGGTGCAGCCCATTGGGCTAAGAGCTGCTTCTTGATCGATGTAAACATCGCTGATTTCAAATATGGGTGATCTATGTGTCATGGCCGAAGTTTGGCAGTGGTGTACGCCTTTGTCCACGGCTAATTCTGAGAAAGTAGCCTAGGCTTACCAGCATGAGTCAAATCCCAATTGTTCCACCAAAGCTACGCGGTTGGTTTCACCTTGGGGCAACTCCGGCGGTCATCATCGCTTCACTTGTTTTATTTATATTGAGCAAATCTTCCCTTAAGTTTGCAGTAGCCATTTACTCCATCACAGCAATTATGTTGTTCAGTGTTTCTGCTATTTATCACCGTGTCCCTTGGGTGCCAGAAAAGAAAAAGATTTGGCGTCGCTGGGATCATGCAAACATCAATCTGTTAATTGCTGGTTCTTACACTCCATTTGCTGTTGCTTTACTTGAAGGGCGTGATCGAACAATCTTGTTACTGGTTGTCTGGATCGGTGCAGCATTAGGCGTTGCTCTACGTGTTTTCTGGATAGGCGCACCTAGATGGTTATATGTCGCCAATTACTTAGCCTTAGGCTGGGTTGCTGTTTTCTATACTCCCGCCCTCTATCGCGCGGGTGGTTTATGGGTACTACTTCCGATCGCAATAGGCGGTCTGTTCTACTCAGTCGGTGCCATTTTCTATGCCCTTAAGCGCCCTGGCCGTGCGGCAAAGTACTTTGGCTTCCACGAGCTCTTCCATATCTTCGTGCTTGCTGCGTGGATTAGTCAGTACATAGCGATCTCGGTGGCGATTTACACTAAATAGGTCATTGCTCTAACCTAGGCCTTCTCTAGAAACAGTTTTATTGAGCAGCGAGGTGCATGATGGCGCAGAAGAAGAACTTCCTTAACTGGGTGGGCTTTACTGAAGAAGAGAGCACTAACCTGCCTTCATCTGTTGATCGCATTCGAGAACTTGAAGCACAGATTGCAGACTTGAAATCACGCCGTGACATAACTGGCTTAACAAAAGAAGAGTTTGAAATTCTCGCAACTGAAACCGCGATGTCAATGATCAAGTCTGCTCAAGCTCGTGAGAGCAAGGCCCAAGTAGCAGCGACTCGTTTGGTATCAGAAACAGCACGCGCGACTAAGGAAGAGTTAGAAGCAGCCGATGCAAAGGCTCGCACAATTCTTTCTGGTGCCGAAACTCGAGGGCGTAAATACATCCAGGCTGCAGAATCTGAAGCAGAAGAAAAGATTGCACAAGCTGAGGCTGAAGCTGAAGCATTGATGGAAAGCAAGAAGCGTGAAATTTCTACCCTTGCCACAGCTGCCCGCCGTGAGGGTGAACGCATCATCACTGAAGCAACAACTGAAGTTACTGGTTATCGTCAATGGCTCTCAGGTGTTATCTCAGAAGCAGAACGCTTATACAGAATTCAAAAGCAATCATTAGATGCTGCAGAGTCTGCAATTCAGCAATCTCGAAATCGCCTAGATGGTGCTTTCCAAAGATTAGAAGAGCTACAAAAGAGCGTTCTTGATAATTTGAACGCAGATGACACATTGATTAATCCAGGACCACTTAAAGTTGCTAGCCAGCGAACACGTCCAGCATTAGCGGCACCTAAGAAGGCTGCTAAGAAAGCTCCAGCAAAGAAGAGTGCTGCTAAGAAATCTACAAAGCGCTAGATAGCTCTTCGCTATTTAAGACAGCGTTACTTCGTAGGAGTTAATTGACCATGGCCAATGAGCGAGGTATCCGATACATACCTGCAATTGATGGCTTGCGTGCGGTCGCAGTAATTGCCGTAATTTTGTATCACCTTGGATTCAAGTGGATTCCTGGCGGCTTCTTGGGTGTTGACCTCTTTTTTGTTATCTCTGGATATGTAATCACTCGTTTGTTGCTGGATTCAATTCAGCGAAGTGGTGGGTTGGATTTACGAGCCTTCTATGTGGCCCGCATCCGTCGCTTGTTACCACCACTTGTATTCATGATCCTGACAACAACAATATTTGTTGGTTTTTGGGCGCCAGATACTATGCGTCGATTTTTGGGTGATGCTCCATTTGCACTGTTTGGTGGAATGAATTGGTGGTTAGTTTTTCGCGAGACAGATTACTTCGAAGCAATTGGACGCCCACCACTGCTTCAACACACCTGGTCTTTAGGTGTTGAGGCACAGTTCTATCTGGTGTGGCCGTTGATTTTGTTGTTGGTGCTTCGTTATTTTGGCAAAAACAAGATCCCTGGTGCTGCCCTGTTGATTGCTGCCTTTTCGGGTATCGCCTTGCTAGTTGTATCACTACAGATAGATGCAGCAAATACTTCAAAGGTAAGTCACGTTTACTTTGGAACAGATACCCACAGTATTGGCTTATTTCTTGGTGCTGCCTTAGCGGTTCGCTGGATTCCGCAAAACTTACAAGAAACGGTATCCCGTAAGGCTCAAGACTTTATTGATGGAATTGGAATTGTTGGATTTCTTGGAATCATTGCCGCATTTTTGTTTATCGACGAAAACGATCCAACTTTATATAAGTTGGCCTTCCCGTTAGCCGGATTATTTGGATGCGCAATCATCACTTCAATTGTTCATCCCGCATCACGCTTTGCACCAATTTTAAGTAGTAAGCCATTTGTTTGGATCGGTGAGCGCTCATATGCAATTTATCTGTGGCACTGGGTAGTTTTTCAAGTTACTCGACCAGATTATGATCTTGAAGGATCACAATGGGCTCTCTACTCATTGCGTGTATTAATCGTTTTTGCATTGGCAGATATTTCACTGCGCTTAGTTGAACTACCTGTTCGCACCGGATTGATTGATTACTGGTTTAAGGGAATGAAATACCGCACAAAGCGGGTGCAATTGCGCCAAAAGGCTGGTGTTGTCTTGATCGTGCTCGCGATTATTGGTTCAACCGCTACGGTTGCAACAAGTGCAATTGCTGAGGGTGATAAGCAGTTAGCGCAGCTAAAGGAGCAGTTGCAATCACCAACAACCTCCCCTTCAGTGCCTTCTGACCTTAATAATCCTGGCTTGTGGGTTACAGGCGATTCAGTAATTCTAGGAATCCGTTTTGAACTAGATAGCCGACAACCTATCGGATTGATTAACGCACGAGTAGGTCGGCAAGCAACCGAACTTCTTGAAGTGATTACTAATGACAAAGCAAACATGAGTATGGCTACGATTGTTTTGAATTTGGGTAACAACAACAAGCTAACTGAAGAACAAGTTGCTGCAATCTTTGAGGAGATTAAAGATCAACCTCGAATAGTTGTTGTTAATACAGCGGTTCCACGGGCTTGGCGAGATGAGAACAACGCACTCATTGCGCAGTACGCCTCTTTATATGGTGCCTTCTTAGTTGACTGGGCATCTATTTCTCAGGGACGTGCAGAGTATTTTGGATCAGATGGTGTTCACCTTGTTCCAGCGGGTGTGCGAGCTTATGTCGATGCAATAACTGCACAACTTTAAACACTTCAAAAAGTAAGCAAAACAAAATCCCCCACCAATAGGTGAGGGATTTTATTTAATCTAATTTAGATTTACTTGAACTCTCCTGGAATTCCAAAAGCTGTAGCTGATGCAGTCTGTCCATCTGAGTACACAGATGAAACGCGGAACTGAGTCCATCCTGAATCACTTGCCTTTGTAACATTCTGAGTTAGTTGATCTGCTGGAACAGTTGCAATAACTGTCCACTCGCCTGCTCCGTTTGCACGGATCTCAACGTTATATCCAGTTAATCCATCAACTGCTGTTGGTGCTACCCAGCGCAGCTTTAATCCTTCTTCACTCTTTAGTGCAACAAACTTTGTTGGAGCTTCTACGGCCGTAACAGGTGTTCCTGTTGACTCTGTTGCAGATGGTTCAGCACTTGGCTCTGCTGTTTCTGACATTGATGGTGTCGGGTTCGCTGCATCATCGCTATCTGAACCCGATGACTGTGACCAAACGATTGCAACCAAAGCCACAATTCCGATAACAACAATCCATGCAGTGCGGTTTGAAGTCGATGCCTTAGGTGCTGCAACTGGCTTAGCTACAACAGGTGCAGCAGGTGCAACAGGTCTAACTGGTGCGCTTACCGCTGCTGGTGCAGATGTGACTCGAGTTGTTGTTGCTTTCTTAACAACGCGCTTTGCAGGAGCCTTCTTCGCGGTCTTCTTGACTACACGCTTAGCTGCGGCTTTCTTAGCTGGAGCTTTCTTTGCTGTCTTCTTCGCAACTGCTTTTTTGGCAACAGCTTTCTTAGTTGTCTTCTTTTTCGCTACAGCTTTCTTAGCTGGCGACTTCTTTGCAGCTGTCTTCTTTGCAGGAGACTTTTTTGCTGCCTTCTTTGCGGTCTTCTTAACGGCCACTTCGAACTCCTTGGATTGCTATAAGCACGTAATTAACGCGCTGTGATAGGTAAAGGCTACCTCAGGCTCCCAAGCAAATGGATGACATGAGGTGCTAATGCACGTAGTGATTTTCCGCGGTGGCTCAGTAAATCCTTTTCCTCCGCGCTCATTTGTGCAGAGGAAATGGACATTCCTGCCGGCTGAAATATCGGGTCGTAGCCAAATCCATTCTCGCCCACAGGGGCATGCAGAATCACTCCATCGAAACGGCCTTCGGCAACCTGTTGGCGACCATCCGGAAGTACGAGCGATGCCACACACATGAAGTGCGCAGTGCGCTTTTCGTCAGCAACATCTTTGAGCTGATCTAGAACCTTTTCTAGATTTGCTCGGTCATTTCCATGTTCACCGGCCCACCTGGCAGAAAAAATCCCGGGATCCCCATTTAGTGCATCAACACACAACCCTGAGTCATCGGCTATTGCCGGTAATCCAGTTGCTTGGCTTGTGTAGCGAGCTTTTAGTAAAGAATTCTCTTCAAATGTTGAACCAGTTTCTTCAACATCTATCAAATCTGGAAATTGATCCACACCAATAAGTTCGATGGCACCGGGTGCCAATGCCTCCAGAATTCGTCGAAACTCAGTGATCTTTCCTTGATTACGTGTTGCTAAAACAAGTTTGTGAGACATTACTTAGCAAGAACATCTTTCTGCAGTTGATTCAATGTTGAGCAACCAGCAACTGCCAAATCAAGTAGTTGATTTAACAAAGCACGATCAAACGGTTCGCCTTCAGCAGTTCCTTGAACTTCAATAAAACGTCCATCACCTGCAACAACAACATTCATATCTGTTCCTGCGCGAACATCTTCTTCATAGCAAAGATCGAGCATCGGAACACCATCGATGATTCCAACACTTACCGCTGCAACAGAATCATTGAGGGGCTTCGCATCTGCCTTGATATGTCCTTGCGCCTTTGCCCAAGAGATTGCATCTGCAAGTGCAACGTATGCGCCTGTGATTGCGGCTGTGCGCGTTCCACCATCTGCTTGTAAAACATCACAGTCTATAACGATTGTGTTTTCACCAAGTTCTTTCATGTTTACTACTGCACGCAAAGAACGACCAACTAAACGTGAAATCTCTTGTGTTCGACCACCAAGTTTTCCTTTAACGCTTTCACGGTCTGAACGTGTGTGAGTTGCGCGAGGCAACATTGAATACTCTGATGTAACCCACCCATTTCCAGTGTCCTTTAACCACCGTGGCACACCTGGTGTAAATGATGCAACACACAAGACACGAGTCTTACCGAATTCAACCAACACTGATCCTTCGGCATGATCTAACCAACCGCGAGTAAATTTAATTTCGCGCAGATCATTAACTGTGCGTCCATCATTGCGTGCCATCTATAGCTCCTTGTGCTCGACTTGTGTGACCTCGGGACCTAGAAAACGTCGAGCCAAGGTTTCAAATGCCTTTGCATCACCGGTTGCTAAGAATCTATGTGTGGCTGGGGTTGCTGACTGTGCTCGTAACAAGCCATTTTCAACCAGTGTTCGATATAAATCTTTTGCTGTTTCTTCAGCACTTGAAACCAAAGTTACACCTTCACCCATAACGTAGGAGATAACACCGGTTAACAATGGGTAGTGCGTGCAACCCAAAACTAAGGTGTCAACCTTTGCATCCATAACTGGAGCCAAGTAATCACGTGCAACCTTTGTTATATCTGGTCCTGATGTCTCACCGCGCTCTACATATTCAACAAATAGTGGGCAGGCTATAGAGGTAATTTCGAGTTGTGGGGCAGCCGCAAAGGCATCTACGTAAGCCTTGGAGTCAATTGTTGCGCGAGTACCGATGACACCAATGTTGCCTGTTCTTGTCGCTGCAACTGCACGGCGAACTGCAGGTTGAATAACTTCGATAACTGGAATTGAATAACGCTCACGTGCATCACGCAACATTGCAGCTGATGCTGTATTACAGGCAATAACAATTGCTTTAACACCTTGTTCAACAAGGAAATCCATTGTTTCTAATGCAAATTCACGAACCTCTGCTAGCGGACGTGGGCCATAGGGGCCACGTGCTGTATCACCAATATAAAGAGTGGATTCATTAGGAAGTTGATCCAAGATTGCACGTGCAACGGTGAGACCACCTACACCTGAATCAAATATTCCTATTGGGGCATCACTCACTGGGCTAGCCTACCTTGCACTCATGGTTTGAATAGCAGGGTAACTATTCAGATTCATCCATAAGGGCAGAAATTAAACTTTCTTGCAGCCAGCCGAGCCAGCTATAGACCGCATAAACGCCACGCATTGGGTCATCAGGGGCCAATAACTCCAAGTCTTCATGTGTGTTTTCTTCAACCTTTAGTCGCACACCAAGTGCAAGACGAACATCATTCATTGCACCTAGCCATGCATTTGCACCGTCGTGATCAACTTCAACAATGCCATCGACTGCACTCATTAGATGCATTCGCATCGCCATAGCGTGCGCCTGTTTCTTTTGTCGCAAAGTTGATTCGGTATACCTGCGAAATTCGGATGCATCAACTTGATCGGCATAGGCATTTGGCAATAGGCGCAACAACACTTCATCATCTGGTGGTGTGTCATGCATAGTGATGCCAACCATCGCAGCCAAGGGATCATCATTATGATGATCAACGCGTTCAGCTAACAGTTCAATAATCTGCTCAACTAGATTGACTAAAACTTCACGTTCAGATTCAGTGAAGTTTGCTAAGTAAGCGTTATCCCCATGACGGAAAAAACCATGCTCATTCTCTTTCATATCGCTTGATCACCGCGTTGCAAAGTTGCCCATAATCCGTATTCATGTAAACGAGCAACATCGTGTTCCATCTCTTCACGGCTTCCGGTTGAAACTACTGCTTTGCCTTCAGTGTGAACCTTCATCATTAATTCATGAGCTTTTTCTTTGTTGTAACCAAACAATTCCATCAACACATACGTCACATAAGTCATGAGATTAACTGGATCGTCCCACACGATAGTTATCCATGGAACATCACCACTAAAAATTGCTTGCAACTCTTCTTCGATTTTGTCCTTGATTTTTGCCATGTTTATCGAATCACAATCGCAAATGGTGCCGAAGCGATATCGCCCACAATCTGAACTCGCATTGTGACAACTCCTCGCTTTGGTTCTGACGCAGTAAATGTAAGTAAACCGTTGGCATCTGAAACAGATGCAGTACCAACATTTTGCCACTTTCCATTAAAGTTTTTCTGCAAATTTGCGGATTTGCCAACTAATTTAGGTAGCAGCTGTGCCTTAACCGTAATTACAGCTCCCTTTGAAGCAGAGACTGGGCGTTCAATTTGGATAAGACTCTTTACAGAAATCTTTGGTTCAGCACTTACTGATTCTGCTCGCTCCCACGTTCCAAGAGTTGTTAAGCGAATAGCAGCATCACTACCTAAGGTCATAGGCGATGTGACCGTGCCATCGAGCCCAGTTACTAGATCTGTAATCTTCGTCCACACAGATTCACTAGGACGTTTGATTTCAAGGGCAACAGTTATTCCTGCTATCGGTGTTTTATCTTTCAAGGTGATTAAGCCCTTAACGGTAAACAGATTTCCGTAGCCGATCGAGCCGTTATCTATATTTTCTAAGGTCATTGTGTTGACTACGGGATCTGGCGCAATTGCAAGGGCGGCAGTGCGAATTTCATTGGTGGCAACTGCATCTTCCATACCCAGTGTCCACATCGCGGCACCACCAAGACGATACTTTGCAACTAAAGCCATACGTTCAGCAAAGCTTCGCGCATTTTGATACCAAACAGTTCGATTAACTGTGCAGGCAGTTGATGCCCCAGTTGCAGACAATCCGTTATATGTCTGTGTGTAATCATACGTAGCCTCGCCAAACTGTTCGTTATAGGTTGGAATTGCTCCGTCAATGGCCGCTTTAGCTGCTGCGTAGTTCATTTTAAAAGTTGCAGCTTTTGCACCACCAATTAATCCAGGAGGGGCAGATGTTGGACACTTTCCATTAACGGAAGTAATCCAGTCGCGACCATAACCCGGCAAGCCAACATAAACCTTTGATGCCGACATGATGCTTATTGCATATTTAATGGTCTTTTCAGTCCAGGACAAAGGACCCATAGGTCCTGGTTTGGCAACTGAATAGTCATACGTCATAATTCTTAAACGGTCAATGCTGCTTGCAATATCTGCCCAGGCATAAACAAAATAGCCTTTTTGCTTTTCTTTCGGATCAAATAAGT
>Ga0209401_1003069_pt1 | contig 10599 bp, 12 predicted proteins | sample M_140807_MF_Meta_FD_187318 | JGI IMG/M metagenome (GOLD analysis project Ga0209401, IMG submission 187318) | Freshwater microbial communities from Lake Montjoie, Canada to study carbon cycling - M_140807_MF_MetaG (SPAdes) (version 2) | ecosystem: Environmental > Aquatic > Freshwater > Lake...
GTTCCTGAATCGCAGCATCTCGACGAATCGGTCGAGGCGCTCGAAGAGTCCCCGCACGGCCCCTGCATCGGGCTCCGCGACCGGGAGGGCATTAGCGACGGGAGCGTTGCCTTGCTCCTCGAGGAATATCTCGAGTGCGGTGAGCGTCGTCAGTCGTTTTTCCAAGCGGTCAAGGCTGACTGTGGTGGGCGATCACTCCGCAGCCCACCGAACTTCTTCTTCCAAGGGAGTAGGCCTGCTCCGTCACGCCGATTTTCTTGACCGCCTCCAAGACGGTCTTGCCTCTCCCAACCTCAACCTCGACCTCTCGAAGCTCAGGTGTGATCTGCTCAGCCAGTTCCTTCTTTCCGCGTGGCATTTGTTGCCTCCCTTGGTTTGCTTCACCCCCAGATTCTCTCTCTGGAAGCGGTGCTGTTTAAGGGGGGCAGGTCACGAAGCCGCTGCCCATCAATCCGGCACCGAAAAACGTGATCTTCCTGAGGTGTCTCCCTGGGATGACCTGCTCGATAGCGAATCGCGACTCAAGCCCCTAAAAGATCGAGGCACTGCCGAGGTGAAATGATCGCTATGTTGCCGTGCATCCCGATGGGTAGCAGATGTCGGCGGTCCCCGGTCACGATATACGTCGCCCGAGCAGCCACAGCCGCAGCAATTACATGGTCGTCGTCAATGTCATCACCGACCACGCGTGGCACGGCGACAGGGGACACGAGCGTTGTCGCATCGCGGTAGGCCGCGACGAACGTCTCTGTTGATTTCCCGGCCGCGGCGATCCGCTTCTGGAACCTCGACAGAGAAAGCGTGCCAACGAGTTCCTCAATCAGCACAGGGCTGGTCGCCAAAATGAAATCGTCGTACTCCGTTGCTCGCAAGAGCAGCGAGCGGGGCGGGCCATTCCACAGAAGCCCAGCGATGACGACGTTCGTGTCCAGCACTGCGACCACCGGCAGCACAGGCGTCGCGGACATCATCCGACCCGCCGCGAATGTTGCTCGGCTCGGTACGCCTGCACGGCTTCAGCGACTTCCAGCTCAATCTCCGGCGTCAATACTTCGTCGGGCATCCGGCTCCACATCCCACGCAACGCTTCACCAGCACGGCGCCGCAACTGCTCGCGTAGCATTTCTTGAATGGCGTCGGCCGACAACAGCCCAGCCTCAGTAGCCTTGCGTGCCAGGTCGTCAGGGAGCGTCACTTGGATCGTTGTCATGATCGTAAGCCTGTTTGTTTGTTTCGGCGAAAGAGACCGCATTCGAATACGAACTGTTCGCAAAACCTTCTCGCTTGAGTATACGCCCGTTCATTCTCGCAACAAGCATGAGAGCAGAACCCTTGACCTGCCCCCATGAATGACGCCAGTTTCTAAGTTAGGGTTTTGCCCTCTGACGCCGCGCCCAACTCCCACCTGAGCGATGCCCTACACCATCTCCTCGCACGGATCCGATCGGCCCTCGTGAAGGTCGGCGACTTTCCACGCGGGGATGCCCAGCCGCCGCTCGACAGGCACACGATCCCAGCCATACCAATGGCGAAAGGCATGGTAGCCGGGTGAATCCGGGAGCGGGAAGCGATCGAAGACATCCCGCCATCCGGCAAACGTCGCCCAGTCGGTCTCTTCCGGGAACACGCCGAAATCGAAGGCCGCGCAGATTCGCTGCATGTAATCGGCCCGGTCCGCCAGGCTCTGGAGCGTTGCGGGGGGCTCGACATCGGGATAGACGGATCCGTCGATGATCATGGTGTGGGCACGGCGAAGACGCGGTAATACCACTCACGGACTCGCGAGGCCTGTTCTCGAGCTTCCACGGGCTGAATCGTCTCGAGCGGTCGGCTGGCTTCAATCATCGCCAGGCGAGCGATGATTTTTCGCTTGGCCTCGTCGATGCCGATGCCGAGATCTTTGTCCGTGAACGCTCGCCAGCAGTCAGCCATACTCATCACATCCCGGGTGCAGAGGTGATAGATATCGAGAAAATCCCGCGGCGCGCCCCGTTGCACCAGGGCTGTCATCTTGGATGCCACGTTGTCTCGCAGTGTTTCGATGCAGACAGGTTTCCACTGTGAGGGAAGCGCTTCGTCGAGGGAAAGAGTCCGCCTGCTGATCTGGAAGGAGAACTGCTTCTGGGTGCCTTGCAGCAGTTCGAGGCTCTCGGTTTCACCCCACGACCGACGGCGATATTCAAAGCCATGTCGCGAGGCGAGCGCCTGCATGGCGGCCTCGAGAAAGGCCACCACATCAGCCCGAGGTTCGCCATGCCACCAGGCATCGAGGTCCACGGTGGGGCGATACTCCAGGTAGTGACTGAGTGCCACGCCGCCGCCAATCACGATCTCGGCGGCCTCTGCATGGCCGGCGAGGCTCTCAAGCAATTCGCGAGAGAGCGGATGGAGATTACCGGGCGGCTTGGGGAGCAGCGTGGCCATGCTCCTATCTTCATTTCGTGGCCGCACGATGACAACCCGGTGGCACTGTCCTGCTCCAACTGAACAGGGACGGACCCTAGACGTCAGCGACCTCCAAGTGGTTTTCGGCGAACTGACGCCGGTTTCAGAGGCTCTCTACGCCGTGGCTTGATTTCGCTGGTGGGGGTGCCGGGGTGGCGGGCTTTGTCTGCTACCCCGGCACCTTTGCCGCGGGGTGCTTGGGGCCCAGTGCGACCTCCTGCGGCATATTCGACCTCCTCGCCAGTCATCCCGGTCTTTCTTTTCAGCGGGTTGCCGCCAATGGCGACGGCCTGCACTGAAACATGTGTGGATTGAAGGAAGTGCCGGGTGCACGTGTGGAGTTCCGGGAGTGATTTCGGAGCGATTAGACCGCCGGTTCAACGGGCCAGATTTCCGGGTAGAGACATGTGGCTTGCTGAAGGCGGCTGGACGCCCCGTAGCTCGGCGATGCCAAGCCCAGCGAACCGCTTCTTCCACCGATAAAAGTCTGCTCGCTGACGCCAAGCTTGCGGATGATCTCGGCCACCGACGTGCCCGACTCAGTCTGGCGTAGCGAGAACGCAATCTGCTCTTCTGTGAAATGTTTCTTCCCCATCCGAAAAAACCACCCTTTCTAGTGATGCCAAGTTAAAAACCGAACATCCCGGATGGATCAAGAACTGGGGAGAACCTTAGAACGTCATGGGAAAGACGTCATTGAAAACTCGTCACACCCAAGTGCGCGGGATGTCTCTGCAGACTGTTCGGCTGACAAAGGGTCGCTCTCGTCCATTTGCACCGGTGATCCACGTCTCGATCTTGGCTTCATAGCGAAAGAAGAACTTGCCCGATTCGTCCTGAAACGACGTTATCTCAGTCGAGGTCTTGGATCTCGCACCCCAGCCGCCGTATCCCGCCCTACGAAGGATAGTCTGCGAGCTCGTGAAGCACTTGTAGGAAAGGGGATCGCCATCGAGCATCTGGAAGTTCTCACGGAGAACTTGATCAACAAGGAGGCCTTTCAGCGGTCCATTTGCAGCATACCGGTAGCGGCCACTGTCCATCGTTTTCGTCACCGTCACTCCAGGTTGCTGGCAGTTGCCCAAGAGCGTGGCCTCTCGCGTAAACCCTGCCGCGCGAAGCTCGAGTGCCCTCGCGTACTCGCTGGTATTGACGGATATCACCCGCGCATCAGCAGGGAGCAAATCCTTCACCAGGGCGTCTTCCTTCTCACGCACAGGTCGTCCTGGAAGCGTAACCTCACTCGCGGGCAAGGATCCGTGCGTGCCCGTGTACACCGTGAGCGTGGCAGCCTGCGCGCTCTGCCACAGAGTCGGAAAGAATGACGGCGACACTGAAAGCCGGACTTCCCAACCTTTTTTGAAGGTGTGGCCGATCATGTTGAGCGGAATCTCCACGTGAAATGGCTCGCCGGGAGTTACCGGTGTGGGATTGGCTTGATCTCCATCGCGTTGAGTGAGGTTGGAGAATGTATAACTCACAAGGTGCGAAAGCCCGGTCACTGGGCTGATTTCGGTCAGTCGAACGGCGATCGAGGCGATCGGCTGATCGCAGGACATAGTGAGTTTGACGATCGGTTTTCCAAAACAGTCGACGTCGCTCTCAAGCGGGGCCGAGTCGAAGGAAAGAGACTGCATGTCTGCTGCAGTCTGGTCTCCCGCGAGGTCGTCGTTGCCGGGAGTCCCGAACGAGCTGGTCTCAAGCATGTTCGTGGCAAATACGAGCTTGGAAGATCCTGTGACACTGCTTGATTGCGCTGGAAGGGCAGGCGCGAGAGAGTTGCTGTCGGACAGATAGAACTTCCTGTCCTCGACTCGCTTTTCCCAGTCCGCATCTTCAGCAACCCATTTGCCCCTGTCGGTGAAGTCCGTTGCGTTTCTTGGTTCGCGAGAATCGCCAAGCCAGACCGTCATCTGCGGAAGGGTGGTGTTCGGAAGCGGTTTCTTGTCCTTCAGCCATCGGTCCCACCACTGGCTCGTGGCGTATGGCAACCAGTCCATCCGTGGCCCCGGGCTTCCGCTGAATGGATATTTGTGTCCCCATGGTCCGATCAGTCCTGTTACCTCCTTTCCAATTTTCGCCAGCCCATCGACCACCGTCTCGACCGGATTCTTATAGCCGTCTTCCCAGCCTGACATGATGAAGACGGGAACCTTTACCTTGGAGAAGTCGTTTCGAACACTCGTGTCCGACCAGTACGAGTCTCTGGCTTGGTGAGTCGCCCACGGGTCAAACCAGAAGTTGGCGTTGTCAATTCGTTCCTTCCACATGCTCTGCCAACGGTTGGCACCAACCACGAGCGGGTCTGGTGGTTGCGACAACCATCCCCACATCGAGGATGCCCATGCGCCATTGTCCATCATCATGGCTCCGCCCATGTAATGAACGTCGTCGTTGAAACGGTCGTCCGTGCCGCAGTTGACGATGATCGCCTTAAGATTGTCGGGGCAATCATCACGAGCTGCAACCATCAACGAGTTGAGGGCACTCCACGATTCGCCCATCATCCCAATCTTGCCGTCGCATAGAGGGAACGTTGCGATTTGTTTGATAACCTGAACGCAGTATGCGAGTTCCTCTGCGGAGTATTCGTCCGTCAGCACCCCTTCCGAGTCGCCCGTGCCCTGCAAGTCAACGCGAAAACACAGGTATTCCTGTGAGGCAAAATACGGATACATGCGGCTGTCGACGGCTATGGTTCCATCTCGCCGGCGGTAGGGATTCATTTCAACGATCGCCGGAAGCTGGCGTCCCTCTTTGGCAGCTCGCGCGTTGTACCAGTAGTGACCGACCAAGCGCAGTGGCTGGCGGTCTTCAAACTGGACGGGAAAAACAATGTCAACGGGATCGGGAACCTCCGCTCGCGTCGAAATCAGCCTGTCGTAATTTGGCGCACCGGTGACTGTCGCCACCCGCACCGGTCTCCCACTCGAACCGCCGAAAGCCGTCACCACGGCCGTGAGCGGGCCGGCGGCAGGCGGCGTCGTGAATGCGACGTCTAACATTGTTGGCTTGGACGTCGCCTTACGCACTATCCCCACCGCGCCGTTGTTGAAGGTGACCGTCGCGTCTGGGCTAAAGCGGCTGCCCCGGATCTGAATGGTTTCGGCGGTCCACATGATCCGTTGCATGTTCGGCGTCACTGTGGCCCGCTGGACCACCGTAGCCACCGCCACGGCTCTACCGCTGTTGCCACCAAACGACGCCACCACCGCCCTCAGCGTGGCTCCGACTCGCGGCACGTTTCTCACAGCCACCGTCAGCGTGGTATCCGTCGCGGCCGTCACCCTACCGGTCGCGTAGCCGCTGAGCCACACGCGATTGGTGCAGTTCGTCGCGTCGAATCCGCTGCCATGGATTGTTAGCGTGGTGGCGGTTCGCGAGAGAATCGCGGCGGGGTCGGCCTTCACGTGCGGCGGCTGCACCAAGTGCGCCACGGCGACGGGAGTGCCGCTGCTTCGGCCGTTGGTCGTCACGGTCACCGAGAGCGCGCCATATCCGACGGGCTTCTGCCGAAACTGCGCAACGAGTGACCGTGCCGTCGCCGAGACGACCGTGCCCGTCGCGCCGCCGTCGAACGTCACGGTGTTGCGGCCGGGCCGCCGGTCAAAGCCCGAGCCTTCGATCGTGATCCGTTCCGCTGAGACCGCCAGGGCCGCACTGCTCGAAAAAACTACGGGTGGGTTTGCGGCAGGAATCGTGAACATCGTCACAGATTGTGCTGCGACGACGTCGGAACGCGACTCGAGCGGATCGTTATCGGTGGAGACCGACAACGCGATCCGCGGCTCGAGGCACTCGAACATGATTGCGGGACGTCGTGGGCGATGGCGTCGCATGAAGATGTGCATCCAGAGTGAGGACGTCGGCCCCGAGGGGCTGAAGACCCTAGTCTCTGCCGAGCTTAGATCAAGTGTTTGGGAGACACAAATAGTACCGGGGGATTGTTCGTTTTGGCGCTGTCTCCTGCACAGTGTGGACGGGAAGCCCGACACGGTGCACGGCGGCGGGCTGGATTCAGCGCAAGGGCAGCGTCAACTTCCGGACAAGTTGGAAACTTGTCGCCACGGCAAGGAAGTTCGTACCGTGCCGGACAGCAGTGGGGGCGTCCCGCTTTTTACCGTCGGGCCGTTCCTTCACGATGGTGGTGTGATTCGGTTGGCTTCGGAATCCCCGGTGGTCGACCGGCCGAACCGGGCGCCCCCAAGGACCGTGTACTCATTTCCCTTATCGCGCTCACTGACATTGAACCCGATGGATTTCCGCAGTTCCAACTCAATCTCGACCAGGAGCGATGCGACAAGCGGCCGAGAGCCACCAGCTTGCGGCTCCGCGGATGAATCGACCTCCTTGCCAGCCATGCCGGTCTTTCTTTACAGCGGGGTGCCGCCAAGGGCGACGGCCTGCACTGAAACATATGTGGATTGAGGGAAGTGCCTTCCGAAAACCACCGTCTTTTTCCAGCAAGATCGCGATCCACGAATCCCTGTCGAGGGTATTGAGCATCACCGTCTCTCCCAGGTGATACCGCGTTTTTCGCGGGTTTCGTGAAGGCCGGACGGCGTCGGATGGCCGCCGATGGCTCCTGAGTGTGCCGGGTTGGAGGCCGCTCGGTCGAAGTCGGTCGTCTGGAGGTAGTGGCTCCTGGCCACGGCGGCCGTATGGCCGAGCCACGAAAACACGACGTGAGCCGGGAACGTCTCAAGGAGCTCGGTCTCCCGCGGTCGCTCCCACGGCCGCACCGGCTGACTGTCAGCCATAAACGAGCGAGGGGAGCGAACCGTCGTGGCCCGCTCCCCTCGCGTTGGAATCACGTTGGCGAGTGGTCTTCAAGCCCGCTTGCGACGGCGAACCATCTGCCAGCCGCCGCAGGCCAGACCGGCAAGGGTCATGGCGTAGGTGGAGGGCTCGGGGACGGCGGCAAAAGTCAGATTGAAGGCCCCGTCGTAATGGCCGGTTCCCGATGCGCCTCCTCCGATGGCCGAGTCCCAGAACATCATGTAGTACCCGGGGTTCAGCGTGCCATGGACGTTGACCGTTTTCGTGACGTTTGTACCAGCGTTGATGCTCGGAAAAACGTTTTGGTACCCGGTCGTCCAGAGATAGACACTACCGCTGGTGATCGACCCCGTGATGGAGAAGTCCGTCGTCGTCGCGACCGAGAGATCGACCCGATGCAGGACGCCGCCGCCAGATTCTCCGAAGGTGGATGGCGTCAAGGACCAGTCGGAAGACCAGTTCGCCGTAGCGGTGACCGGTGATCCGTCGGTCGGGACGTTCGAGTCGAGGCTGACGGCGAACGCTGAGTAGTTTCCGGGGACACCCGAGCTTCCCGAGATCGATTGCGCGAACGTCAAGAGCGATTCGTTCACGACCCCGGGTGCGAGCCTGGCATAGCCCGACGCCTGTGCGTATCCAGACAAAGATCGCCTGACGTACTGGTACGAGATCGGTCCGGCCGGCGCAGCGTCGCCTCCGGCAAACCAGCCAAAGGCAAGCATCGGGAGGAGCAGGGAGCGGATGAATGCGCCGCTTTGCGGTATCCGGAATCGCCGGGCACCCGCAACTCCGATGCCGAAAATGCCCGCGATCGCCAGTAGCCTCGTTCGCGAGGGAGTAAACGCGGCGGCCAGCGTGATCAAGGGTGCCAGCAAGTACTCCCGGCCACACTGCATGCGCGGGGGCACAGCGAACAGCGACAGAATGAAAAGCATGAGCGAAGTTCCGAGTTTACGGTGGATGGAACCAGACCGGCAGGACCACTGTGCGAGAGACGAATACAGTTGGGGAGACTACCGGCACCAAGGGGGGACGGTCAACTATTTACCTTCCATGAGAGGGTTACCTTCCATGAGAGGGCCGCGATGACGCGACGACTGGCCTTGAGACGCTCGGCGCGAGTCGGCTCCTGTCAGACCTGTCAGCCTGCACTGACCTGCCCCCCCTTAAATGGCACCACTTCTAGAGAGAGAATCTGGGGGTGGAGCAACCCAAGGGAGGCAACCAATGCCCCGCGGAAAGATGGAACTGGCTGAGCAGATCACACCTGGGCTTCGAGAGGTCGAGGTTGATGTGGGGAGAGGCAAGACCTTCTTGGAGGCGGTCAAGAAGATCGGTGTGACGGAACAGACCACTACCAATGGAAGAAGAAGTTCGGTGGGCTGCGGATCGACCAGGCGAAGCGGCTGAAGGACCTTGAGAAGGAAAACGCCCGAATGAAGCGGCTCCTCGCTGATGCGGAACTCGACTCTGGCGTTTCGAGAGGCTGCCTCGGGTAGGCCTTTGGCCGGCGCAGCAAACTTCTGAGCCCGGCGAAGCGGCGGCGAGCGGTCGAGCATGTCAGAGGTGCTCTCGGCCGTGATCGACTCAGCGGACGCCGGGCATGTCTCGTGCTTGGGCAGCATCGGAATATGCAGCGGCGGCGATCCTCCCGGCCGACTTGGGTATCGACCAAGGGGACATCCCGGCCGGCTACCTCGCTGCCGGCTGTCGCTTGCGATCCTTTGCCGTCGCCCGCCACTCCCACGGCGGCACCGGCTCGCGGTCAGCCCACAAACGAACGAAGGGAGCGAACCGCGTGGCCCGCGCCCCTCGCGCTGGAATCAGATTGGCTACGTTGTGTCAGACCCGCTTCCGCCGCCGCCACATCGAGTAGCCGCCGCAGGCAAGACCGGCGAGGGCCATGACGTAGGTGGAGGGCTCGGGCACGGCAACGATTGGATCCGATAGACCATAAAGTGATCGAGTTTCCATCCGATTGGAACTCGCTCCGCCTCGTGCCCATGTCCCATCCAAGCGGTCGCTGACACCGTAAGTCGTCGTGGGAAGAAAGAAATCCAAGTACTGATCTGGATTTCCGTTGGGATACATCCCGGTCCATACTTGGCTAAACAAATAGTCGCCAAATTGGTCGTAGGCAATGGGTGCCAAATGAGTAGCAGAGTAGAAGTCACTACCATTTGCAGCAACTAGCTGCCCAGCCGTGTTGTAGATCGGGATGTTCTCGTAAACCTTCGCGTTGTTCTGTGCGAGGCCTCCCGTAGACGCAACAGCCCACCAGGTCGTAGCTGGCAGTTCTGTGTTCTGAGCAGCCGCCTGACTGACGAAACTGTTGTAGGTTGCGACGCTGCCACTGAACGCATCGCGTGCGTTCTTCGTCACGAATGCGACCTGATATTGGGATCCTGTCGCGAGTTCCGTTGGCGGAATAACGGTCGCTTGAGCCGTAGTAGAAAGGATCACCGTCAAATACGCGGTGATCGCACAAGCGGTGGCGCGAGGGGCTGGCAACGATTGAGGCCACGTGAACATCTGACATCTCCGTGTAGGACGCGTTGCACAAGCGCCCACCACGACGACGACAGCTCTCGAAAACGACAACCCACGAACTTCAACAGAGGCGAAGCAGCCCCATATGCAGCACCACCGGCAGAAGAAGGCCGGTCAGATTGCCGTCAGCGTTCGATTGCTCGTCGCGACGGTGATGGGTGCGTGCAGTAGCGGTACCAAGAAGTGAAGGCAAATAACTTCACCAAGCCTGTGCTTGGAGGATGGGGAGAGTATCGCCTACACGGGGGACTGTCAACGGTTTCCGCGGTTTCAAACATCTGGAGTTGAGGTCAGTTGTGCGACGACATCTTTCGCCAGCCTTCCCCGTGGCATGGGCTGCCGTTTAGCCCTCAAAACAGGCTCCGTATTTGCGATCTGCGGGGCGATCGGCACCCGGCCCCTATGGTTGGGCGTCGGCAAAAACCGGGCCGTAGGGGCGATGCTAGAGCGGACCGGGTTCCGGGGTAGTCGCTGATTCTTCAGCGGCCCTCTCCGCGAGGTATGCCTGAGGATCGGCTTTCCACAGGTCGAGTTCCGCGATGTCCCAAACGACCTTCGCCTGTTGCGATGTCCCCCGTTTGATGCACGCCGGGGCGGTGCCCGCGGTCATCATTCGTTTCAGCCGATGGACCGACATTCCGAGGTAGGCTGCGGCCCGATGTCGGTCGAGGTAGGTTGCGTGATGCCGGGCCTCCAGGGCCTCGGCGGCCAGCCTGGCGGCGGCCAGATCGCGGGCTCGCTCTGCGGCCATGCGGGCGACCGCTTCCCGGGCGCGAATGCTGTATGCCATCCGCTCATTTTGCTGGCCGATCCTTTGAGTTGGGA